>WNFY01003974.1_pt1 | contig 22723 bp, 20 predicted proteins | sample 5400091 | NCBI WGS metagenome assembly WNFY01 (sample SAMN13153364, study PRJNA577476) | soil metagenome | isolation source: 60 cm soil or saprolite under grassland replicate 1 | place: USA:California | collected 2016-06-15 | reverse complement strand
CGGTACTCGACCCTATTGCCAGACGGCTGCCTGTGGGGTTGCTTCCTGGAAGCGCGCTACGGCCTGAACTGCCGAGGGGTCGCTGGCGTTTCCGACGTGGGCGTGCGCCGCACGACACCGAGACGGCGTAGCGCCGCGGCCTCCTGGAGTTGGTCGGCCAAGTTCTCGAGCAGACTCGTAGCGGGAGTGGTGGGCTCGGCGGCCAGCCGCGCGATCAACCCGTCGACGACGGTGTGGGCGAGGCGTTCCACCTTGGGGTCGATGGTTGGGACCGGCTGGTCGGGAAGCGCACTCGGCGTACCACTGAGGTAGCTCATGGTCTTGAATCAACCTCCTCGGTGACGCTCGAAGCTGGATCGATGCACCACAAGTCGAGCGTCAGGCGCCGATGAGACCGAGAAGCCTCCAGCAACGGCCGCTTGCCTCCTACCCACTGTACGCCTGGTGTCTCCCTCGACCCTGCCCGGCGGACTGCTTGGGACCGTGACCGCCTGTGGCTGGCGGGCTCCTCCTCGTCCACTGGGATGGGCGGAGGGATGCGCAGTCGGCCGGGTCCGGTGATGGCGGCGTCGCCCAAGGGGTGGTTGGTGCGCACATCGGTCCAGCGCAGGGTGGTCAGTTCGCGCCAGCGCGCCGGTCAGATGCCGGCGGAGCACTGGGTGGTGCATATTGCTCCGCGGTTCTCTGAGGTCATCGACGCAATTGCTGGCCGCGTTGGGTATCGGGCGGGTCAGAGTGAGTGACGCGGCATGGCGACGACCTTGGCGAGCGAGCACGGTCGTCGTGGCATTTCTCGCAGGGCATGGATGCCTTACACCTCTTCTGGTATCTTTCCACCATGGCGATGAATATCAAAGACCCACAGACGGAGGCGCTGGCGAACGAAGTTGCGGCGCTGGCGAACGAGACCAAGACGCAAGCGGTGCGGACCGCCCTGCAAGAGCGCAAGGAACGTCTACAGGCCCGGCAGCGTCGACGTCGTCGCGCAGACCGCCTCGACCGGTTCCTCGAGGACGAGGCGTGGCCGCAGATCCCCGACGCCGTCCTCGGCAGGCCGATCTCCAAGGCCGAGCGTGAGGCTATCCTCGGCTACGGCCGGGAGGGCGTGTGATCGTCGACAGCTCGGCAGTCATCGCAATCCTGCTTAAGGAACCCGGCTACCAGGGCATCCGGGACCGCTTGGCGACCTCCGAGCAGGTCAGTATCGGGGCACCCACCGTCGTCGAGAGCTCCCTGGTGCTGTCCTCTCGGCTGGGACGCGCCGGCAAGACGCTGCTCGCGCGGTTCCTCCAGGAGGCCGAGATTGAGGTGGTGGAGTTCACGGCCAATCACTGGACAATCGCGGCCGACGCCTTCGTCGCCTATGGCAAAGGCCGACACCGTGCCAATCTGAACTTCGGCGACTGTATGACCTACGCCGTCGTCAAGCTCGCGGGCGAGCCGCTGCTGTGCCTGCGGGACGATTTCCCCGCCACCGATCTTGAGCTCGCGTAGCCTTCGTGCCAGACGAGGAGAGGCGCCGTCGCCGCGTCGAGGTCCGAGGATCGGGAGGAACAGGCGATGAACTTGACCGGTGCGTGGCGGATCGTGGAGATGGATCTCTGGGATGCTGACTGTTTGGTCAGTGCCGTTCTGTAGACTGCCTGGTGATGAGAGGGGCATTGTCCTGGGCTGGTTGCGGTGATTGGACAGGACTGCCCTTGGACGGCATCATGCGGCGCTGTGAGCGTGAGGCCCGGTGCCAGGATGGGGAGGCAAGGCGTGTCGCAGGAGGAGTCCTTCGAGAGTGCGCTCGCCACGGCCGAGGAGCAGGCGGGCGCCACGCTTCGGGCAGCTGCCGCGGTGACTCGTGAGCTTCGCAAGGCCAGGGCCGCTGCGGCCGGTGGGCAGACACGTGAGCTGCGGCGGGGGCTGGAGGCCGCCCAAGGGCTGGCCACGAGCCTTGCCGATGCGGTAGGCGCGCTCCGGTCGGGGTTCGATTTCGACGAGGGCGAGTACCTGGCGTCCGGGTCGTACGCCAAGGAGCTGCTGGCGATGGCCGCCGCGCGGGGCGTCGACATGTTCGAGGAGGACGAGCGGCTGTTGTGCTACCCCTCGCTGGTCCGGGTCCTGCCCGATCAGGCCGCGCTCGAAATCGACCGTAGGCGGGAGCGGCGTCTGCGCCCGTCGGTGGTGGTCGACCTGCTCGGCGCCGCGCAGCGCCGCGGGCCCCGGTTCCGGCCGGAGCCGTTCCTGGACTCGCTGCGAGCCGCCTATGAGCTCGTCATCGCCAGGCAGGGCAAGAAGGCGGACGCGGTGGTGCGGCTGGTCGACGTCTGGGCGGTGCTCACGCTGCTGCCCGGGCAGGGCAGGGAGTACACCAAGCAGGAGTTCGCCCGCGACCTGTACCTGCTCGACCAGAGCGGGATCACGCTGGCCCCACGCGGCGGGCGGCGGCTGCGCTGGAGCGCGAGCACCGGCACCAAGGGCGCCGGTGTGCTCACCACGGTGGCGCGCGGGGGCCAGCAGCAGCGCTACTGGGGGATCTCCTTCTCGTTGCCGGCTGTTGAGTCGGACGAGCCGCTGGCGCCATGATGGCAGGGCAGCGCGCCGAGGGGGGCGTCCCGGCGGTCGGCGCCGGGCTCGAGGTCGAGGATTACCTGGAGTTCCTCGGCAAGGAGTACCTTGCGGGGTTCATCCGCCAGGGGGGCGCGGCGGTGAAGGTCGTGGTCGCCGGTGACGACGACGTGGCCGCGCGGTTTCACGCCGGGCTGGCCGCCGATGCCGCTGCCGAGGGGTTCGTGTACGCGGCGGTGGATGCCGCCGCGACGCGGGCTCATCTGGCCGATCAGCTGTTCTTCGCCGTCGCCGGGCAGGTCGACTGGGCCGCGCTGGCCTCCAGGGCGGTGCGGGCCGCCTATGACGCGACCGCGTTCCCGGTACCGGAGCCGCCGGGCGATCTGACGGTGGCCGCCGTGGCTGCCCATCACGAGGTGGACGCCCGTGAGCTGTACCGTAGCGTGCGGCGTGCGCTGGAGCATGCGCTGCTGGGCGCGACCGGCCTCGCCCACGAGTTCCGCTTGGCGATGCTGCGGCTGTGCCAGGCCGAGCTGGGGGTCGGTGAGGTCGACGTTGCCGAGCGTGACGCTGTGCTGGGCTGGCTAAAGGGGGAGCGGGTCGCGCTGGCGCTGCTGCGCCGGTCGCTGATCTACGGGCGGATCGGTCGCCACAGCGCGCAGGCGATGCTGACCTCGCTGGCGAGCTGGCTGCCACGGGTCGGGCATGGAGGGCTGGTGCTCGACATCGACCTCGCCCGCTTGGCGGTGGGGCGCCGCCCGCCGGTCGAGCAGCGCGAGGGGGTCTACTACTCCAAGGCTGCCGTCCTGGATGCCTACGAGGTGCTGCGCCAGCTCATCGACGCCACCGACGTGCTGTCGGCGGCGATGGTCGTGGTGGTGGTCCCGCCTGAGCTGCTTACCGACGAGGTTCGTGGCCTGCCCGCCTACAGCGCGCTGCACCTTCGCGTCGCCGATGAGGTGCGCGACCGTCGCCGACCCAACCCGTATGCCGGTCTGGTCAGACTGGAAACACGGATGGAGGCGGTGGCGGTCCGGTGACCGAGTTGCGCGTTCCGGCGGGTGAGCACGATCAGGTGGCAGCCCGGCGAGCGGTGGAAGCGCTGCGCTCCGGCGTGCCGAGCCGGGCCGCGGTGGCGGCGCTGGGCTCGGCCCAGACGGAGATCGAGGACCGCTTCGCCGGGCTGCTCGAGCAGGCCGGGGACCGCCCCGCCGGGGCGCGGCACCCGGCCGGCCTGCTGCTCGGGGGCGGCTTCGGCTCCGGCAAGAGCCACCTGCTGGAGCATCTGGCGCAGCTCGCGCTGGATGCTGGATTCGTGGTCGGCAGGGTGGTGGTGAGCAAGGAAACGCCGCTGTACGACCCGGTCAAGGTGTTCCGGGCGGCGGCGGCCAGCGCTGTCGTCCCTGGTGGGCATGGTCCGGCCCTGGTCGAGGCGGCGGCGAGCCTGGATCCTGGCACGCCCGCCCATGGTGACCTGTGGCGCTGGGTCAGCGCCCAGGGCGCCGGCCTCAACGAGCGGTTCGCGGCGACGCTGCTGCTGTTCGATCGGCTCGGCGCCACCGACGGGGAGCTTGCCGACGCGATCGTGCGCTTCTGGTCGGGTGACCCGATCAAGGTGGCAGAGGTGCGCCGGCGTCTGCGGGAGACCGGCGAGGCCCGCTACCCGCTGCCGGCGGTGCCCGCCCGCGAGCTGGCGCGCCAGCGGTTCCGCTTCGCGACCCGGCTGATGGTCGCAGCCGGCTACTCGGGCTGGCTGGTGCTGTTCGACGAGGTCGAGCTGATCGGGCGGTACTCGGTGCTGCAGCGCGGCCGATCCTATGCGGAGCTGGCCCGCTGGGTGCGGGGTGCGCACGATGATCCCGGGCTGCCGCTGGTGGCGGTTCTGGCGATGACCGACGACTTCGAGGCGGCGGTGCTGTCGGGCAAGAACGACCGCGAGGTGGTGCCGTCCAAGCTGCGCTCCAAGCAGACGCTGGAGTACGACGAGCTCGCCGGCTTGGCCGAGGCTGGCATGCGGGCGATCGACCAGGAGATGCTGCTGCTGGCGCCGCCCGACGACGCCGAGCTCGACCGTGCCTACGCGCGGCTCAAGGAACTGCACGGCGAGGCGTTCGGCTGGGACCCACCTGAGGTGGCCGGCCTGGAGCGGCTGGGCACGACCAGGATGCGGCAGTACGTGCGGGCCTGGATCAACGAGTGGGACCTGGTCCGGCTCGACCCGGAGTTCGCCCCGCAGACCGAGGTGGTGGTCAACCACGCCCTGGACAGCGCCACCGCCTACCGCGAGGACCCCGACCTGGAGGGGACCGCTCCCGACCGCGGCGCAGAAAGCAGCACCTAGCTCAAGGCGGGCGCCTGGCGACTGGACTCGAAGCTGGCTTGGAATGACTCCTGCACGACGGGATTGTCGAGATCAGGACGCCGAAGCCGGATACAGTGGGTTCTTCTCGACCGGTAGGAACTGGGAGACTGCGGCCGGAACTCGTGGAGGGGAGTCTGGGAGTCGCTGGCAGGGTGCCGCAGGGCGAGGTGGGGAGTGCATCGATGGTGGTCAGTGCGGAGCTGGTGTGGCGGAGCGGTGAGCGAAAAGGCGAGCTGGTGGAGTTCGCCCGCGAGCGCCGATTTGACCGTGCCTTCCGGCAGGCGTTCGAGCGTCGCTTTGGTGAGGCGCCGGAGGTGGACGAGGAGCAGTTCATCAATTTCCTCGATTTCTTCGTGCTGCAGCATCGCCTGCCGGATGGGCGCACGGTGGTGGAGCATTTCGTGGCCGAGCATCCACAGTTGCCCGAGGAGGAGCGGGCGATGCTGCTCGGCTGGCGGGAGGTGGTGGAGGGGATCTTTCGGGTCCAGCGACGCGACGGCGATGCGCTGGTGGCGGTCAACCTGGTGGACGAGCTGACCTACCGGGTCCGCTCCAACCGAGGGCCTACCGCCCTTGCGTCGATGCGGCGTGGGATGTTCGTGATCGCCCGGCTGGTCCCGATCGGCCAGGAGTGGCTGCTGAGTGGGGCGTCGACGATATGGCCTGCCGCCAACCGTGGCGAGGCGTACCGGCTGGCGGCGGAGCTGGCCGCAAGGCACCCGGAGCTGGTGTTCCGCAACCCGGAGCGGCTGGCGCAGGGCAGGGAGCGGCAGCGCGAGGAGCGCCGCCATTTCATCGCCTTCTTCGGCTCGGACCTGGTGGTGCTGTCCGGGGATGAGCTGGCTGGGCGTATGGAGGCGTACTGGCGGTTTCGCATGCATGAGGTGCGTGACGCCGAGGGCAGGTCGGCCGCCGACCGCCTCAGGGAGCGCTATGGCGCGGCGGCCCAGGTGCCGGAGGTCGGTCTGCCAGCGGACCTGAGCGAGGCGGACACGGTCGGGGTGGTCTACGACGAGGTGGAGGGGAACTATTTCTGGGCGAATTTCGGTTTGCTTCAGGAGACGTTCGCCGACCCGGCGCTTGCCGCCCGTCGGCGGCATCGGGAGGCGGTGCTGGGGTATTTGGAGGAGCCGAGCATCTCGCCGTTGGCGTTGCGGCGGCTGGCCGAGCCGGATCCTGAGCGGGCGAGCCAGGTGTTCAGACGAGTGCTGAAACGGCCCGGATTCTCGTGGGAGCGGGACGGCGAGGCGCTCTTGCGGCAGTACAAGGCGAGCTGGTTCGAGCGGCCGGTGCTGCCCAGCGTCACGCCGATCAGCCAGGCGCTGTCCGACCACTATGGGCCGGCGCGCCGGCCGAGCAAGGGCGGCAAGCGACGCTGACGGGAGGCTCAGGTGGGATCGGCGCGTGACGAGGAGCGGGGAGCGGCGCATCTCGACGGAGATTGTCGTGGATGCCTACGGCCCCGAGGAGCAGGCGATGGGCTGGTACTACGTTCAGGCCGGTCAGTCGAGCGAGCCGGGTGGGGTGCGGAAGGGGTTGACCACCCGCAGCCCGTCCATGTCCGATCCGTGCTGGAGGTCCTCGGTCAGCAGGTGCTCGCAGCCGGCGATGCGTGCCGCGGCCACGATCAGCGCGTCCCAGCAGGACAGCCCGAAGCGGTCTTCGATCAGCCAGCTGCTCTCCAGCACCTCGGCACCGACAGGTACAGGCCGCCAGGCGAGCAGGTCGCGGACGTCGGCGCGGGCTGCTTCGGGGCTCAGGCCTGGCTTGAGCTTGCGGGTGGTGGCCGCGTAGTACTCCTGGAGGACTTGGAAACTGAGCCGCGCCGTCTGGGTCCGCCACAGGTGCTCGATCCACGCCAGGGCCTGTGGCTGCTTGTCGGGTTCTGAGGCGTCTCGGGCGTAGACGAGCAGGTTGGTGTCAACGAAGACCGGCACGGTCGTGCAGCTCCTCACGGGCAGGGTACCGGCCGGTGTCCTTGAGCGCGGTGGGGGTGCGGGCGAGGTAGCGTTGCATGGCGTCCTGGTAGGTGGTCTGGGCGCGCATGTGCTGGTGGAGGAGTTCGCCGATGAGGCGGGAGACGCTCATGTCCCGGTGGGCGGCTTCGATGCGGGCCCAGCGTGCGGTTTCCTCGTCGAGGGTGATGGTGATGTTCTTCATTCCACGATTCTCGTGTTACACGAGATTCGTGTCAAGGTGACGGGGGAGTGGACCCGCCACCTTCTCGACGCGGTCGAGGTCTGCCGAGCTGAGGCGTGCGGTCTCGACGCCTACGCCTTGGCGCGGATGACCACCCTGCATGGCGCTCATACCCTCGGTGAATCATCGTGGCACAGGGACGGATGCGAAGGCGGTGCTGGGCGTGATCGGCGATCCGGATGGTGTCGGCCGCGTGCTCGAGGTGCTCCGTGCAACCGGTGCGGCTGGGGACGCTGGCGATGGTGCTGGCGGGCCACTGGTGTTCGCGACGCTGCTGCCCGCCAGACCTGCCGAGCATGCCACGCTGGACCCGCCGCCGGATCGAGCAGGCCCTCAAAGAAGGCACGGTCAACGGGGTCGCCTCCACCAACGCGCTGGAGCTCGGCATCGACATCGGCGGGCTGGACGCCGCGATCCTGGCCAGCTATCCCGGCACGATGATGTCGACCTGGCAGCAGGCTGGCCGGGCCGGCCGTGGCAGCGCCACTGCGCTGGTCGCCTTCGAAGGACCCCTCGATCAGTATCTCGCCCGGCATCCCAAGGAGCTGCTCAGCAAGCCCCACGAGCACGCCGTCGTCGATCTCGACAACCCCTACATCCTCAACGGCCACGTCCTGTGCGCCGCCGCCGAGCTCCCCATCAGCGACCGCGACGAGGCATGCTTCGGCCCGAAGCTGCCTGACGCGCTCGCCCACTGGGAACGGAACGGGCGGCTGGCCAAGACGTCAGTCGGCTGGGTGTACCACGGCAGAGGACGGCCCGTTGCTGAGGTGTCGCTGGATGCGATCGACGCCGGCCGCGTTGAGGTGCGCTGCAACGACGCCAACGGCGACCCCAGCCACTCCAGCCGCGGCCGGCTGCTCGAGGTGCTGTCTGAGCGGCGCGCCTACGCCAGCGCCCACCCCGGCGCGATCCTGTACCACCAGGGCGACAGCTATCGGATCCTCAGGCTCGACCTCGCCAGCGGCGTCGCGGCCGCCCAGCGGGTGAAGACTATGGATTACACCGAGCCGATCAACCAACCCAGCATCGCGGTGGCGGCGGAAGGCCGTCGGCGTCCACTCAACGGTGGTATCGGCGGTGGCTTGGGCAGCACCTTGTTCGTCGGCAGGGTGGAGGTCACCGACGAGTTCGTCGGCTACCGACGCAAGCGCTACGACCGCGTAGTCCAGACCTGCGGCCTGGAGTTGCCGCCGGTCCAGTTCGCCACCGTCGGCGTGTGGTGCGTGATCTCCAGGCGGATCCGCGACGCGCCGCAGCGAGCGAACGCTTGTTCCTCCAGCCGGCAAGATACTCCATATCGGACTGTGGCCTGTTTGACCATGGGACGGCTGGTGGTGTAGCTGTGTCCTGCAGGCCAGGGGGATGGAGGGCTTGGCCGCGTTCCTGGTCGGGTGGCGGCGGTCCATCAGGTCAGCCGACCAGCCCCCGAACGGATATTGCCAACCGCGGTGTGGACCATTTGCGGCGTGACGAGAGCGAGCAGCGAGGTCACTGGTGCCACGAACGAAGGGTTGGGTCTTCGCACCCGACCGCGGCGGCACGCCGATCCCCGAGCCGGTCAGGCGCCGCACCGCCGAGCGGCTGCGCCGCTACGCCGAGCAGCACTTCGCCGGCTGCTACACCCGGCTTGAGATCCGCTTCCACGGGCAGTTCTGTTACATCGACGCCTACACCGAACCGGCGCCGCCCCCTGCCGGCTGGCCGCCCGCGGACTGGCCGGAGACGCGTGAGGAGTACCTGGAGCGGCTGCGCAACACCCCGACGCACCTGTGTCGCCTGCGCTACTTCGGCGACCAGGAGCGTTGGGGGTTTGCCTTCTACACCTACAGCAATGAGCGCTACGAGCTGTCGGTGTTCCCGTCGGGCGAGTTTTTCGGCCCGCCCGAGGAGGCCTTCCAGGTCGCTGCTGAGGCCTACCTTCGTTGAGCGTTGGCGTTGCAGCAGGTGCGTTGGCGGCACCAGAGCAACCAGCAGGTCCGCTCAAATGCCGGCTTGTTACGGTCACCACGGCTGCTGGGGTGACAGCCGCAGGCGCTGTTGCAGGTCGTTGGCGGCTGCGGTGGCCTCGGCCGGGTCGACGCCCAGCGCGGCGGCCACTGCCTGGACGGGGTGCCAGGCGCCCGCGTGGCGGCTGGTGAGGGCGGCCAGCCCCGCGGCGAGCCCCGGCGGCGGATAGGGGAGTGCTGACGGGTCCCGTAGCCGCCACCAGGCCGCGAGGCCGCGGAGGACCAGCGGCAGGCCGAGGTGGCGGGCTGCCGTGTCCCACAGGGCTGCGGCGACCGGGTCGAGCCGGGCCGGCGTGTTGGGGATCTCGTCGTAAAGGCAGTGGGCGAGCGCCGGGTGCAGGCCGTCGCGATGCGGGAGGGTGGGCCCGGCGGCGTCCGGTGCGGGCAGGACCTCCTCGACTGCCGCCTTGCCGGCCTGCAACCGCCAGCGCAGCGTATACGGGTAGCTGGAGCCGTCGTCGAGGGCGGCGGCGCCCGCGGTGGCCACGACGGGACCGAGAAGCGAGCTGGCCCCCATCATGCTGATCCTGGCCAGCCGCCGGCTCTGGCCGGGTGCCATCCCCACGGCGCACGCCGGTCCCTCGGCGCCGTACAGCCGGTACAGCACGCTCAACGGGGAGCCGGGCACCACCTGCTTGCGCGGCCAGCGCTCGCCGCTGGCGACTGCCTCCCAGAACGCGGTCGGCAGTTTGCTCGCGACCCGCCACGCCCGCTCCAGCTCCCGGTCGGGCGGCGGGGCGGGCGCGGCAGCGGGCGACCGGGCCGGCCGGCGGGTGGGCTTGCGGGTTGGCCTTGCAGCGGCCGGCACGGCCTTGGGTGCCGGCGCCGCCGCCGGGGACGGCGGTGCGGGTGACGCCACCGGCGCTGGCGGTGGGGCGGGAACTGGTGGTGGGGTGGGAGCTGGCGGTGGAGGCGCCGGCGCGGCCTGGCGGGGCCGTTGCAGGCACGCACAGCAGCCGAGCCGGTCCCGGCCCGCCACCAGCCGCTCGCTGGCGCCGCAGTGCGGGCAGCAGGGATCGACGAAGCCAGCGCGAGGAAGGACCCAGGTGAACGCGAACGGATGCGCGGTCTGGCCCCGGCGCACCCGCACGGACAGCTCGAGCGCCGGGACCAGCAGCAGGTGGAGGCGGAATGGCCGCAGCTGTTGGCTGGGGCGGAACTTCTCTTGGATCTCCGCCCGCCGGCGGCCGTGCTCGACCCTGGTCGCCTCGGCCCGGGCGTCCAGGAGCCGCTGGCGGTCCGGTTCGGCCTGCTCACGGCGCTTGGCGATCGCCGCGAGCGCGGCCTGGTAGTAGGCGTCGGTCTTGGCCAGCTCGTCGCGCAGTGGCGCCTGTGCCCGCCTGGCCAGGACGTCCAGGCGGGCCAGCGCCCGCTCCACGATGCGCTCGTGCGCCCTGGCGAGCGCCACCGCCAGATCGGGCGTCAGCGCCCGATGGGAGGCGTCGGGGACGGGCAGCCGCGGCGCCGCGGTGACCGCGGCCATGACGCTCTGGCCGAGCGGCAAGCCGGTGCGCCCGTCGACCCAGACCTCCTCACGCTCCTGGAAACGCTCGCCCGCCCCCGCGGCGTAGGAGACCAGCGCTCCGACCCGCAGCACGGGCAGGTACACCCGGGCCGGGTGACCCTCCGCGTCGATGCGGCCGTGGTCGACGTCGAACCGCTCCCGGGCCCGCTCCAGCAGCGCCGCCGGCGCCGGCGGCACCCCATCTGGCCAGGCCAGCCACGCGAAGCCGCCGTCACCCCGGTCGAGCACGCTGGCTGCTGCATGGTCCAGCACCGGGTGACCGGGGAGCAGCAGCAGCGCCCCGTCCTCGCGCGCAACTTCCGGGTCGGCGGTGACCGCGACCTCCTCGGGCAGACCAAGCTTGGCCTGCAGCTGGCTCGGCAGCACCACCAGGGCTTGGTCGTCGGCGTCCTCGTGCAGGCCGCCGCTGGCCTCCAGGTAGCGTAGCCAGAACGCAAGGGCCGGGTCGGTGGTTGTCACGGCTCAGTCGGGGCGATGAGATGGTCAACGCTGGCGCGGCTGGACAGGTAGTCCTGGCGCGCTCGGACCAGGTCGTCACCCAGCGACTCCAGGCGCGCCTGGAGCTCGGCGTCGTCGCGGCTGGTGACGTGGGCGTCGAACACGAAGCGTTCGAAGTCGAAGTCCTCCTCGATGCGCCCCAGGATCATGTCCAGCTCCCCAACGACCAGCTCGAACAGGTTGATCTTGGCCTCGAGCACCCCCAGGATCCGCTCCTCGACGGTGCCCCTGGTGACCAGATTGGTCAGCAGCACCTCGTGGTCCTGGCCGATGCGGTGGATGCGGCCCAGCCGCTGCTCGATCTGCATGGGGTTCCAGGGCAGGTCGACGTTGACCATGACGTGGCAGAACTGGAGGTTGCGCCCCTCACCGGCGGCCTCGGTCGTCAGCAGGACCGGCAGCTCGTCGCGGAACGAGCGGATCGCCTCCTCCTTGTCCCTTCGGCTCAACGCCCCGTGGTAGATGGCGGCCGGTAGGTCCCCCGTGGCCGCCAGGTCGGCCAGGAAGCCGAGCGTGTGACGGAAGGCGGTGAACACCACCACCTTGTCGCCAGCGGCGCGATGGCGGCGGAGCAGCTCGATCAGCACACGGGCCTTCTCAGTGGTGTCGATCTTGTCCGCCAACCGGGCCAGGTCCGGCCAGCCCGCCTTCTCCAGGCTCGGGGCCAGCGCCCATGGGCTCGACCCCGCCAGGCGTTGCAGGCTGCGCAGGGCCAGCCTGCGTGCGGGGGTGGCGCCGCGCCCCTCGAGGCGGACCCGGTCCGAGACCGAAGCGTACAGCTCGGCCTCCTCGGCGCCCGGCTGGACGCAAAGCGTCTCGGCCAGCCGTCGGGGCAGCATCGAGGCCAGCTCGCTGCGGCGGTGGCGGACCATTACCTCGCGCAGCCGCGCCTGCAGGTCGGCCATGTTACGAGCCGGCTCCGCGCTGGTCTTCGCAGGGCCGTGGCGCGCGCGGAACTCCTTGGGCGTGCCCAGTTGCCCGGGCCGGACCAGGTTGACAAGCTGGAAGAGGTCGTCGAGCCGGTTCTCGACCGGGGTCGCGGTCAATAGCAGCAGGTAGCGGGTGCGCAGCGCCCGCACCAGCCTGGCCGAGGCGCTGTGCGGGTTCTTGACCCGGTGCGCCTCGTCCACGATGACCAGGTCCCAGGCGGTCTCGGTGACCGCGTCGCGCAGCGGCGCCCGGCGCGCCGTCGAAAGCGACGCGATCAGCAGCGGCTGCTCCGCTGGCCCGGTCGCATGCTCGATGCCCGCGTCCTGGGCGAGCACCGAGGGCAGACCGAACTTGCGGTCCAGCTCCTGCTGCCACTGCTCCACCAGCCCGACCGGGACCAGGATCAGCGTCCTGGCCGCCAGGCCGCGCAGGCGCAGCTCGCTGGCGACCAGCCCAGCCTCGATGGTCTTGCCCAGCCCGACCTCGTCGGCCAGGATCGCCCGGCCACGCATCGCCCGCAGCGCGGCCCCGGCCGCCTGGAGCTGGTAGCCGAACGGCTCGAACCGCAACCGCGGCAGCGACACCAACGTCTCGAACCCGGGCCGCGCCCACACCCCGACCGCCTGGTCCACCAGCACCGAGGTGGCATCCTCGACAACCCGGCCCTGCTCCAGGCAGCGCAGCAACGCCTGGTAGCCGTCGAGCCCAGGCGGCAGGCCGTCCCGCAGCGCCCGCTCAGCGAGCGCCAGCGCGGCGCGCTGGGCCACCGCCGTCGACGCGCGTGGTTGCATGGCATTCACCGGCCCGGTGTTGGGAGTCAGGCCAGCATTCAACCGGAGGCGCGCTCCGGGGCGCAACACCCGTCAGCCTGGCCGCTGGGGCGTTGCCGCCCGCGGCTACGCCTGGACCAGGAAGGTGAAGTTGTCGCGCCCGACGGAGCGCTGCAGCGTCTGCAGGATGGCGTCGGCGTTGTCGTGCGGCCCCTGGACGAAGAAGGGCTTGCCGTCGCGCCCGAAGCTGATCGCGCTCGGGCCCGCCCACGACCCAAGCTCACCAGTGGTTGCCGCAAAGCCCCGGGCGGGCTCGAACCCAAGGCCTCGCGCATACTCGACAGCTCCGAACACCAGATGCTGCGCCAGCTCCAGCGGCGCCTCGACCGGTCTGGCCTGGTAGGCGGCGAAGAACGAGCCAGTGAGCTCGGTCGCGCGGCGCTCGCTCATCACGCGTGGGCCGACCACGTCCTTGACTCCCAGACAGTAGACGTCGACCAGCCAGCCGCACAGGCGCAATTTGCCGTAGCGCTCCTGGCGCGTGACCAGCACGCTGACCAGGCCGAAAGAGTCATGGGAATCGGCGACATCGACATCGGGCCACCCGGGACGACCCTCGATGGTGAGCCCCTGGCTCCACCCGGGGCTCACCCAGCAGCCGGCGAGCTCGCTCTTTCGGAGAACGACCCGTCGCGCGCAGCGCACGGACCTGTCCCAGCAGCTCCTCCCTGTCCATGTCGGCATCATTCATGGCCGGGCTGGAGCCGTCAAACGCCGCACGACGCTCCCGTAGGCCCAGGTCCCGGCACGCCGGCTTCGACTGCACTGACACGGGGAAGCCGCTCCTTGTCGGGACGCGGCCGACCCCTAATGAGTTCGTCGCTCGAACGCCTCGCGGCCACGGACGGCGTAGCGGTCGTCGCGCATCTACACCGGGATGGCTTCGTTGAGCACGCGCTGGCGCATGCGGGTTCTCAGACCACGGGTGGTGACGACGTCGACCGGGCGGCGGAGCAGGTCCGCCAGGTCCATGACCAGGCCGCCGAGGTCCAGCAGGCTGCGGCCAGGCTCCAGGTCGACGAGGAAATCAATGTCGCTGGCGGCATCCGCCTCGCCACGGGCCACGGAACCGAACACGCGGACGTTGTGGGCACCATGCTGCCTGGCGAGCTCAAGGATCTGCTCGCGGCGGCGGGCGATCTCATCCGCAGGATCGGCAGGTGCTCCGATGGGGCCTGGCATGTCGGCCGGTTCACCTCGTGTCTCGGTAAGGCTCGCCGCCATGGTGACATCTGGCGATACGCGGTGCTACCTGCCCGGCTCACAGCGCCATGAAGCGGCTTGCAGTGTCACTCTTGCCGGCCAGGCCCACCTCGACCGGAACGTTCTGGTCCGGGACGTTCTGATCCAGCAGGACGGCAAACGGCTCATCGACTTGGTCGTGAGCCTTGTCGCTACTGTACGGCTGGTTGGGCTCGCCAGGCGCCAAGGGCGACGACCTTCTCCTCGTCGACGACGGCGCTGGCGTAGTCCAACGCTTGGACGACGTCGTCGCGCGAGAGCTCCGGGTAAGCGTGCAGGATCTGCTCCGTGTCGTAGCCGCCCCGATGTGCTCCTGTTCCAGGGAGGCGATTGCTTCCGCGCGGGCGAGTGCGTCACGAGCCACCTCCTGTGCGGCGTTATCGGGAACCTCGCATCCCTCGGTGAGCAAGGCAGGAAGCAACTGATGACAGAATTCGCTCATCAAGGTGGGATCGGGCCTGGAGGACAAGGATCTTCTCCATATCCGGCTGCTCGAGGGCTTGAACAGTGCTCAAGCCCCCATTCCGCAGTGGCTGGTTACGCGTGGGCCTTGGTGGCTGGCGCGTGCGCGCCCTCGGACAGCAGGGCTCGTCGCACGGCCCAGGTTCCAAGCGGTGTCAGTCGGGCAGTGATCCCTGGAGTGTCGACCAGGACCCAACAGGGCACCCCGATCGCCTCGAGCGCTGTGGCCGGTGCCGGGAGCTGGTCGGCGGGCAGGCTCGCGCCGGTGATGGTGACCGCGCCGTGGGCGGCGAGCTCGGCGAGGGTGCCCCGCACGGTCAGCCCCACCAGGGCGGCCAGGAACGCCTCATCGGTGGGCGGCTGGGCCGCGCCGGTCTGTTGCTGCTCGCTGCTCAGGCTGGCGAGGAGGTCGTTGAGGTCAACGGCGTCTTGGCGCTCGTACAGCATAGCGAGCGCGCGGGGCGGCAGGCCCTCGGCCCAGTCGCTGAACGAGTCGAGGGGTGGCTGCGGGTCGGCTGGTGGTGCGGCAGCCTGCCGGGCGGTGAGGTCGAACAGCTCCTCCCACAAGCTCAGCGCCACCTGGTCGGCGGCGGGCCCGTGGTCGAGCCGGTCGCAGTCGCCGACCCGGGGGCCTGGCAGGATGCCGCTGCGCCGCACGGCGACCAGTTCGGTCTCCACGGCGAGGTAGAACGCCTTGGTGATGGGTGGCACATCCCGCATGCCGGTCACCTTCCCACCGCCAGGAGCCTTGGCGAGGGCCTCGGCCAGGCCGAGGGCGTCGACCAGGGCGCGTGCGTCGGGCCCGATGAGCTCGCCGCGGCGGCTGACCGGACGTCCGTTGCCGACCCACCGCGCCAGCATGACCACCCGCCGCAGCAGGCTCGACGCGCGGGCCGCCATGGCCAGTTCGTGGTCGTCGGCCAAGACGGCCGGCGGGTACGCGCCGGCGGGCTCGTCCTCGGCTGGGTCGGGTTGGAGGAGCCGGGGCGGGACGGGCGCGCCGGGGGCCAGTGCTGCGACCAGGCCGTGGTGGGCGACCAGGCGGGCGCGGCCCAGGTCGGGCTGGGCGTCCAGCAACTCGCCGAGCACCTCCCGCCGGTCCGTGGGCGGGCGGTGGTTGAACGCTTCGACCCAGGCGTGGATGGCGTCGTCGTCGCCGAGGTCGACCCCGGCGGCGCGCATGGCGGTGTACAGGCGCTTGGCGAGCCGCCAGCGGGAGCTGTCGGTCATTGCCTGTGGGTAGGCGGGCGCGGCACGGTCGAGTTCGCGGCGCAGGACCTTGATGGTGGCGCTGCCGGGGTGCAGCCAGCCGGTCTGGTCCAGGAACCTCATGTAGGACCGCAGCGAGGGCACGCCATGGCCGACCAGGTCGCACAGGTCGGTCATGCGGGTGACGGCCAGCTCGAGCAGCAGTTCGCGGACGTCACCGCTCTTCCAGTGGGTGGGGTCTGGCTTGGCGAGGTAGTCGATCCGGCCTTGGAGTAACAGGCGCAGGCAGTCCGGGCAGGCGTCGTCTGGCGTGGCGGCCTGCCATGCCCGGAAGTCCCGCCAGACACGACGGAAGGTACTGTTCGTCATCGAGGGCCAAATACTAGTCGAAGCCGACCCCACCCGCCGCAGTCCTCGGGCGGCAAGTCGTCCGGTTTATGACGCAGGTGATGACGCCGCGTGATGTCGCCGTGCGTCCTGGGGTCGTCAGCGTGTGGCGCCGACGAGGCTGAGGGCCCGGTTGGCCTGTTCCACGTCGAACCTGTGGGGGTCGAAGTCGGTTCCGTTGTCCAGCCCCAGCCACGCCAGCAGGTCGTCGTGCTCCTCGCTGGCGGGGTCGGCAAGGACCTGGCGGAGGTGGGCGTACCCCCACGCGCCGCCGCAGTCCTCGGGCGGGCAGGCGCCCTCGCCGGCCACACACAGCGGATAGCGCAGCCCCGGCTCGGCGACCAGCAGCTTCTCCACCAGGATCTCGTGTTCCCAGTCGTCGCCGAAGTCGTAGGTGTAGCGGGCCCGGCCGCCCTCGCGCGGTATCAGGTCGTGGAGGGTCGCCTTGCGCTCGTCCCGGAATGCGAGCTCAGGGTCTGGGATCCCATAGTTGACCCGGCCGTCGGAGAAGACGTGCAGGTGGTAGTTGTCCCAGCCCATGGTCGCCTGGATCACCTGATGGAGGCGGTCCAGGCGGATGGCCGCGGGCACCAGCAGCCGCCGCCACACCGCGGGGTCAGCCACCTCGGCCAGCGTGATCCTCACCTGCAAGACCGGGTCGCCCGGCGTCGGCGCGCCAAGACGGCGGCCAAGCGCCCACCGCGCCAGCTCGGTCAGCCCCACCGACTCCCCGTCGCCGAAGCGGACCGCGCCCAACTGCCCGAGCACCTCCAGCGCGTGCCGCACGTCGCGGTCGTTGAGCTGGCGCAAGGTGGCCAGTTGCTGGTCGGTGAGGTCATCCAGCACGTAGCCGGCGGCCACCGTCTCCAGCGACTCGCCCCACCCCGACACGCACAACGCCACGCCGAGCCGGGGGAACGCCTCGAACATCCGCGCCCACAGCTCCAGCGGGCGCTCCAGCAGGCCCGCATACTTCTTCACCCCGACCAGCCGCCCGCTGGTCACGCGGGCCAGGCCGCTGGCCTTGGCCCACTCTGCGACCGTGGTGATCCCGCGCAGCTCCTCGCTGCTCGTGGTGCGAAACACCCGGTCGCCGATCTTGGGGTCGATCACGTCCCCGGTGCCCAGCAACCCCACCAGCTCGCGGGCGTCGGCGAGCGTGATCCGCCCAGTCTGGGTGAGCTTGCGCCCGGCGCCCACCCACCTGGTGAACGCCTGCAGCCGCCGCAGCGGCTCCGCCTCGGCGGCAGCGGCCGCCAGCGATTCCTCAGATGGTGTCCGCATCGCATCCTCGCTCCTTGCCCCGCGCTACGGGTGCTGCCAGGCGGCCAGGACCCGGTCGATGGCGGGCCGGACCCGGGCACGTGCTTCCTCGCGGGGCACGCCGGTCATCAGTAGCTCGTCATAGCCGGTGTCGTGGTGGCGTACGGAGGCCACCACGGCCAGGGTGACCGCTTGCTCGTCCAGCGCCTGTCCGGCGGCCGAGCGCCCAACCCGACCGCTGCCGCGCACGCTGGCATGGCAGGCGATCGCCTCGGCACGCTCGGCCGGACAGCCCGGGAACAAGCGCGCGACCGCCTCGGCCAGCCGAACCTGGAACGTCAGGTCCTGGTCGGCGCGCCGCTGCCGGTCGCGTTCGCGGCGGCGAGCGCGCGCGTCCTCGTCGGCCAGGCACTGCGCCTCGGCCTGCTCGAGGGCAGCCTCCTCCACCAGGATCCCTTGGCGCTCGTACCGCTTGCGCGAGCGGCTGAAGCGGACCACCACCGCCGACAGGCGGCTTGCCTGCTTGGCACGCCGGCTCAGCGCCGCGTCGCCGGCGGGCAGGAACACCAAATGGTCCAGGTCCGCGCAGCCAAGGCACAGCGGGCCGTCGTCCTCCATGAACAATAGCGAGCCCGAGCCGCCGCAGCCGGTGCACGTCCACTCGCTGAGCGGCTCGACGACCACCAGGTCCGGCGCCCTGCTCTGCCGCTGGGCCACTCGTTCCCGCGCCGCCTCGGACAGGTCGGCTGCGATCCAGTGGGTGCGCCAGGCCCGCTCGCTGACCTGGTCACCATCGGCGGTGAACCGCAAGGCCCGCCGGTCGCGCGTTGCGGCCACGTAGGCGACCTCGCTTGGTTCGAGTCCCTTGTCGGCCGCCCAGCGACGCAGGTGCTCCAGCGCGGAGGCCAGCTTGTCAGGGTGGACCGGCGCCACCCGTTCCAGGCACTCGACGCGGCCCCGCCGCCACTGGTCGACCAGACTGGCCGGCAGCCAGCCGATCGCCGCGAGCACATCGACGGGAGAAACCGACTTGCTGCGCGTCAGCAGGGTCTCCGCGGCCGCGACGACCCGGCGCTCGAGCCCGGACCGCGGCTGACCATCGGTGACGGCGTCTCTCGACATGAAACCAAAGGATAGCGCCGTGAGAGGTGTTTCACGCCTGCGGTGGCAGGTCGAGGATCAGGCCGCGGCGCCGCGCTCCGCAGGATCAGTCACGTCAGCGTCCATGGTGGGCAATCCTGCCACACCCGCGCCGGCTGGTGTGACCGCACATCCCGTTCCTCACGAGCAGCCACCCCGGTCACCGGGATGGGGTCGGGCCCTGGTGCTCGCGCGCTCGTGGTCGGCTCCCGCGTCATCAGTGGAAAAGGAGGTCTGACCAGTCGGCAGGAGTTCGTCGAGCTCGTCGGGCGGGCCCTCCCCGGTGATCTCATCCTGGACATCGACAGCAGCGAAGACCAGCCCTGACCTCAAATCCAACCAGGCGAGCGTCGCATGACCGGGCACTGGTACCGTCTGGTGCCGCGCCGTGGACCTATTTTGGGCCCGCACTCGCGCGCAGGGGCCGTTAGGGTGTAGAACACCATTGCACGTGGCCGGATCACCGGCCACAAGAAATTAGCGGGCCCCGCAGGTGCACGAACACCGTCGGGGCCCTAGCCGCGGACCTACTCGAGGAAGGTCGTTGGCATGGTGCACAGTCTATCCCCTCGTGCTCCCACCTTCGCATTCGCGATGCGGCGGTCGCATGTGCGATGGGGGATCGTGGGAACGTCCAGGCCCTCCTTGGCGTAGAAGCCGGCAGAGGGTCGAGGACCTCTGTCGGTCAGGGGTCGGCCGCACGCCGTTGGTGGCACGAAACGCCGCGGCCCCTGCGGTCGGCCCCGCTCCAGAACGAACGCGCGGAGTCGTAATTATAGGCCTCGCGTATACTCACCGCGTGGTAAGGCGCTAACCCGGCTCACTGGAGTTAGCCGCCGGGGAGGCGGGTCTCGACACCCCGCCTCCCCGGTCCTTGCTCCGCCTATTTCGTCTTGATCACAGCGATCAGGACGATGAGCAGGGCAAGGAACTCGAGCGCATTCGTCATGCGCCGTCCTTCCTCGCATCGACAGGTCCAGGAAGCCATTAGCGGCGCGTATGGTAAGACGCAATTCCCGGCTCACTCGACCTACCAAGCCGAAGAGCTTGGCCGGCGCATTGAAGATCGGGGCCCGCGGAAAGTCAAACTGTCGCGGCGAGGCTGAGATCGGCCGGGAGTATGCACGGAGCCGCCGCTGGCGGTGCGGTGTCGGCCCAGTCGATGTGCGGGTCGCGGCGGCGCGACCGGCGCCGCCCTTTCGCAGCAGCGGCGAGCGGGCCAGGTGGTCGTCGTCGACCGCCGCGTTGAGGATGGTGCCAAGCAACGACAGGTAGGTGTTGACGGTGCGGGGCGCGAGCCCTCCGCGATCAGCGGCCTTCCAGGCTCCGACGGTGCTGGCGTCCAGATCGCCGAGGGGATGTCCCCGAAGGTTGGCAGGATGCGCTTTTCGCCCTTCTTTCTGGTGCCGTACTCCGACCTTGGGTGCTGGTCCTTCCAGGCCGGCCACCACTTGGTGGTCACGTACTCGCCGACCGGCATGCGCGCCTTGCGCGGGTCGAGGTCGGCTGGGTCGGGGAGCGGTTGGCGGTCGCCGCGCTCGATCGCCCGCTTCTCGGCGAGCGCCAGGCGCTTGGTGGGGAAGATGCCCGCCGAGCGCTGATGGCTGCCGTCCTGGAAGCGGACCGGTAGCGCTCGTGAGGACGGCGAGGCGAGGGCGGGATCACCCGATCCAGGCCATGTACCATGCCTCCTTGTCGCAGATCGCCTGATGACTTGCGACCCGCGGTCCTGACGAGTTCCTGCTGAGTTCCTGATGAGGAGGCCCCAGAGAACGTCGCTAGACTCACAGGGAGGCCCACCAACAACCTCACTACCAGCAACAACACTCACTTCGGGCGTGTAGCTCAGGTGGTCAGAGCGCGTCGCTTACAACCACGCACTTCCAGACGATCCTCGCATCCCCGCTGACCAAGAGAAACCCGCATCGTGCCTGGTCAACACGGGTGTCAGGCGAGTGGACTGAGTGGTCAGGAGTGGACTGAGTGGCATTGTGTGGACGGCTCCCGGAAAACTTCGGCTAGGAATAAACCGGGCATCTTGCCGGATGGCTCTGGGCTCGTACGAGCAAGACGCCGGAAGGCTCCTGCTGGCATCCGCTGGCCATGGCGGATCCGGACATGCAGGCGTGATCTCATCGCTTGCAGGCTGATCATGGTTGGCGTCTGCCTGCGCTCGCCGCCTTCGGCCATGAGCAGCGGGTCACGGCATCGTGAGGAATAGAGCGGAGGTCTTACACCTCTTCTGGTATCTTTCCACCATGGCAATGAATATCAAGGACCCGCAAACGGAGGCGCTGGCGGCCGAGGTTGCAGCGCTGGCGAACGAGACCAAGACGCAAGCGGTCCGGACTGCCCTGCAAGAACGCAAGCAACGGCTGCAGGCTCGGCAGCGTCAGCGTCGTCGCGCGGAGCGCCTTGACCGTTTCCTGGAGGACGAGGCGTGGCCGCAGATCCCCGACGCTGTCCTCGGCAGGCCGATCTCCAAGGCGGAGCGTGAGGCGATCCTTGGCTACGGCCTGGAGGGCGTGTGATTATCGACAGCTCGGCGGTCATCGCGATCCTGCTCAAGGAACCGGGCTACGAGCGCGTCCGGGACCTCTTGGCGGCTTCCCAGAACGCCGGCATCGGGGCACCGACCGTCGTTGAGAGTTCGTTGGTGTTGTGTTCTCGGCTCGGACATGCCGGCAAGACGCTGCTCGCGCGGCTCCTGCAGGAGGCCGAGATCGAGATCGCGAAGTTCACGGCCGATCACTGGACGGTCGCGGCCGACGCGTTCATTGCCTTCGGCAAGGGCCGGCACCGTGCGGGACTGAACTTCGGCGACTGCATGACCTATGCCGTCGCCAAGCTTGCCGGCGAGCCACTACTTTGCGTCGGCGATGACTTCCCCGCCACGGATCTTGAGCTCGCGTAACCTTCCTGACGTCCCGGTGACATTGCCTCACGTCTCTACTTCCAGGACGCTTGTGTCCGCGCAGTGCATCGATGGCAGTCCATCGATGAGCGTGTCGACGGTGGGCCGCGCCGGCTCGGCCCGTAGCCGACTCAGTCAGTGCGGCGCAGAACCAAGCAGCGGGTCCGCGGCCGTGACCGTCATCTGTCGCCGCGGCAGGACCCGGGTGGGCTCGGTGTCCTCGTGCAGGGCCGCCCGAGCACCGCGTCCGTCACCACGGCTGCTGGGGTGACAGGCGCAAGTGCTGTTGCAGTTCGTCGGCGGCTGCGGTGGCCTCGGCTGGGTCGACGCCGAGCGCTGCGGCCAGCGCCTCGACGGGGTGCCAGGCGCCGGCGTAGCGGCCGGCGAGGGCGGCCAGTCCCGCCGCGAGCACCGCTGGCGGGTGGGGGGAGCCCTGATGGGTCCCGCAGCCGCCACCAGGCCACCAAGCCGCGGACGACCAGCGGCAGGCCAAGGTGGCGGGGTCCTGTGTCCCACAGTGCCGCGGCGACCGGGTCAAGCTGGGCTGGCGTGCCCGGGACCTCGTCGTACAGGTGCTGGGCGACCGCCGGGTGCAGAGTGTGGCGATGCGGCAGGGTTGGCCCGGCAGCGTCCGGTGCGGGCGGGACCTCCTCGACTGCCGCCTTGCCGGCCTGCAACCGCCAGCGCAGCGTGTACGCGTAGCTGGAGCCATCGCCGAGGGCGACGCCGCCCACGGTAGCGGCGCCCGGCGCGCCGCCGAAAGCGACGCGATCAGCAGCGGCTGCTCCGCTGGCCCGGTCGCGTGCTCGATGCCCGCGTCCTGGGCGAGCACCGAGGGCAGACCGAACTTGCGGTCCAGCTCCTGCTGCCACTGCTCGACCAGCCCGACCGGGACCAGGATCAGCGTCCTGGCCGCCAGGCCGCGCAGGCGCAGCTCGCAGGCGGCAACGCGGCCTACGTGCCCGCTCGGTGACAGATTTGCTCGCGGCACGAAGAACTTGTGAGACTCGCGGCGAGCAACACGCAGCGTCGGAATCGGGGGTGGTGGGCTCCAGCGCTGCTGCGGCGCCACAAGGCCAGCTACTTCGAAGGGCCTGTGCTGCCCAGCGTCACCCCGGTCGCCGGGTTCCTGGCCGACCACTGCCGGCGAGCGCACCGGCCGGACAGGGGCGGGAACTGAAGCCGAGAGGAGCCTCA
>WNFY01001401.1_pt1 | contig 22731 bp, 17 predicted proteins | sample 5400091 | NCBI WGS metagenome assembly WNFY01 (sample SAMN13153364, study PRJNA577476) | soil metagenome | isolation source: 60 cm soil or saprolite under grassland replicate 1 | place: USA:California | collected 2016-06-15 | reverse complement strand
GATCTCCTTGGCACGAACCGTTCCCTGGTGCATTGCGCCGCTGCCTCCACCCGTCGCATTCGCGTTGCCGATGGGCTTCAGGTTCAATTTTTCAGCGGTCGCCGATGTCAAAATCAAATGGCCTCCAGTATCGATTTCGAATGGATAAGGTCCCTTATCATCGATGAACACGGGAACAAAAATTCGACCGACACCGTCATCCTCGTACGGCACAGTAGTAGAAAGTTTGTTGCCGGTAATCGCATAGTCGTGAATGTTGGGCGGTCGCTCGAATATTTTGCTGTCGACGCTCCGCAGATTCACTTTTGCAGAATCGATTTTGATTAGTTCAACCGATTCGTCTTCCGGATACTCGTCTTTCTCCGCGAAGGGAATGAGCACACCGTCGATTTCGCGCCAATCCGAATAATGCCGGATCAACCGACTGCTCCAAAGACTGACCTCGGATTGACGCAACAAGCCGTTCGCTTTTTCAAACCGAAGCAAAACCGGAATCCCGCCCTTCGGCGTTACATTCCAAACTGTTTCCGTTACCTCGCCATCTTTTTCGTCGGGGTTTGCTTGGAGCCTCGCTTCGTTGCTCTCCTCGCACCAGCGGCGACGGAAAAGCCACGCCTCGGTCACGGTGATTGCGCGCGCTGGGTCCGAGTCGAGAAAATGTGAAGCGCCGGAGCGGTCACGTTTCCAACCAAGTCGCCCATCGAAACCGATTGCTTCGCTGTAGATGCCGTAGTCCCGTTGCGCAACGTATCGCCCGGAACGAAGGTCCACAATCATGGTGAAACGACCGGTTAGGCCACCGGCTTCACTTGTCCCGCGAAGTTCGATCATCGTGACGTTGTCCGGCGTCCGATATTTCGCTTGCGGAATCTGTGGGTTCGCTGCGGTCGCGTTCGCTGACACAAAAGAGGCGAAACATATTCCGTAAAGGAAAGGGCGAACGAATTTCCTCTTCGAAACGAAGACGCCGTTGGTGGCAAAGCCCGGATTCCTTGCGAGCCTTCGCAACCGGAAGTTTAAATCCGCGATCATTGTTCTTCCTTCACGATCCAGCCGTCGCGGAGTTGAATGACGCGTTTCCCATACGAAGCGTTTTTGTCCGAGTGTGTGACCTGCACAATGGTCATGCCTTCGTCATTGAGCTTGCGAAACAGTTCCATGATTTCTTCGCCCTGACTGGAGTGCAGGTTTCCCGTCGGCTCATCAGCGAGCAGAAGTTTGGGCTCAGCGATGATTGCCCGGGCAACACCTACGAGTTGCTGTTGTCCGCCGGATAACTGACGCGGATACAAATCCTTTTTCCCAACGATCTGAAAGCGGTCGAGCATGTCCGCCACCATCGCGGCGCGCTCACTTTTGCTATAACGACGATATGACAGCGGGATCTCGAGGTTTTCGTAAACCGTGAGATCGTCGAGCAAATGGTACTGCTGAAACACGAAACCGATCTGCTCGTTCCGGAGCGTGGCGCGCTCCTTCGGCTTCAAATGATGAACCGCTGCTTCATCCAAGAAAAATTCGCCTTTCCAGCCGTGATCGTGCATTCCGAGAATGTGCAGCAGCGTTGATTTCCCCGCGCCGGATGGGCCCATGATTGAGACGAACTCGCCTTGTTGGATGTCGATATTGATATCGCGCAGAACATAAAAAAACTTTTCCTTCCCCAGAGAATAACTGCGTTCGAGATTGCGAAGTTTGATCATGGTTTAGGTGTTGTGGCCAAGCGCGATCATCGGATCGGCGCCGGTTGCGCGAACAGCGGGGAGATAACTGGCGAGCAGACCGATACCCGCGAGCACCGCAGTGACGAGGAGGAAAATTGAGATGTCGAACGGACTCACCTTATAGAGCACTGTCCGCAGCGCCGAGTTGCTGAAAAACGCGAGGGGCAAACCGATCGCGGCGCCGATGAGCAGCAGCTTCGCCGCGTGTCCGACTACCATTTTCAAAACATCCGAACGCTGCGCGCCCAGCGCCATGCGCACCCCGATCTCATGTGTGCGCTGGACAACCAGAAACGAAATCACGCCGTACATGCCCACCGACGCGAGCAGCAATGCAATCCCGGAAAATGCACTGAGCAGGACAACCGAAAGGCGACGCGGCGCAATGGAATCGGCCACCACCGCGTCCAGCGTCCGCACGTTGGCAAGCGGAATGTCCGGATCGATGTTGCGCAATTCATCCCGAATGGCTCTGGCGATCGTGCGCGCGTCCTGCGCACTCCGCACTGCCAAAACCATTTCGCGATCCGGGCCCTGCGTGTGCGGGAGGTAGTACTCCGGCTGCGCTTCCGTATCCAAGCCGCGATGTTTGATATCCGCTACAACTCCGACGATCGTCGCCCACTTAGGGTTTGTGTCGTCCCGCGAAATGCGTTTGCCGAGCGCCTCGCCATCACGGAAATACTTTTTCACGAACGCCTGGTTCACGATCACCGCTGGGGGCGAATCGGCCGTGTCAGCCTCGCTGAAAAAGCGCCCTTTCAACAACGGCGTCTGCAACACGCGAAAATAGTCCGGCGTGATGTCGCGAATCTCCTCGTCTGGGAATGCGCCGCTCGCCTTTGGGTCTTGCCCTTCGATGATAAAGGAGCTGTCCGTGTTCGAGCCGCTCAACGGCAGCATCACCGTGAATGCGGCATGCTGGACGCCGGGAATATTTTTGATCCGTCGCTCCGCTTCGGCGTAAAAATTAACAACCGGCTGACCACGCGGATATTTTTCGACCGGCAAGGAAATTTCTGCGGTCAAAACATTGTGCGGATTGAATCCCGGAGAGACATTCTGCAGTCGGACAAAACTTTTGACGAGCAAACCGGCGCCGATAAGCAGCACAAGAGCGAGAACGGTTTCGGCCACGATAAGACTGTTACGCAATCGGTTGCGATGAGCGCCTTCCGTTGAACCGCGTCCGCCTTCCTTCAACGCTTCGGTCAATTCCGGCTTCGCGCTGACCAGCGCAGGCACAAGGCCGAAAAGAATTCCGGTCGCGACGGCGACGCCGAATGTCATCGCGAGCACACTCAGATCGAGATCGACTTCACGAAGCCGTGGCACGGTTTGCGCCCCGATCACGCGCAGCACATCGAGCGCTCCTATTGCGAGCAATACGCCCGCGGTTCCGCCCAGGATCGACAATACCACGCTCTCAGTGAGCAATTGTCGCAGCATGCGCTTCCAGCCCGCGCCAAGCGCGACGCGGATTGCCATCTCTCGCTCTCGCGATGCTGCACGGGCCAGCAACATGGTGGTGAGATTCGCGCACGCGATGAGTAAAACCAGTGTCACCGCGCCGACGAGGATCCAAAGGCCGGTGCGCATCGGGCCGACGACCTGGTCCTGCAGCGGGTAAAGCTTCGCCCCGAACGCTGTCGTCTCCGGCGGATAATTCTTGGGATTGGTTTGCCTGAAGTTTGCCGTGACGGTGTCGAGTTCAGTCTGAGCTTGCGCGACCGAAATTCCCGGTCGCAGGCGTGCGATCACGCTGTAGCTGCGCGAATACCGCGCGGCCAATTCATCTTTCGTAAAAGCAATCGGCTTCCAAATATCGGCGCGACTGGCGAAGCGCGCCCCCTGGACGTTGAACAGCGGCAGCGGAAAATCGAACTGTTCTGGCATAATTCCAACGACGGTGTGCGGCCGGCCGTTGAGCGAAATCTTATTGCCAACAATCGTCGGATCGGAGTTGAATCGGCGCTGCCACAATCGGGCACTGATGACAACGACATCGTCGCGACCCTCCGCGCCCTCAGCTCTAGTAAAAACGCGACCTTTGACTGGGTCCGCAGCGAGCAATGGGAAAACGCTCGGTGATACGACCGCGCCAGTAACGCGTTCAGGAACGTCGCCGGTCGTCAGGTTGTAGGCAGCATAGTTGAAGGCTCCAATTTTTTCGAAGCTCGTCAGCTGTTTTTCGTAATCGAGATATTCAGGCGCTGACACCGGAATGCGCTCGAGCCCCTGCGGTGGAAATCGCTCCCATAACAAGACGAGGTGATTCGGAGCCTGGTAGGGAAGTGGGCGAATCAACAGCGCATTCACCAGGCTGAGCACTGCCGTGTTCGCGCCGATGGCGAGCGCAATCGTCACGACCGCGATCAATGTGAATCCCGGTTGTTTGAGGAGCTGGCGCAAAGCGAATCGAATATCTTTTAACATGGGCAAATGGCTCTTAATTCATCACTGTTCATGTAACGCCTGGACTGGATCGATGCGCGTTGCGCGCCAGGCAGGGACAAAGCAGGCGATCAATGCAACGACGAGTAAAATGATGAATGCTGTCCCAAATGCGATCGGATCACGCGGACTTACCTTGTAAAGCAAGTTGCCCATCAGACGTGTGAGAACCACTGCGGCTACTGCTCCGATAACAATACCGGCTGCAGTTAGTCGAAGTCCGTGCGACATGACCAATCCCAAAAGATCTTTCACGCCGGCGCCGAGCGCCATTCGCAATCCGAGCTCACGCGTGCCTTGTGAAACAGAATACGACATCACGGCGTACAACCCGATTGCCGCAAGGAAAAGCGCCATCGCACCGAAAAGCGCAACGAGCGTGACCGCTAATCGCTGGCTGTAACTGATTTCATCAATTTGGTCCTGGAGTCGTTCGGTGATCAGCGGCGCCAGATTCGAGTCGAGCGCGTGGACCTCGCGCGCGATCGCCTTCATCATCGCGCCCGGCGTTTCAGGCGTCCGAATGAGCAAACTGTTTTGCACGCGAAAATTCTGCCGCAGCGGCACGTAAAAGAATGGAACGGGCGTCTCAGTTTTGCTGCGGTAGTTGGAATTTTTGGTGATCCCGACGATCTGCAGCCAACGATCCTTGGACTTGAGGCGTTGGCCGACCGGATCCTTTCCTGGCCAATATTTCGCGGCCATCGTTTCGTTGATAATTGCCACCGGCGGCATGTTCTCGTTGTCAGTGCGCATAAACTCGCGGCCGGAAACAATCGGGATTCCAAGCGTCGTGAAGTAATCTTCCGTGACTTCGACATACTCCACTGTCGGTTGTTCGTTCGGCGGCGGCTGGTATCCGTCGATCTCGATGGGTGCCGAAGAAAAGACGTTGTAACTAAACGGAATCACACGCGTAAGTGCGGCCGATTCAACGCCAGGCAGTGTGCGCACGCTATCCAGCAACTGAGTGTGAAAAATCTTGGCGTTGTCGAGCTTGTAGCCGGCCGAAAACAAATCGACCACGGAGTTAACGACACTAGTGTTAAAGCCGGGACTCGCGTTTCGCATCTTAATCAGGCTTTGCAAAAGCAATCCCGTGCCGGCAAGTAAAATGAAACTGAGCGACACCTGCACCAGTACGAGCGCAGAACGCAATTGCGATCGACTGCTGCCGCCGAGAACGCCGCCCGCTTCGGCTTTGAGCGCGTTTGAAAGATCGACATCGCTCGCGCGAATCGCGGGTACGAGTGCAAATAAGAGAGTCGTTGCGATGCAAATTCCGGCGCTCACAGCAAGCACGCGCCAATCGATTTGGCCGGGGTAGTCGATCACCATTCCAGGCAACGCCGGGGGAAACGCAAGCACGAGTGCATTACGACACCAATATGCGACTGCAATTCCGCCGACCGCTGCGATCACCGAAAGCAACAATCCTTCGGTCACTAATTGCCTGACCAGACGACCGCGGCCAGCGCCAAGTGCGAGGCGCATCGTCATTTCGTGACGGCGCGAGAGCGACCGCGCGAGCAAAAGATTACTGGCGTTGGCGCACGCGATCAGCAAAACCAAAAAAACCACTGCCATCGTGATCGCGAGCGTGGACGACATGTTCCCGGCGCCGTTAAAAGGTGTTTTCCACAATGGGACGAGCTGGTTCTCGTGGCCGCGATTCGTATCCGGAAAATCCTTTTCCAAGCGTTGCGAGATGGAATTCAGCTCGGCCTGCGCTTGCTGACGTGACACGCCAGGTTTCAAAATCGCATACCCCTCGATCCAGCGCGCGCCGCGGTCTTCCAATTTGTACCCCGTAGTGTCGAACGCTTCCTGCATTGAAGTCGGCACCCAGAAGCTGAATGAGTATCCAATAAACGTGCCGTGGAACCTTTCTGGCGCCACGCCGACGATCGTGTGCTGAACGCCGTTCATGGATTGCGTCCGGCCGATAATGTTCGGGTCGAAGTTGTAGCGATCTTTCCAGGTTCGATAAGCGATCACCGTGACGGGATGCGCATTGCGCCCTGTTTCTTCTTCAGGTCTGAATCCGCGCCCCAGAATTGGCCGCACACCGAGTGCGCCGAAATAATTCGCCGATACGATTCCTACCGATGCGCGTTCGGCACGATCGCCGACGCTCAGCGTCGTACCGGTGATGCGATCGATGATGAACGACTCAAACAAAGTGGAGTCTTTTTCGAGATCAACAAAGTCCGGATAGGAAAGCCCATTGTGCCCTGGTACGCCGCGCGTCGTGCCAATAAGCGCGAACATTCGGTCCTGATGTGCCACGAGTGGATATGGCCGAATCAGAATCCCTTCGATCCAACTCAAAACGGCCGCATTGGTGCCAATGCCCAACGTCAGGCAAAGGATAGCCAGTATGGAAAAGCCAGGACTGCGCCGAAGCATTCGGAAGCCGAAGCGAAGGTCTTGGAGAAACGTTTCCATTCGCTAGTTACTAGGCACGAAGCGCAATCATTGGATCGACACTCAACGCGCGGCGTGCGGGGAAGAAACAAGCCAGCAGCGCTATTGACACTGGCAACAGCGAAATTGCGGCACCCAGTCCAATAACCACACTAAATAGATTCAGCTTCACGCCCTGCCCCATGATGGCGTTGAAGGTCGTGTTCGCGCCGATGCTAATTGCCAGCGCTGCGACGGCAATCAGCGTGAAGCCTGGTTGCTTAAGCAGCATCCGCACGCCATAGCGGAGGTCCTGCCACAGCATTTGCATTTCGCGACTCCGTCAGGCGGCAATTCGATCTTCTACTACGCGACCGTCGAATAAATGCACTGTGCGGTCTGCGTGCTGCGCGAAACGCTCGTCATGTGTGACCATGCAAATCGTGGCGCCGCCCTTGTGCAATTCTCGAAGCAAATTCATGACCGCTTCGCCATTACGCGAATCGAGATTCCCGGTCGGCTCGTCGGCCAACAGAATGGCTGGTCTGCCCGCGAGCGCGCGTGCGACTGCGACCCGCTGTTGTTGGCCGCCAGAAAGCTGACTCGGTAAATGTTTGGCGCGATGCGCCATGCCGACGCGCTCCAGTGCTTCGGTCACAAACCCTTTGCGCTCGCCTGCGCTCATTCCGCGGTAGGTAAGAGGCAGCTCCACATTTTCAAACACGGTCAGATCGCCGATTAAATTGAAACTTTGAAAGATGAAGCCGATCTCGCGATTACGAATGCGCGCGCGGTCTGCGAAAGAAAGATTAGCAACCTCGTAGCCTTTTAAGGAATAGCTGCCTTCGGTCGGAGTATCGAGAAGCCCAAGGATCGATAACAGCGTTGTCTTGCCGCAACCTGATGGCCCGGCAATTGAAACGTACTCGCCAGTGCGGATATCGAGGTGGATCCCGGATAGGGCATGGGTTTCTACTTCATCGGTGAGGAAAACTTTTTTTACACCGCTCAGTCTTATTAATGGAGATGAGCCATTGGGCGTTGGAGTTTGATGGGATTCGGTGGCAGTTAAGGTTGAATTCATAGTTTTCAGTTTTGCTAGTTAAGACGAATGCGTTCGTGCGCGTCCCACGCGCTGGTATCGGAGAGAATCACCTGATCTCCCGGTTGCAGACCGCTTAGGATTTCAATGGTGTTGACTGAGCTCTTGCCCAGTTTCACCGGCGTCCGGAGAGCTTCCGAGGTGCCGTTGACGAGCTTGAACATGCCGACGGTGTTGTTTTCCTGGCCAAATGCTGGCCGCCCCACGTAAATCACGTCGTCGAGATGCTCGAGCTCGATTGTTCCATCAACGCTGAGATCCGGTCGCGCGCCTTTGGGCAGCGGCTCATCAAAGGCGACCTCGACATTTACTGTCCCCTGCTCCACTGCTGGATCGACACGTGTAACGTGGCCGTTCGCGACGCCGTTTCGTGTGTCGATGCTCGCTTTCTGACCAATCTGAATGTCCTTCGCCTGCGTCTCGGCAATTTTAACCTGCGCTTTCAGCTTCGTCGGATCCGCAACGCGCGCCAAATTATCGCCGACTTTCAACCGCTGCCCGATTTGCACCGGCAGTTGTTGCAGGACGCCTGACATGCCAGCGCGCACGTGCAGCGCTTCCACTTGATCAAACTTCAATTTCGCGAGCTGATTCGCTTGATCGACTGCCGCCTGCTTGGCGGCCAACTGCGGCTCGATCGAATCGCGAGAGAACGCCAACCGCTTCGACTCGATCTCGTCGCTCTTCTGACATTCCTCTTCTTTGATTTTCGACGTTTTGTAAACGAGATCGGCGACGAGCCCGTTCTTCGCCAGCTGGTCATTGGTTTGCCGCTCCATTTTCGCCTGCTCGTGGGCGGAATGCGCAGTCGCAGTTTTAGATTCCTGATCGAGAAGCTCGCGTTGCAACGTGGCGCGGGATGTGGCGAGATCGGCCTCAGCGGCTTTCGCCTTGGATTCGGCCTCGTGCGCGCTCTGGTCCAGTTCGGGGCTGCTCAACTCTAATATAACGTCGCCTGGTTCAACTTTTGTTCCCGGCCAGATATTTATTTTCTCCACGCGACCTTCGGTGTTCGCTGGAATCCAGCGGATGTCTTCCGGGACAAGCGTACCAAGACCGCGCACCTGCCGCACCATGGGGCCGCGCTTAACTGTGTCGATCCAAACCGTAGACCGATCGACACTCGGCACTGCTGGTTTCAACCGCGAGATTGCAATCGTCGCCAGAATCAAACCCAGCGCAGAGGCAGCGATGATAATGATCCGACGCTTGCGCTTTTTCGCAGCAACGCCTACGCGCGGCACGTCCATCGAGGCAAGATTCGGCGTGAATCCAGCCGGTCGCACGATTCTTTCTTCGCCTTCTTTTCGCTGCGGAGTCACGGTCGCAATCAAAGGGCTCCGAATGCGCGACAGAGTTGGACAGCAGCCTGCGCTCCGCTCGCCACCGCCACGGTCGAGATGATGATGAGCATTGCGAATACAATCGCTTCGCCGACAAAATCGTGTCGGGCTTCCTTTTGAAAGTAGTGACGGCTGATATTGCGAAAAGATGGTGCCACCGATTTCGCGCAACGGCCGCGATAACCGCTGATCGTCACGGATTGGTAATTGTAGTCAGTAAGCGGGAAGCGCTGGTGAGCTGTTAATGACGTTGGCTTCATATTGTTTTAGATGACGTATGGACGTTTGTTGGATTTGAAAATTTTCTTTGGTCGGCAAGAAGTAATGCAATGCCCGTGCCAACGTCGGGAAAAAAGTGATAAATCACTGCTGGTCAGCAATTAGCGATTTCCGATCTTCAAAGAAGTATGGCGCGATTCGCGTCGGTTCTGGGACTGCGTCGTCCCGATCTTGGGACGAATTCGCAAATGGAATTCGCGCTAGCGCGGAAGTCGCAGCAACGCTTCAGCGCCCGTGCCGTTCCTTCGATTCACCAATCCTAGCGAGCCGCCGTGTGCTTCCGCAATTTGGCGGCTGAGAGCGAGGCCGATTCCAGATCCATCGGGTTTCGTTGTGAAAAAAGGCACGAAAAGATTCGCCGGGTTCATAATGCCTGGGCCTTCGTCTTCAACAACAATTTCGACGCAATCGCCAATGTCGCGCCAGCCGATCGCGACATTTCCGTGCGTCTCTAGCGCGGCATCAACTGCATTGTGCACCAAATTGATTAATAACTGTTCGATCTGCGCTGCGTCCGCCCGGATTTTTGTTTTGGGACCGGGCAGGATTCTCACTTTCAACCTCGGTTCCAAATCCGTGACTCGCTGCACAAGCTCAGAGACCTCTAAATCTTCTTTTTGTGGCGGCGGAAGTTTTGTCAGACGCGTATAAGCCTGCAGAAAGCGACTGAGGGAATCGGCACGCGACACAATGGAGTTCAGGCCACTGCGCGCATCGTCCTGCCAATCCGGCGGAGGCGGGTCGCGGCGCAGTAATGATTCCAGGCTCGCGGCAAGCGACTTGATGGGCGCAAGCGAGTTATTCATTTCGTGGCCGAGCACGCGGACCAACCGTTGCCAGGCGCGTCGCTCTTCTTCGCGCAACGTGCGACTAAGATCCGTCAACACGAGCAAATCGTGCGGCAAACCGTGTTCGCGAAAAGTACTGCGTCTAACGCCCCATCGACCTGACCCTCCAGGGAAGGTCAGCGTGAGCGGTTCGTCCTCGTCGGCATGAAAACAGGCGTCAAGCCCAAGCTCGTTTGCGTTTCTTCCCAGCAATTTGTCCATGGGCTGGCCGAGCAACGTTTCGCCTGCGCGATTCACCAGGCGCAGGCGCCGTTCGGGATCAAAAGTGAAAATCGCTACTTCGATTTCACCCATGATGGTGCGCAGAAGGGCCGTTGCTTCAAAGGCGCCCAGACGCTGAAGACGCAACGTTTCCCCGAGTGAATTAATTTCCAGGAGGACTTCTCCCAATGCGTGACCTGCGCGGGCGCCGCGCGCGCGAATTGAGTAATCCCCTTCACGCAATGCGGCCAGCAGATTGGATATGGTTCGTAATGGGTGAACGATGTGTTCGCGTACGCTGGAGATGAAACCAAGGAAACAGGCAACGATCAGGATCGTAAGAGTCCACTGGACCTTGGCGCTATAACCGCCGGACCAAAGGAGCGCGAGGGCAACAACCACGGCAGGAATAACTGCGCCAAAGGTGAGCCAGGTCAGTTTGCCTTCATGGGAAAGCCGGTACCGACTTTTTGGCATCCGATTCATTGACGCCGCGCCGTAGCGGCAGGCGTGCTGCCTGCAAGATTGGGAAGTTCGCAGCCGACACGGCTGCCCCTACAGTTCATAATCCATATTGCTGCAAGCGCCGGTAAAATGCGCTTCTGCTCAAGCCGAGAGCTTCCGCTGCCTTGCGAGCATTGCCATCATTCCGCGCCAGTGCCTTCTTAATTAGAAATGCCTCCACTTCTTCAAGACTCATTTCTTCAAGATTGCGTGATTCACCTCCGGCGGTTGTCAGCCCGAGATCGCTCGCTCGAATCTGTCGATCTTGCGTCATTAGCACGGCCCGTTCGATTACATGATCGAGCTCACGAACGTTTCCGGGGAAGCGATGCTGTAGCAAACGCCCTCGCGCCATTTCATCGAAACCGGTTACCTGCTTTCGATACCGTTGCGAGTGTTGCAGGAGAAACGTGTTTGCCAGCAGCATGAGATCCTCTCGCCGGTCACGCAGCGGCGGCAATCCAAGGTTGATCGTATTTAGACGAAAGAGGAGATCCTGCCGAAAACGCCCGGCGGCGACTTCATCCTCAAGATTTGCGTTCGTGGCGGAAATGATGCGCACATTCGCATGCAGCGTTTTCGATGAACCGACACGTTCAAAATCGCCGGTCTCGATTACGCGCAACAGTTTTGCCTGTTGGGCAAGCGGGATATTTGCGATCTCGTCCATGAAAAGCGTGCTCTCATCCGAGAGTTCGAATCGCCCCGCGCGATCGGTTTTCGCATCGGTAAACGCCCCTTTTACGTGGCCGAACAGTTCGCTTTCAAAAAGTGTTTCCGATAACCCACCCATGTTCACCGTGATCATCGTTCGTGATGCGCGCGGAGATAGCGCGTGAAGCGCCTGCGCGACGAGGCCTTTGCCTGTCCCGTTTTCGCCTGTGATTAACACGTTCGCGTCGGACGGCGCCACGCGTGAAATCATCTCAATTACGCCTCGCATGGCGGGCGATTCCGCAATCACGTTTGGCAGGCTGCCACGGAGCATCTGATTTTCGGCTTCGAGCTTGCGACCGCGGCGCAGCGCCGTCGCAAGCTCAATCTGTGTCCGGACGATCGTGAGCAGGCGCTCGTTGTCCCATGGCTTTGGCACAAAATCGCGTGCGCCACGTTTCATCGCATCTACTGCCAGCTCAATCGTTGCCCAGGCGGTCATCACAACGATTGGCAAGGTATTGTCGATCTCCTGAATCCTGGCAATGGCGGTTAAACCTTCCTGTCCCGAAGTCGTATCGCGTGCGTAATTGAGGTCCATTATCAAGAGCGCGTAATCTCTTTTTTCCAGCGCGCTGAAGATTCCAGCAAGTGAAGTGACGGCTTCGGTCTGGTATCCTTCGCCTTTGAGCAAAATGCGCAGCGCTTCGAGCACATCGCGCTGATCGTCTGCGATTAGAATTCTCGTCACTTACTATTTCTCAACTGCGTATTTGGGGTGGTGTCAATTGCTTTGCAATGCTCGTGCCAACCGGCAGAACAACGTCAAATTTCTCACTGCCCCAGCGGCTTGCATTCTGCTCATTGAACGCAGCGAGAGTTTCGTGGTGTCGGTTATGGGATTTCGCGTCCCAATTTCGGGAAGCATTCCTCAGCACATCTTACAAGAACGTCGCGGAAACGTTTGCTCGCTCGGGCGCTGCGCAGGGTGCTAAGTTGCAGCGATTCTTATCCAGCCCGGCGACTCGGATACTGGCGGCCAGCCGATTGGGTGAAGATGTACAGCGTCCGAAGCTCGCTTGTTTTTTCGTTGCCGGAGTTGATCGAGCGCCAGATAGATCACCGGAGTTGTGTAAAGCGTGAGTATCAGTGAAACGATCCGACCACCGACAATTGCGACGCCGAGCGGTTTGCGCAGTTCACTGCCGATGCCCATGCCGATGGCGAGCGGCAATGCACCGAACATCGCAGCGAGCGTGATCATCATGATGGGACGGAATCGAACGAGACACGCCTGATAAATCGATTGTTCGGGTGTGAGTCCTTCGTGCCGAGAGCGCCGATGATTGCGAGAATAAGCCGCTTAGACATTTCTTTATACACCTTGTGCGCATGCTGAAACGCTCACAAGTTGTGACCTCCGAGCAAGTCATCCGGTTACAAGAATGTATCATATGTGCTTCAGAGGACGTCCGGGTGGAGGGCGGATTCCAGCAAATCTACACTGCAGCACACAAGAGCATGGGATTGACGACCAGTGATGACGCCGACATGCAAAGCGATGCAAACAGGTTGTTCTCGAACCAAAATAAATTTTGAGTCGAACCACAAAGGCATTTTTTCTATCGAGAGAGTCTATTAAGTTTTCACGCTGAAAGCATCGCTCCGTGCCGTCACACAAAAGAACGAAACGGCAAGCCGCCGTGAACGCGCCCACCATGTCAAGACGGCCTGCAGTGAAGCAACGGCAACATAAAGCTCGTCAACCAAAATTGCGAACGGCTTCTGCTGTGTTGCCGGGGTCGTGGCAAATTAACACTGCCATCGTAACCTTGTGTGTCGCGGGTACCGCCGTGCTTTATGCAGGCGATCTTCATCTGGGTTTTTTCAGAATTGACGACCCGCAATATGTCGTCGGCAATCCCTGGATACAGGGCGTCACTTTAGCACACATTAAGGAGATCTTAATTAATCCTTACTACCTTAACTATTCCCCGCTCCATCTGCTGTCCTACATGGTTGATTATGCCCTTGCGGGATTGAATCCTTATGCCTTTCATCTGTCCAGTAACGTCTGGGCCGGAATCGTTGCCGGCTTTGTGTATCTGGTGGCGTTCGCACTGACACAACAACGACTCGCTGCCGTCGCTGCTGCCTTGTTGTTTATTGTTCATCCTACGCATGTAGAAGCGGTCGCCTGGATTTCAAACCGCAAAGACCTGGTGGCCGCGGCGTTTGTCCTATGTTGCACCCTTGCGTATCTCAAATATCGACAGATCAAGGCAAGAAGCTGGTACATCATTTCACTTCTGTTGTTTGTCTTCGCGTCGTTGGGAAAACTGTCTGTGGCCGCGTTTCCTGCAGTACTGCTGGCTATCGACTTGTTTCTCGAGAAGCGACCCTTCAGGCGAGCGATTGCTGACAAACTCCCGTTCTTGGCCCTAGTGGCGATGGTAGCAGTAGCCGTTTCGCAAGAACAACCCAGCACAGGAGTGCAGTCTGATATTGCCATGCGTGCAAAGGCGTTGGTCCAAAGCATGTGGCTGCTCAGTGGCTTTGGAAATTATGTTATCTATCGTGTGCCGCCCGAGCCAGGAGGCGTCTTGTTCCAAGTGGCAGGAGCAGCCATCCTGCTTAGCTCGTTTCTGCTGCCATTGCTGCTACGGCGTCGTTATCCCTTAGCGACTGTTTTGATCTATTGGATATTGTTGACGTATGTGCCAACGCAGATTCTGCCGTTCAGCTATCCGGTAACTGACCGCTACCTTTTTCTGCCATCGGTAGCAGCGGTACTTCTTATTGCGTGGGTTATCGTCAAAGCAACGGATCATTTGCGACCACAATGGAACGTCGCCGCTGCAACAGTGCTGGTTGCTATAGTTAGCTTTATCTGGCTCACGAAAACCATTGACTACCTGTCCGAATGGCGAGACCCGCGATCAGTCTGGTTTGCTGCGACACGCAAATCGAATGACTTCCATGCGTATTACGAGCTTGGATGGGATTATCTTGAGAAGTCGGCAAGCTTTGGAACCAAGCGAAGAAACGCTCCGCTTCCTGTAGAACAAGCAAGAGATTACGCTTCGGTTGTTTGGGCAGATGATTCCCGGCTTCCGCACCTACTCGCCGAGTTATTAGACGACCGGCATAGCGGACCGGCCGAAAACGTGTTCAAAGAACATCTTCAGACCAAAGCAGCTGAAAATTTTGATACAGCCGCCGCGAGAAAGGGAGAACACATTCTGCCAGATCTTTTTCTTTGCCGCGGAGTGCTCTTCCTGGACAAAGGTGATATGCAGTCGGCAAAAACGGAGTTCTTGAGCGAGCTCGATCAGGCATTGCAGTTGCCATATTCTGAAGGCCGGCAGGAAGCATTGATCCCGTGCCATTACAACATGGCAGTTGCGGAACATGGGCTTGGCCATGCCAAAGAGGCATTGTCGTGGATCAGACTTGCAGAAGAAGAACAGGATAAACTTGGTAGAACCGTGATTCCCGGACTTGCTGCTGATCGCCAACAACTCGAGTCAACGATGAAAACAAACCGTCACGAATAACGTGTCGATCCCGAAGCTCGACGGTGGCAGCAGCAGTAACTATTTAATTCGCAGCTGCAACATCCTTGGAGAGCCATGCATGAGTTGGACTCATTCTACCCTAACGAGCCAAAGGCGAGGCCGAGGCCGTAAGTTACAACCGCGACAATGACGCCAATCCACGTCATCTCCAGGCCCGACGCCCACCAGGAACGGATCGTGATCAGCGATTTTAAGGCGCCGACAAGGAAGTGTGCTACCAAACTGATGCCGAAAGAAGCGATCACGGCAGTCATCCCACCGGAGAAAAAGAATGGGATGATCGGAACAAAAGCTCCGATGGCAGTGGAAACAGCAGCTGAAATCGCGGCGGTCCAGTAATTCGGGAAACGATGCGCAGATAAGCCGAGCTCGCTTTGCGCCATCGCCTGCACAAATTGCTCCGGCTGCTGCGCCAGACGCTCCGCCATTTTCTGTGATTCTTCCGGAGTGAATCCCTGCAATTGATAGAACAGCGACATCTCTTCGATTTCTTCCTCTGGGTTTTCCTCGACTTCCGCGCGCTCGCGCGAAATCTCGGCTTCATAAACCTCTGCCTCGCTTTTTGCGGCAAGGTACGCGCCCGCGCCCATTGACAGCGTGGAAGCGAGCATTCCCGCCAGACCGGAGATCAAGATGTAATGTTGCTGGTTATTGGTTGCGCCCGCCACGCCTGAAACGATTCCGAACACCGCGCCCAGTCCGTCATTCGCGCCATAGATCGCATCAGCCACCCAACTGCCACCTCGTCCGTGCCACCGTTCGCGCTTTAAGATTTTGTCCAGTGCCGTACGAGGGCCTACCGGTGGCGCCATCGCGCTCAGTACCCGCGCGTGAGCCTTTTCTTCAAGGGCGCTTTGCCGCAAGAATTGCTGCACATCCTGTTCGCCGGCTAATGCCCGCTGGGCTTGGTCATGAAATTGCGCTTCCTGCCGTTCTTCGGTTGCTTCCATTCGGCGAATGGCGATTTCGGCTCCGGCAATTTTGTTCCACCAACGATTCAACCGGCGCGCCATCGTTTCTCTGAACACAGGCGGCTCTGCGCCGAGATCCCTCAGTTTCATTTCCCAACGCTGTGCGTGCCGTTCTTCCGCTTCCGCCATACGCAAAAGAACACCTTTGCGTTTCTCGTCCCGCTCGCGCTCAGCCAGATCGCGATAAGTTCGTGCGGTCTCGACTTCGGCCTGCCAGTTGCGCGTGACGACCTCGATTGTCTCCGGTCGAGCTTTTTGATCAGGGCGATCTTCGCTGCTCATGCTGTTCAATCAGCGGGTTCTAACGCCGCGCTAATCGGTGGTTCGACCCTCGCCCTTAGTTGTTGCGCGGTGATCAAAAGTGCAACCGAACCGATGATGAGAGCCGCGGCAATCAACATTCGCATCGTTACGGTTTCGCCGGCAAAAAGAGCGCCCAACAGGACTGCGACAATCGGATTCACATAGGCATAGGTGGCGACTTTCGCGGGCTCACAGTGACGCAGCAGCCATATGTACGCCGTATATCCAACCACGGCTCCAATGATCACCAGATAAACAAATGAGCCGAGCGATTTTGTCGAGACCGAACTCGAATGAAGGTGTCGCAGCTCACCGGTGGCAATTCCGGCGAACAACAAAAGCATTCCACCGCAGATCATTTGTTGAGCGGCTGTGAGAAACGGTGAGGCCGCATGTTTTGCGACACGCGAGTAGAGCGAGCCTACTGACCAGATGAAACATGAGACTAGCAGAATTGAAATTCCGATCGCAGGATTTTGGCCGCCGTTCGAAGACAAATGCAGAACGGGACCGAATAAAATTCCAACTCCGACAAAACCACCGACCAGTGCGACCCACATAAGAGGGGTTGGTCTGCGCGCCATTCCGCTGGCCCAACCCAGTAGCACAATGTAGATGGGAACAATCGCCACGATTAGCGCAGCCAGTCCGGAGTCGATGTACTTTTCTGCGATCGTCACGCCGCCATTACCTGCCAGCAACAAACACGCGCCAATGATCAACGATGTGCCCCAGTTCGCCCAGCTAGATTTGGTGATGCCTTGGGACCAGGCGATCGCATACATGATTAGTCCGGCTAACACGAATCGCGCACCCGCCATTAGAAACGGCGGAATCGTTTCGATCGCGAACCGAATACCGAGATAGGTCGATCCCCAGATAAGATAAAGGGCGGCGAATGCGATGATTACTAGGCTTCTTGTCGGCGCGGCCATGAAGCAATGACCATCTCGCATTCACACGCCAGAGCAAACGCAGAGCCCCTTGTTCGAATGTCCCGTTCGGAAGGGCGGTACAGGCGTTCGCCGTGGCGAATGCCTGATCAATTGGTCGGTGCTTGATACAAGCACCGCTACAACGTCGCGGGCACTATGCCCCGCGCTTGAAAAGAAATCGATACAGTAGCAACAGAATCATGGCGCCGACGATCGACATGATCCAACCGGCCACATAACTCCCGCCCGCAAAAATGCGACCGATCCAGGTGCCTACGAACGCGCCGGCGATGCCGAGCAGAATCGTAATGATACAACCCCCGGGATCTTTCCCGGGCATCAATAGCTTTGCGATAGCACCGACAATTAAACCGATAACCAAGGTCCAGATAATTGAATGAGCGCTGAAGTCCATAATCGACGAGTTCTATCGGACTGATCCAACCTCGGCAAGAAAATTGATTCAAACCGGAATTTTTAGGAATGCTCGCAGCTGTTAGAGACGGCGCGCGCTGCCAAACATCAAAGTTGAATCACCTGCGCCGAGCGGATGTCTTCACTGGCGCGAACTTCGCTCAGCAACTCTTCGCTGAGCGCGGTGTCGAGATTCAACACGGTCAGTGCCGTGCCACCGGCCTGATTCCGGCTGAGCGACATCGTGGCAATGTTCACGCCGTGGTCGCCGAGCAGCGTGCCGATGCGCCCAACCATCCCGGGGCGATCGGTGTTTTCCAAAACGAGTAACACGCCGTGCGGACGCGCTTCAACCGGGCGGCTGTTGATGCTGACAATTCGAGGTGTGACGCCGAAGAACGCGCCACCGACCGATACGGTTTTTTCTTCCGCGATGGCTGAAAGTTCGAGCATATCCGTGTAATCACCAGGCACGCTCAATCGCGACTCGGTGACCTTGAGACCAAGAGTTTCAGCAAACGCCGGCGCGTTTACTTCGTTGACCTCGGTGCCACCGGCGATTTGCAAGAAGCCTTTCAACACCGCACGCGTGATCGCAGTCGTGTCCGCCTCGTTGACTTTGCCGCTGTAATTGATGTTGAGCGAGTTGGCGCGTTTCGGTGCGATCTGCGATAAAAATCTGCCGAGCTTTTCGCCGAAACGCAGATGCGGTCCGATGATGGCCAGAGTTTTCGCATCGAGATTAGGCATGTTCACAGCATTGCGAATAGTGCCTTCGAGCAGCGCCGCGCGGATCGTTTGCGCGATCTCAATGCCAACGCTTTCCTGCGCTTCGACGGTGGATGCACCAAGGTGCGGCGTCAGAACAAGATTTGGCGCGCTGCGCAATGGCGAATCGGACGGTAACGGTTCGATCTCGAAAACGTCGAGCGCCGCGCCTGCGACATACCCATCTTGGAGCGCCTGAGCCAGTGCACCTTCGTCGATCAAACCACCGCGGGCGCAGTTGATGATTCGCACGCCGCGTTTTGTTTTTCGCAACTGTGCCGCATCGAAAATGTGGCGCGTCTCCGCGGTGAGCGGCGTATGTAGCGAGATGAAATCGGCGCTCGCAAGCAAATCATCCAGCTCGTCCACAAGTTCGACTTGCAGTCTCCGAGCGCGTGTCACGGAAAGGTATGGATCGTACGCGACGACCCGCATCCCGAAAGCAATGGCACGCCGGCTCAGCTCGCTGCCAATTCGGCCCATGCCGATCACGCCAAGTGTCTTGTTGTAAAGCTCGACACCTTCGAAATTTTTCTTGTCCCAGTTCTTGTTGCGGACGTTTGCGTCTGCCTGCGGAATCTTTCGCGCCATCGCGAGCAACAATGAAAACGCATGTTCGGCAGTGGAAATCGTATTTCCGCCGGGGGCGTTTAGCACGACAACGCCGCGGCGCGTCGCGGTCTCAACATCGACATTGTCCACCCCGACCCCAGCGCGGCCCACCACGCGAAGTTTCGCGCCGGCATTTAAAATGTCCGCGGTGATTCTTGTCTGACTGCGCACGATCACAGCGCTAAACAGGGGGATAACCCCGACAAGTTCTTGTTCGCTTAAGCCGGTCTTGATCTGGACATCAAGCTGGTCATCACGTGAAAGCTCATCGATGCCGCGCTGCGAAATCGAATCGGCAATGAGCACTTTAAGCGGAGTCACGAAAACTTTCGGGTGTTAAGCGGGATAATAGTGCGCGCTCAAAACTAAAACTTAAATCTTAAAACTTAAAAGCGTTCTGTTTACGCTGTTGGTTGGATGCGAGAAAGCGCGAAACCTTTCTATGTAGTGTTCGCCATCGCGGCGGCGCTCGTTGTTCCCGCTGCAATCGCATTGCGCGCCGTCATTCACCCGGTCGTTTTGCAAACCACTTCCGATAACCCGACGCCGCTCGGATATACGTGGAGTCTGCTCTTGTTTATTATTCCAATCGCCGTGCTTGGGTGGTGGTTTGCCTGTCGACCCGATCTGCAGTTTCCGAGAAAAGCGTTTTGGCGAACCATCCTAGTGCTCACGCCACTGGGTTTCTTGCTCGATCTGCTTTTTGGCAACACCTTCTTCATTTTCCAAAACAAAGCCGCCACGCTCGGTTGTGACATATCCGCGCTGGGCGGAGCGATTCCAATCGAGGAATTCATCTTCTATCTCACCGGCTTCATGCTGGTGCTGTTGAGTTATATCTGGTGCGATGAATACTGGATGGCGGCCTACAACGTCCCCGATTACACGGCAGCTGCCAAAGGAATACCGCGCATCGTTCGTTTTCATTTCGCTTCCGTTATTCTCGGCGTTGGCCTGATTACTGTCGCGGTTCTTTACCGAAAATTCGTGTCCGGCGCACCGGAAGGCTTCCCGTGGTATTTTGTTTATCTCGTCTGTGCGTCCCTCATTCCATCGGCTGGCTTTTTTCACACCGCGCAGTCGTTCATAAACTGGCGCGCATTTAGCTTCACGTTTTTTCTGCTTCTCCTGATCAGCTTGCTTTGGGAAGTAACGCTCGCTTTGCCCTATGGCTGGTGGGAATATCGCGCGGGTATTCTGATGGGGCTGAACATCGGAGCGTGGTTCGGCCTGCCGATAGAAGCAGTCTGCGTCTGGTTCGCTGTCAGCTTTACCGCCATTATCACTTATGAAGTGATCAAAATTTGGAAAGCCTTGGGCACTCGCGCGCTCGAAGCATTTTTTGGCATTCGGAAATAAGCCGCTCCAAAACTTCGTTAGCCGAAGATCAGCAATTGAATCGTGTCTGGCAACTCTTGCGCAACGCTGGTGGCAACGCTGCCGCGGAGCAGCTTCGCCATGGCCGGACGCTGCGAGGCGCCGATGATGACGAAGTCAACGCCCATTGTTGCGGCAAGATCGACAATGGTTGCGGCGGCGTCCTGGCTTACGGCGTAAAGCGGCACCACGTTGACCCCACGCTCACGACCGAGTTTGAGCATTGAGCACATGATAGCGTTTGCTTCCGGATCGTCCTGCCATCTGGCCCGACCAAGTGGTGTGTCGGCTGCTGTGTAATAAACGGAAACCTCCTTAACATAGAGCACAAACAACGTGGCCTTGCGCAACTGCGCTTCGTCGAGCGCAAAGCTTAGCACCGGTGTGATGCCGCGCGCTGCCACCATGATTGTTTGACCTTCCTGCAAACGCGGTCGCATGGTCGCCAGGAGGTCGGGCGTGACCATCTTCGCGACCTCGCGCGTAACGGTGAGCGTGGTGAGGCCCTGACGCTTCAATGTGTAAGCGCGTAACGCCAGCCCGCCGATCAAAATCGCCAGCACGAATTGAAGCGCATCGAGTTTGGTGTGGGCCAGCGTCAGCTCGACAAACGCCAGAATCACGAATGTGATGCCAAAGAGCACGCGATCGTACCACGTAAAACCAACGGTCCGATTGAATGTGCACGAACCGACGTTGACCGTGATCGCACCGACTACGCCGATGGCATAAAGACCGGCCAGCGCGGTGAAGTTTGCCGCAAAAAGCAGCACGACCACTGGCAAGGCGGTGGCAATGAACAGCGGCCAAATGGGAACGCCGTGCCCATTGAGGCGCCGGAATTGCCGCGGCATCTCGCGATCACGCGACATCATGTAAAGCAAACCGATCATCGCCACAATGGCCGTATTGGCCGCGCTCAAGAGTAGCAGACAGAAAACGATTCCAACGATCCAGCCAAAAATCTGCCCGACCGCAGGCGAAAATGTGGCGGTGGCAAATTGCTCGCCGATGAAGCGCAACATGTCTTCACTCCGCTGTCCCAGAACCGCCGCGATCTCGCCCTTATCGGTCAGATGCAGCGTCTTACCGAGGACCGAAGGCAGTGAAAGCATTGCCCATCCCAGAAGCGCCGTGCCAAGCACAACTTCGATTGCCACGGGCGTAATGGCCTTGACCGACTCACGCGCGACGCTTGGGTGTTCCATTGTCGAGCCTGGATCGAGCTTCATCACCCCGGTGAGATTCGCGATCGACTCTGCACCCGAGAGCGCCAAGATCACGCCGACAAATTGTACCCATACGGCCATCACACTCTGGTGCCGCGGCTCGAGGAAATGTGTGGTGAGATGCGGCGCGCTGATCGCGATCATAAGAACCACTACGAACGCCGTCGGCAACGCCAGCGCCACCGCGAAACTTCCGGAATGCTTCGGTCCAAAATAATTGACCAGACCCATGATCAACAGCAGGCCAATTGTTGTGAGCGCTATGTGGTCGCGAAGGAACCCGATCCAAGTAATGTGCTCCGCGCCCGAAGTGATGTAGGTCAATGCAGACCAGCCACTGAGCGCTGCCGTGACCGTAAGATCCGCAACCAGCAGCAGCGCCCCGACCACCGCCAGCAACCGGCTCTGCTCGCGCGCGGCGGAGTAAACACCGCCGCCATCAGGGAAATGACGGCAGATAACAATGTAATTAATGCCGACCAGCCCCGTGAGCGCGCAAACGGCAAGAATGATCGGCAGCGACGAAAATCCGGCGGCAACAAACGCCAGACCAATGACGTACGCCTTGCTGGTACCCCAATCGCCGTAGAGCAATGCGGCGGCGCGTTTCCAGTCCAGATTGCGCGGCCGGTGCACACCCGCACTCGCGTCGAGAACAACATCTTCAATCAGCTGCGCCATTGCTTATCGGGTGTGACTCTCGATTGCGCGCTTGTGAACTGGCAAGCTCTTTCTAGGCGGCCGCCTCGCTTGACTCTAATTCGACTCAATCAGATATTTTGGCGGTTCTTTGTTTCGCTTAATGGATCGGCGAGTGGCCGGTCCAACGGGGGAACCAAATTCCGTCCCGCGAATGCGGTGCGGATCGGGGCGAACGATGCGCGGCATCTAGAGCATTTAATGGCTCCAGCCCGACAGCTCACCTCGTCAGCATCATTAAAGGGCAATGGATGTCGTGAAATCCGGCTCCTGCTGAAGTGAGGCGCCTCGTCGCGCGAGGCGGTCTCGTTGAGTCGAATTAATTGATAC
>WNFY01001398.1_pt1 | contig 22753 bp, 17 predicted proteins | sample 5400091 | NCBI WGS metagenome assembly WNFY01 (sample SAMN13153364, study PRJNA577476) | soil metagenome | isolation source: 60 cm soil or saprolite under grassland replicate 1 | place: USA:California | collected 2016-06-15 | reverse complement strand
CGCCGCTGCCACATTCACGATCCGTTCGGCAATCGGATCGAACTGATCGCCGGTTGCTAAGTTCGCAGGATTACTTCCGTGTTGTACCTCCGATGTTGCCGCCGGAAAACCTAGCCATTAGCATAGGAACAACCAGCCACCACCCACAAGGAGCAGTGTTTCTGCGCGAATCAGTTTGGAAGCTGAGCAAACTTAGGGCAGCGGTTTTATTGTTGCTTCTCGTATCGGCATGCGCCATATCTGCAAGACCGGAGACTGCCGCCTTCGACCTGATCGGACCGAAGGTGGACGTTCGGGTGCAGCGTGGAGGCAAGACCCTGCCAATTGCCGAGGTGCCTAACCTTCAGGCCGGAGACCGCGTCTGGGTGCATCCCGACTTGCCTGACAGCCAGTCGGTGCGCTACCTGATGGTCATCGTCTTTCTTCGCGGCGCTACCAATCCTCCACCGGAAAACTGGTTCACGCGGGTTGAAACTTGGAACAAGGCGGTGCGACAAGAAGGTGTATATGTCGCCATGCCCGACGAGGCCGAAGAGGCGATTGTGCTGCTCGCCCCTGAAACTGGTGGAGCATTCAATACTCTCCGCGCAGCCGTTCGCGGCAAGCCTGGCGCTTTCGTCCGGGCAGCGCAGGATTTGCTGCAAGCGAGTTTGGACCGTGCGCGGCTTGACAAGTATCTCGATGCAGTCCGCGAAACGTCAGCTAGTGATCCGGATCAACTCAAGGCCAGAACAACTTTGCTGGCACGCAGCCTGAACATTCGCCTTGACCAGCAATGTTTCGACAAGCCCACAGCGCAACAGGTGCCTTGCCTTACCCAGAACACCGATCAGTTGGTGCTCGACGACGCCCACAGTCAGAACATGGTGGCAACACTCACGACCGGTGCTCCCACCGACCTACTGGCGCAACTCAGTTCGACACCTACCGCGAGAGGCGGCTATTACAGCCCATACATCGGGGCCGTCGTTGACGTCGTGCGCATCCTCGGCACCGCCCACAGCGCACAGTACCAGTACATCCCGGCTTTGGCGCTGCCCAAGCATGACGAACTCAACCTCAAGCTGAACAACCCGCCGTCATTCCGGAATCCAAAGTCAGTCTTAGTGATCGGTTTACCGCCGGTGCGCCCCACGCTTCCCCCGCCGCTGCGGGCCGCGGAGGCGACCCAGGTCTCGTGCCTCAGCAAGCCAGATCTTGTACTCACCGCAGACGGGGCACCTTTGGTTTACGCCACAGAAATGGCACACAATTTCGTGCTCCACGTTGAAACCGGATCTGGCGGGACAGGGTCCGGCGAAAAAAAGTCCGGCGCGGAATTCGATCTTCCAGCCAAGCCCGATCCCGCGCACGGAGGCTTTGCCGTAGAGAATCAGGCGTTACCTGCAAGTGCGCTTGATGGCGAGATTACTGGCGTTCTGCGCGGGAATTGGGGATTCGGACGGTTCGATGGACCGCATTTCCGCCTTCGCATTTCGCGACCCGGGCAATGGACGGTCGCATCCAAAGATGCCAGCGCGCTGATCGTCGGACGCGAAGACACTTTGCACATCAAGTCCTACGACTCTTCATGCGTCAGCGAAGTGCTGATTCGTGATGAGGCGGGGAAACAGACCTCCGTCGAATGGAAGGTCGCGAAACCTGACGAGCTTGAGGTCAAAGTCCCCCTGCAGAATGAGTCAGCCGGATCGCTCAAAATGCTGGTCAAGAAATTTGGCTTGCACGATGCGGATGAAATCCCGCTGCACACCTACGCGGAAGCCAGCCGGCTCGATTCCTTCAGCATCCACGCCAACGATTCTGATGGCGTGCTTAAAGGAACGCGCCTCGACGAAGTGACTTCGCTCGAGGTGAACGGAATGACCTTCAATCCGGAAAATCTTTCCCGCGCCAATCAGCAGGATGAATTGAAGCTTGTGTCGCACGATCCGCTCGTAACCGCAGCCTTCGATGCTGGCGTACCCATCGTGGCGCGCGTGACCTTAATGGATGGCCGCACCCTCGACTTGAACGCCTTTGTCGAGCCTGCACGGCCGAAGTTAGCTTTACTTAGCAAGAACGTTCAGGCTGGCGCATCCGAGATCCCTCCGATGATCCATCTGGGCAATCCCGAGGAACTTCCCCAAGATGCTCGCCTCAACTTTTTCTTGAAATCCCAAATGCCTGAGGCCTTCCCGGCTGCCGAAAAAGTCGAGGTCGCGACCGCGGACGAAGCCTTCCACGTGGTGCTTAGCGTAAAGGACGGCAATTTGACGCTACAGGATTCGAAGACAGTCTTTGGTGTTCTCGATCCGATGAAGTTACTCGGGCCGTCCGCTTTCGGGCCACTCAAATTCCGCGCCGTTGGCGCTGATGGCGTCGAGGGAGACTGGCAGCCACTTATGAATCTGGTGCGTGTGCCGGAATTGAAGGGGGTTCATTGCGTCCTATCGGCAAAGGCTGCGGAGACCAATGCTGTGGACAAGGCGCCGCCATCAGAGAAGGTAATCCCTTCGCCCAAGACCGAGGAAAACTGCATGCTCACGGGCGACAAGCTTTTCCTGATTGACGCGGTGAGTGCCGAGCCTGATTTCACCGGCGCCGTGACTGTTCCAGACGGCTTCGTGGACGCGGCGCTGTCGATTCCATCGCCGAAAGGGAAGACACTTTACATCAAACTGCGCGACGATCCTGCCACAGTGAACACCGCCGTCGTGCCAATGTTGACCGCACAGCCGTAATCTCGCTCGTTTGGTCGGATAAGTGGGGTACCCCATGTCTCGCCGTTTTTGCAAGACATGGGATTTGCTACCGGAAATTTCAGTTTGCCTTCGCCACCTCGTACAAATACTTCACGAACGACCTCACTGCTCCATCCATTCCCTGCACTTTGGGATTCTTCGACTCGATTACGTAGTATTCATCCGGAGCGTGCGCTCCATTGCCGTGGCCCAGCCCGAAATGTCCCGCAGCAAGATGCAGGGGATCACCCGTAAACACGTATCCCGGCCATGAACCTGCGCTACGAGGAAGAATGATGGGATCAATTCCATCCTGCTTGTACACGCCGAGCTGCGCCTGAATGAGACCGGCGCTGAGAGGGGTGCTGTTCGGATCGTATCCGCCGGTCATATTGACTTCGATGTCCGCGAAACCGTGTTTGCCCAGATGAGCTTTCAGTGCAGCAAGCGCTTCGCTCGCCTTCATGTCAGGAACAAGTCGCAAATCCAATTTTGCTACTGCCCGATGAGGAAGGATGGTCTTGCCGCCCGGCCCGGTGTAGCCACCGACCAGGCCTTCGATATTCACCGTGGGGCGCGATTGCCACAGCTCTAGTGCCTCCTGCCAGCTCACGTCGTGTACCCAATGGTCCACGCCCATCTGCTTCTTCGCAACTTGCTCGTCGAGACGGCTGCCTGCGCTTGCGATCATGGCTTTCTCTTCAGTCGAGAGCGGCCTTGCCTTGTCAGCAAAGCCTTCGATCGCGGGAGTGTTTCCGTCCGGGGAAACCAATGTGACTAGCGCCTCCACAAGATGCCAGGCCGGACTGTCTAGCCGCGCTTTGTTGCTCGAGTGAATGTCCTTGCGCGGGCCGCGTCCCCACTTTTCGCCGCTTGAAACCAATTCGCATTCAATAACGCCCTTGGCACCCAGCGTCATCGTCACCTGGCCATCGAGTTCCTGCTCGGCCGATGGCATGAAGATTCCCGAGCATTTCTTCAGCGCCGCGAGTACTTCAGGCCTTCGCACGATCTGCGGAAAATGCGGTGAACCGATCTCTTCCTCGCCCTCCGCCACCAGCACTAAATTGACCGGCAGCTTCCGTCCGGCTGCACGAATTGCATGCAGCGCCGCGATGAACGACGCCTCGGGGCCTTTCTGGTTTACCGCGCCTCGTCCTACGAGGATGCTGCCAAGTTCTGGTTTTTCTACCAGCTTCGCATCCCACGGCGGCGAAGACCACTCGGCCGGATCGACCTGCTTAACGTCATACATGAAATAAAGGCCGAGCGTCCGAGGTGCGCCCGCATCGAGCGTCGCAAAAATTCCGGGCTGGCCGTCCGTAGGAATTTTGGTGACTTCGCCGAACCCAGCGTCGCGCAGAAAGCGCATCGTGAGATTGCAGCCCTCACTGACACCGCGATTCTCCGCCGCGATCGACGGTTGGTGAATCCACTCTTGCAGCCGCTGTACGGCTTCGTCGTGCTGCTTAGTTATTTGTGGGAAGATAGGCTCAATGTCTCTATCTGCTGCCGCTGTTTCGTGGGTAAGGGCAAGAGCTGCCGCGCTGGTTGCTGCACCTTGAAGAAACGTTCGTCGGTCCATGGCAAGACAGGATAGTCGCGCGCATGAGTGACTGTCGAGGGGACTGCCGACACCTTCTTTCTGAATAAGCAATTCAATGCTGGAGTACGGCCTGAGTCGAGCACTTACCCGTTTTCGCCCCTTACCAGCCGCAGAGCGTCGGCCACCTCGCCCCGACCACCGTTTTGTTTTCCGGACTCGGAGTCACCGGGAATCTCGTCTCCCTCGCCCGGCGCGAGGAATAGATTGCTCTCCAGGCCATGCTGTTTCGTGTAGAGCTCGAAGTATCTACCTTGCAGGGCGTACAGCTCGTCATGGGTGCCACGCTCCACAATGCGACCCTGTTCCACGACCAAAATCTGATCGGCGCGCCGGATCGTTGAAAGACGGTGCGCGATTACGAACGTTGTTCTGCCACGCATGAGATAAGCAAGGCCTTCCTGAATCATCTGCTCGGACTCAGAGTCGAGGCTGGATGTGGCCTCGTCGAGAATCAGAATCCGTGGCTCTGCAAGAATTGCGCGAGCGATCGAAATCCGCTGCCGCTGCCCGCCGGAAAGCTTAACGCCGCGTTCGCCCACAATGGTGTAGTACTTGTCCGCAAAACTTTCGGCAAATTCGTCCACTCGCGCAATCCTGCATGCGCGCAGCACCGCTTCTTCGCTGGCATCGGGACGCGAGAACGCCACGTTCTCTCGAATCGTTCCGTCGAACAGAAATGTTTCCTGTAGTACGACTCCGAGTTGGGTGCGATAAGAATCAAGCCGCACGGTGCTCAGGTCAATGCCGTCCACCAGAACGGCTCCTTGCGTGGGAACGTAGAACGCAGAGATAAGCCCGATCGTCGTTGACTTGCCCGAACCCGATGAGCCGACCAATGCTGTGACCGTTCCTGGGGCAGCATGAAACGAGACATCGTTCAGCACGGTGCGCGTGCCGTCATAGCTAAAGCTCACATCGCGAAAATCAATGTTGCCCTCAATCTCAGAAAGCGCGACTGTACGCCGTGGATCGCGATCTTCGGCGGCTTCCTTTAGGATTTCGTGCGTGCGCTCCAGGCCTGCCAGCGCCTCGGTGAGCTGTGTGCCGATCTGTACGATCTGCATCACCGGCGCGATAAGAAATCCCATAAAGAGCGTGTAAGTAAAGAATCCGCCGATGGTCATTGAGCCAGCCAAGATTTGTCGCGCGCCGATGAACATGATTACCGCCCCGACAACTCCCAACAGCACGCTGGCCGAAAGGCCCATTACTGAAGTCGCGGTCAGTGTGCGCATCACGTTTTCGAGCAGGCGTGTTACTCCGCGCGTAAAAACACTTTCTTCACGTTTTTCTGCGTGATATCCCTTTACCACGCGAATGCCGCCAAGAGATTCAGCCAGTCTCCCGGTGACCTCGGCATTGATCTTCCCGCGCTCACGAAATATCGGCCGAATCGTTTGAAACGCTTGCTTCAATGCCAACGCGAAAAAGAACAAGAAGCCGAACGCAAGCGCCGTCATCAGCGCGCTGATTCGGAACAGAACAAAGAGTGCGATGCTGGCTGTGAGCAGTCCGCCCACAAGATCAACCAACCCAGTCCCGATCAAGTTGCGCACGCCTTCCACGTCGCTCATAATGCGCGAGACCAGAACGCCGCTTTTGGTCGAATCGTGGAAAGATACTGGCAATCGGCCGACGTGGGCCTGAACCTTTTGGCGGAGCTCGGTGATCAAACGCTGCGCGGCCTTCGAAAGCAACTGAGTCAGCGAGAATGATGTAATGCCTTGAATCAGGGTGGCGGCGAGGACGGCTAGTACCAGCGGCTTCAGCAATTGCGTATGGCGCTTGATTATGACGCTATCAATCAAAAAGCGCGTCGAGTAGGGCAGTACCAGTGAAGCGACCCGATTGATCACCATTAGCACAAATCCGATAGCAAGCAAGCCTCGGCGCGGTTGCACCAGTTCCCAAATCAAAGGCAGGACAGCACGAAGCTTCGGTCGAGGGGAACCGGCAGGCATAGCTGGTTTCGGCGCAGGGGTAGAGGCCATAGTTTCCTATTGGATAACGTCTTACAGGCGGCAGTCGCAATTTCCCTTCCAACCACAAAACCATTGCTCACGAACCCAGCCTTACCCCGTCTATCTCCTTGCAGCCGGGGAAGGTAGGCGTCCCCGGCGTAATCGAGGACAAAGGCGATGCCGGCCGACGCGTGGGCGGTACAATTTCCGGTTGGCAAGTGCTCTCATCCGACCAATAGCGGGCGGATGGAACGATTACAGCATACGGCGAAGAGTTTGCCGTTTGGGGACCCCGAGCGAAGCGGTGAAACGCCGGAGAACGAAACCCGGAGCCGCATGTTGAGTCAGGCACCACGCCGCATTGATGACACCATGCTGGTCCGCGAGGCCCAGCGCGGTAGCCGTGCCGCGTTCGAAGAATTGGTGCACCACTACGATCACGCGGTGTTGCGACTCGCAATGCACCTGACCGGATCGGAGCACGAAGCGCAGGATATTTATCAGGACGCGTTTTTGAAGGCCTACAAGAACATCGGACGCTTCCGCTTTGAATGCTCGTTCTACACCTGGATTTACCGGATCGTGACGAATTTATGTCTGGATAACATCCGGAAGAAACAGGTGCGTAAAGAAGACGCACCCGTCGCGAAGGATTCAGAAGGCGAAGCATTCGACGTGCTTTCGCAGGTTGCGGACATTCGCAGCGGCGCAAATCCGGAGCGCGATCTGATGCGGCGCGAGTTGGGCGGCCGGATCTCGCGTGCGCTGGAGAAGCTGACCCCGCGCGAACGCATGGTATTCGAGCTGAAGCACTATCAGGGACTGAAATTGAGGACTGTCGGCGAAATGCTGAACACGACGGAAGAGACGGCGAAGAATACGCTGTTTCGCGCGACCCAGAAGTTGAGGGGAGCGCTTGCGGATATGAGATGAAAGTCGTCGTTGGTCGTTGGTCGTTGGTCGTTGGCTGTTGGTCGTTGGCAAAACCGACGAGAGACAGTGGGGAAGAAATCAGAATGCAAGTGAAGGCGCACAGTCTTAACAGATTTCAGGGGGACCACTGCATTGCTCGTTGTCAGCGAGTGACCAACGACCAAAGACGATTTTGAAACTCTCTCGATTGAGAGGCAGAACTTATGAAGTGTGAATGGGTACAACAAAACGTTGTTCTTTACGTCTATGACGAGCTGCCAGACGACGCTCGCCACGAATTGGAGCAGCACGTAGCGCGGTGCCAGGACTGCGCGGCGGAAGTCGAATCAACCAAGAAATTTCGTTCCGAGCTCGCGCAGTCTCCGGTACAGGATCCCAGCCCTAGCTTTCTCACGGCCTCGCGGATGCGGTTACAGGAGGCGTTGGAATCGACGGAGCAGGGCGGATGGTGGTCGCGGCTAATCTTCGATCCCATGGCATGGCTCAACCAGGTTCGCTTCGCGCCGGCATTGGCGGCCGCGATCTTCATTGTTGGCTTCGCAGGCGGGATCGGGGCTACGTACAAGATGATTAACCCGCAGATCGGGAAGCAGACGCCAGGTGGAGGACAGCAACCCGTCCAGGCCTCCATAGCCTCGATCACTGGAATCGCACAGCAACCGGGGTCGAATGAGGTCACGGTCAAGTACGACGCAGTCACGCCTCAGCAGAGGACAGGTTCGCTTACCGATCCAGAAATTCAGCAGCTTCTGCTCTACGCGGCGCGCAACAATTTCAATGCCGGGGTGCGCATGGATTCCGTGGACTTGCTGACCCAGCAGCCAACAAACGCTCATGTCCGCGAGGCGCTGCTCTATGCCTTGCGCTACGACTCCAACACTGGAATCCGGTTAAAGGCCCTGGACGCGCTTGGGCCGTACGTAAAAGACGACGTGCAGGTGCGCGACACTGTGCTGGAATCGCTGATGTCGGATGCGAATCCGGGTGTGCGGATCGAAGCTTTGCGTCTGCTTCAGCCGGTACGTGGCGACAGCAGCGTGCGCATCGTCCTCGAGCGGCTGGCGGCGAAGGATGAGAACCGGTACATCCGGTCGCAGGCTCGAACTTTGATTGGGCAATTGCCGGAGATGAACTAGGGGAGACGGCGGAAGAAATCGAAAAGCCAACAAACGAAATGTTCAAAAACCTATTTAAATTCGGCCTGCTGGTGACGCTGATGGCGGTATTGTCCGTGGCGCAGCAGGGTTCGGTTCAAAAAGAAGGCGGCCATTGGACGAGCGTCGCAAATGGCTCGCTCTCAGGTGTCCACAATCTTCGAATAAAGGTCGAAGCTGGCGCTGTCCGAGTGCAAGGCGGGTCAAATCAGGGCATCAATTACGTGATTCACAATAAGTCTTACGAATCTTCAGAGGATCGTGCGCGGCGCCAACTCGAAACCTACAAGATCAGCTCTTATGTGCGCGGCGACACGGCTTGGATCGTGGGCGAATGGGAAGGCGGATCTCCGCACAAGTTCTCATCCGAAGTGAATGTGACAGTCCCGCGCAACATGGAAATGGTGAAGATCGAAACTGAAGGCGGGGAGGTCGTCACTACAGGAATCTCCGGTCACCTCGAAGCTCAGACTGGTGGCGGAGCCATACACCTTGATGATATTGGCGGCAGTATTAGCGTGGAAACCGGCGGAGGAGCGATTGACGTTGGCAACGTTGGAAGTGATCTGGCTCTGCGGACCGGAGGTGGAGCCATCCACATCGGTTCTGCGAAGGGCAAAGTTATGGCCGAGAGTGGTGGTGGAGACCTGGTGCTGGTGTCCGGCTCTCAAGGCGCCTCGCTTCAGACTGGCGCCGGCACAATTCACGTGGATAAATGCACTGGCGAGGTGAAGGCTGAAACCGCCGGAGGTGCAATCGAGCTCGGTGAGATCTCCGGCGACGTAACCACCGAGACCGGTGGGGGCAGCATTAAAGTCAATTCCGCCGGTGGTCCTGTCAAAGCTGAAACCGGCGGCGGGGGGATTGAGCTTTGGGGAGTACCCTCCGCGCATGTTCAAACCGGGGCGGGCCCAATTACTGCGAAGTTCGTCGGCTCGCATGGACAGCGAAATGACTCGTTGCTCGAGACCGGAGTGGGCGACATCACCATCTATCTGGTCCCGAATATCAATCTGACGGTTCATGCCAGCATCGAGGCTTCTACCGGGCATAGCATCAAGTCCGACTTTCCTGAAATCAGGGTTTCCTCTGAAGGCGGGCAGTGGGGGCCGAATCAGGTGTCGGCAGAAGGATCTCTGAACGGGGGCGGACCGGTGCTGAAGTTACGGACGAGCATGGGGAACATCTACATTCGCCGTGCTCAATAGGGGGTGAATTGTGAAAATCAGAACTTTCTTTCTTACGGTCGTAATGATGTTGATGGGGGCGTTGCCCGGTGGACTGATCGCCCAGCCTGGTTCGCAGCCCTTTGTGTTCTACGGTGAGGAGCCGTGGGGTGGTTCCTACCTGGGCGTTGACACTCGCGACATCACCGCAGATCGCGCCAGCGCGCTTCACCTCAAAGAAGAGAGCGGCGTCGAAGTCACTATGGTGGACCAGGATGCGCCCGCAGGCAAGGCGGGATTGAAGGAACACGACGTCATCCTCACCGTCAACAATCAGAAAGTCGAGAGCGTGGAGCAGTTGCGCCGCCTGATTCGCGAAATTCCGGCCGGCCGGACGGTTACCGTCGGTGTCAGTCGCGATGGCCAGCCCATGAGCGTCAAGGCCGAACTTGCCGAGCGCAACAAGATGATGGGCACGAATCATGAGTTCAACTTCAATGTGCCGCCGATAAACATTCCGGCCATCAACATTCCGCCGATCAACATTCCCCAAGTCGGTCCGATTGTGGTATACACGTCGCCAGTCCGCAGCGGACTCATGGTCGAAAACCTTACGCCACAACTTGGAGACTACTTCGGGGTGAAGAGCGGCAACGGCGTGTTGGTGCGCTCGGTGGAGAAGGGCAGCCGTGCCGAACAGGCCGGCTTCCACGCGGGCGACGTAATCGTCAGGGTCAACGGTTCTGCGGTGAGTGATTACAGTGATTTCACGCGAATCATCCGGGAACGAAAAGAGAGTAAAGCCTCGGTCACGGTGATGAGAGACCGAAAAGAACAGAATCTGACTCTGACCTTGCCCGAGCCGAAGCGCACCGGCGCTCTGCAAAATTGCGAATTGATGGATCGGGACGGATGTGTGGACAGCCTTCGCTCAGAAGTATCCGCAATCCCCGAACTGGCCACCGCTGAAGTCAAGCGGCTGCAGCCTGAACTGGAGCGCGAAAAGAAGGAAATACAGGAGCAGGTCATGAAGGAGCGCGACCAGATCAAGAAAGAAATGGAAAAGATGCAGCAGGATCTCCAGGAGCAGCGCCAGGAGCTGCAAATAGAAATGAAGAAATGGATGAGGGACGCGGATATTTAGCATTCAGCAAGTCAGCACTCGGCAGTGGGCATTCAGCCAAACCCCTAACAGACTTGTCATCCCGAACTCGCGACGCTGGAAGCGGGGCGAGAGAGGGGCCTTACGTCGGGCTTCACTGCCGATGTCGTCGGCCGGTCCAGCAAGGCCCCGAGTGGCCCGGCTTGGTTCCGGTTGCCGTGCCGATCTTTGCTACCAAAGGATGCCTCTCTCGCGCACGGGTGAGTTCGAGATGGCATCGGATGGAGGCTTATTTCCTAACATTACCTCTGCTCGCTGGATCTCCTGCCCCACTTTGTAAACGTCTTGATCGCTCCCAGGAAGACCAGGCAAAACCAAAAATCCACCAAGATACCCAGATCGAGCCGCGTTGGATCGCGGTGCTGCGCCGCCGGCGGCAGATGCGGCATAAGCAGGAAATACACCACGTTCCCCGCCACCACGGCGATCAGCGATTGAACAAAGTTGACTATGCCAGGCTTTGACACCGGATAATTCCAAAACAAGCAATCAGCATCGAACTAAAAAACTTCGAACCTCGCCGCGGATTTCGCCGATTAACGCAGATAAAAGGTCGGGCACCAAGAATCCGTGAAGATCCGTGCAAATCCCTGGCTGGGTCTTGAATTGCTAACTTAACCAGTACCGTCATGGCTGAATGCTGACTGCTGAGTGCTGAATGCGTCCCTGTTACCATCCCTTCAGATGCTCGAACCCTCCACCGCTGTGCAGTACGTGAAAGGAATTGGCCCCCGCATCGCGGAGATTCTTGCGGCCAAGGGCATCCATACGGTGGATGATCTCCTTCATTATCTGCCGTTTCGCTACGAGGACCGCGTGAATCCCCGTGGAATTTCCGAACTGCGGGCTGGAGAGATGGCTACAGTGATCGCCGAAGTGCGAACCTCAGGCCTGTTCCGTACCCGCCGCATGCCCATCTTTCAAATGACCGCCGGCCAAGGACGCTCTCGCCTGAGATGTATCTGGTTCAACGCGACTTACCTGAAAGACAAGTTCCAGCCGGGTCAGATGATCGCGCTCTACGGGAAGGTCGAAGACAACAAAGGCGAGTTGGAGTTACGCCAGCCGCAATTCGAAATCATTGGCGAAGGCGAAGAAGAGGCCGAGCAGAAGGTTGCCCAGTCATTGGAAATCGGACGCATTGTCCCAATTTACGAGTCCGCGGGGCAAGGGCGGTTGACGTCGCGCTGGTTTCGGCGGGTCATTCATGGCGCACTCGAAAACCTCACGCTGGAATTGCCTGAGGCGATTCCTGCTGTCGTTCGCAAGCGCCTGGATCTGGTTCGGCCACGCGAAGCGCTCCACAGAGTGCACTGGCCGGACGAAGGCGAAAGCATGCAGAACCTGCAGGCCTTTCGCACCCCGGCGCACATCCGCATGATCTTTGAGGAGCTGTTCTTCATCGAGCTGGGCCTCGAACTTAAGCGTCGCGAGCAGAAGGCGCAAACTGGCGTTGCATTTCAGCTCGGTGACCAGGTGCGTCAGGCGATCAAACGCATCCTGCCGTTTCATCCGACTAACGCCCAGAAGCGCGCGCTGAAAGAAATTGCCGGCGACATGGAAAAGCCTTCTCCGATGAGGCGCCTGTTGCAGGGCGACGTGGGATCAGGCAAGACCCTGGTTGCCTTCGAAGCGGCAATTATCGCGATTGAGAATGGACATCAAGTCGCGCTTATGGCGCCGACGGAAATTCTGGCACAACAGCATTATTTTTCTGCGCGGCGAATCCTGGAACCTTCGGGGTATCGGATTGTGCTTCTGACCGGCTCTCTCGAAGACGATCGCAAGCGCGAGGTGCGCCGGCATATCGCACAAGGCAATGCACAGTTGGTCATCGGAACCCATGCTCTCATCGAGCAGAGAGTCGAATTCGCAAAGCTCGGCCTGGTGATTGTGGACGAGCAGCACAGGTTCGGAGTACTGCAGCGGTTCAAGCTGATGAAGAAACAAGATGCTGGTGGGGCGACGGGCGTCTCGCCCGTCGGGAACGGCACAGACCACGTGGGGACGGGTGTCCTCACCCGTCCTGCGGAGCGAAGCTCCGCAATTTTTGGCGATCAATCCGAAGCTCGTCGAGCTCGGCTCGACCGGACGGGTGAGGGCACCCGTCCTCACGTGGGCAGTGGCTCTGCCGAGCCCGACGTCCTGGTCATGACCGCCACGCCCATCCCCCGCACTCTTGCTCTCACCCTGTATGGCGAACTCGACATCAGCGTCCTCGACGAAATGCCTCCCGGCCGCACCCCGATCGTCACCCGGCGTGTCGGCGATGAGCGCACCGATGAAGTCTGGCAATTTGTGCGGAAGCAGGTTGGAGCGGGACATCAGGCTTACGTGGTTTATCCGGTGATTGAAGAGAACGAGGAGTCGGAGCTCAAGGCGGCCATGAAGATGTACCGCGAGTTGAGCAAGAAAGTTTTTCCAGACTTCCAGGTCGCTGTTCTGCACGGACGAATGCAGCCTGACCTCAAAGAGCAGGTCATGCGCCTCTTCCAGCAGGGCAAGATTCAAATTCTGGTCTCGACGACTGTGATTGAAGTTGGCGTGGACGTCCCTAATGCCGCCGTGATGGTGATAGAGCATGCCGAGCGCTTCGGTCTGGCACAACTCCATCAATTACGTGGCCGCATCGGGCGAGGCGCGGCAAAGTCGTTTTGCATTTTGATGACGGGCGGCAAGGTCTCCGAAGAAGGCGAACGCCGCCTCGACGCGATGGTCCGCACCAACGATGGCTTCCAGATCGCCGAACTCGACTTGGAGCTTCGCGGGCCGGGAGAATTCTTCGGCACCCGTCAGGCCGGGCTGCCCAGCTTTCAGGTCGCGAACATCATTCGCGACCGCGACCTGCTGGAGATTGCCAAGAGAGAAGCGGCAGCGGTGCTCTCCGGCCCAAATTCCGAAATCTCGCAACCTGAAATTGCCCGCGCCCTGCGGCAAATGCGCATGAAGTGGCAGAAGACCTATGGGCTGGTGGAAGTCGGGTGAGATCGTGTGTCGCGGACACTCCTGTCCGCGACAGGTTGCGGCCTAGCTATCTGAAATGGATAATCGTTTCTCGTGAACCCGTCGTCTGATCTCTATCGTGAGTTGCCGGCAGTTGATGATCTCTTGCGTAACTCAGAGGCCCGGGCGCTCATCTCCCAAGAAGGTCAAGCTGCGGTCACCGATGCATGCCGTGTCGTGCTCGGCCGGTTGCGTGAAGAAATTTCAGCAAAGCGCCTCGACTCAGAAAAGCTGAGCTTGGCCCTGTCCGGGATTCAATCGGCGATTGAAACCGAAGTTCGTCGAACGCTTGGTTATTCACTGCGTCCGGTGATCAACGCCACCGGGGTCATCCTGCACACGAACCTCGGCCGGGCTCCTCTAGCGGAGAGTGCGCTCGACCACCTCCGCGAGACTGCGGGCGTTTATTCCAATCTGGAATTCAACCTGGAAACTGGTGAGCGCGGCAAGCGTGATGTTCATGTGGACCAGCTATTTCGCAAGCTGCTCTCGGAGCAAGGGTGGGCGGGGACGCCCGCCGCCCCACAATCGCAAAATGATCTTTGGGGGACGGGTGTCCTCGCCCGTCCAGGCGAAAGCGCAATCTCCACCATAGTCGTCAACAATAATGCTGCCGCTGTTCTGCTTGCTCTGAATACTCTTGCCGAGGGCGGCGAGGTTATCGTTTCCCGCGGCGAGCTGGTCGAAATCGGCGGTTCGTTCCGCATCCCTGACGTGATGGCAAAATCCGGCGCTGGTCTGCACGAAGTGGGCACTACGAACCGGACCCGAATTGCAGACTACGAGCGCGCCATCAATGAACGAACCAAGCTTCTGCTACGGGTTCACCGTTCCAATTTCGAGATTACTGGATTCACCGAGCAGCCCTCCGTCCCCGAATTGGTTGCATTGGCTCAAAAGCATAAGCTCCCGCTGATGGAAGACCTGGGCAGCGGAGCTCTGTTCGATTTGCGACATGTGGCCATTAACGATGAACCCGGTGTGCTCGACAGCCTGAGTGCTGGTGTCCACATTGTTACTTACAGCGGCGACAAACTGTTGGGTGGCCCGCAAGCCGGCTTGATAAGCGGACGCGAGGACCTGATCAAGAAAATGCGAGCCAACTCTCTATTCCGAGCCTTGCGAGTGGATAAGCTGACCTATGCGGCGCTGGAGGCGACGCTCCTTGCTTATATCAAGAAAGAGTTTGCGGCAGTGCCTGCAATAAGAATGATGCAGATTTCGAAAAAAGAAATCTCAAAGCGGGCTGCAGCAGTGACTTCGGCCTTGTCGAACAGGAGTGTCCGACCCACGCATGCAACTGTCGGGCTCCTCGACGGCGACTCCCTCATCGGCGGTGGCTCCGCTCCGTCAGCCGTTCTGCCCACAACTCTGATCGCACTCACGTGCTATAGTCTCACCGCCAGCGAGCTCACGGCTCGTTTGCGCGCCTCAGATCCGCCAGTGATTGCGCGCGTTGAAGAGGGACGCGTTTTGCTCGACTTGCGCACCGTCTTTCCAGCCCAGGACGAGATACTGGAAAAGGTCTTGAATCAGATACTTGCCTGAATTACGACGTTGTAGAAACTAGCTAAAAACGTTTTTTCTGTGCATCTCACTTGTGGAGGACGAACCGCACCATGATGAATCTTGCCCTGGCCTTGCTGGCTGCTCCGGCAACATCCCAGATCACCGGAATCGACTGGTTCGTAATCGCGATCTACTTCTCCATTCTGCTGGGCGTGGCGTGGTGGGTGGTCAAGAAGGGCAAAGACTCGGCAGCCGACTACTTTCTTGCCGGACGCAATCTGGGATGGTGGGTCATCGGCGCCTCAATTTTTGCTTCGAACATCGGATCGGAGCACGTCGTCGGACTGGCTGGCGCCGGGGCGACGAGCGGCGTTGCGCTGGCCCACTATGAATTGCACGCATGGTGCCTTCTGGTGCTGGCTTGGGTTTTCGTGCCCTTCTACATGCGCTCAATGGTCTTCACTATGCCCGAGTTTCTTGAGCGCCGCTTCAGCCCGGCGTCGCGATACGTGCTCTCGATCGTTTCGATCATTACCTTTATCGTCTCGAAAATTGCAGTGGGAATTTTTGCCGGGGGCGTGGTTTTCGGCACCCTGCTTCCTGAACTGCACATCACCGTCGGCGGCCACACCATTGACAGTTTCTGGATCGGGTCTGTGCTTGTCATCGTGCTTACAGGCCTTTATACCGCTCTAGGCGGCATGCGCGCCGTCGCCTACAACGACGCGGTCCAAACTTTCGTCCTGATCCTCGGCTCCTTCTCTCTCACAGCGTACGGGCTGGTGAAGCTCGGCGGATGGCATGAACTGCGCTACTGGTGTGGCTCCGACCTGTTCAACCTTTGGAAGCCGATCATTCCGGCAGGTGTGCAAGGAAGTTGGGCGCCAGTTCTCCAAACGGATTCCGCCGGTAATGTCGTAAAAGAGGCTTGGTACTTCAATGGCAACTTTCCATGGCCGGGCATGTTGATCTGCGCTCCGATCATTGGCCTCTGGTACTGGTGCACCGACCAGTACATCGTCCAGCGGGCCCTGGGCGCTCCGAATGAAGCCGTTGCCCGTCGCGGCTCGATCTTCGCTTCGTTCCTTAAGTTGTTCCCCGTATATCTCTTCATCATCCCGGGATTGATTTGCTACGCGCTGGCCAAGAGCGGCAAGGTGCCTGCCCTCGGCGCGATGATCGGTCCCGACGGCAAGGCGATCTCGTCGGTCGCGCAAGGCGCTTTTCCAATGATGGTGCAATATCTTTTGCCGCCGGGGCTGCGTGGTCTGGTTGTTGCCGGATTACTTTCCGCGTTGATGGGATCGCTTGCCGGCGTGTTTAACGCGTGCTCGACGCTGTTCACCGTGGACCTTTACGAGAAGTGGCGGCCGAGCGCGTCGCAGCACCAGATCGTGCGCATGGGGCGGATTGCCACGACGGCCATGGTGGTAGTCGCGCTGATGTGGATTCCAGTCATCAAGGGCGCAACCGGCCTTTACACATACCTGCAGCAGGTGCAGGGGTATCTCGCGCCGCCGATTTTCGTGGTCTTCTTCTTCGGAGTGTTTTTCAAGCGAATGAACGCGCAGGGTGCGCTCTGGGCCATGATCGTGGGGTTTGCTCTGGGAGTTTTCCGCATGCTGGTGGATACGCCAGTATCGCTCAGCCTCAGCGGGCTGCAGAACGGCTATCCCCACGGATCCTTCCTGTGGATTATCAACAGCATCAACTTTCAATACTTCAGCGTGCTGATCACAATCGTGTCCGCGATCGTGATGGTGGTCGTGAGTCATCTGACTCAGGAACCCGACTACCAGCGGATTAGCAGCTTGACCTTTGAAACCACTACGGGACAAGATCGCATCAACACGCGAGCAAGCTGGGGATGGCGCGAAGTAGCGGGATCGGGGCTGGTGCTAGTGTGCATCATGGGCGCGTATTTGTACTTTAGAGGGTAGAATGTATGGTAGGATTAAGGTAGCATGAAAGAGAAGACATCTGTCACACTATCGAAGGACGTGCTCAGTGCAATAGACCGCCTCGCCGGCTCCAGACACTCGCGCTCCTCCGTCATTGAGTGGGCTCTGCGAAAATATTTGGAAGAGCGTAAGCGAGCGCAGATCCACGCCCGTGACCTAGAAATTCTGAATCGTGAAGCGGATCGTCTCAATGCCGAGAATGAGGATTGGCTGCAATACCAAGCTGATCCCTGGCGAGATGAAGGCGAATGAGACGGGGCGACCTGTATCGGGTTTATAAGCCGGCAGGAGATCCCAAGCAGTTCCGAGTGGTTGTTGTAGTTAGCCGGCACACTCTTATCCAGTCAAGATTCTCCACGGTAATTTGCGCACCTGTTTACAGCCGAGGCGAAGGATTGGCCACGCAGGTCCCCGTCGGCGTGGATGAAGGTCTAAAGCACGCCAGTTGGATTATGTGTGACGCACTCGCGAGTGTACGGAAAGCCGATCTGACGCATTTCGTTGCGTCACTCTCGTCCGCCAAACTAAGCCTTCTCAACCATGCTTTGGCCTCTGCCCTCGACCTCAAGTAAGGAGCGGTAGTATTTAGATGGCCACGCTCTTCACCATCGGCCATTCCACCCGCACATTTAATGAACTGATCGAAGCCCTGCAAGCACACTCGATCCAAAGCCTGGTGGATATTCGTTCCTTCCCGATGTCGCGCCGCCTGCCGCATTTCAACCGTGAATCGCTGGACAACACGCTGCCGGCCACGGGAATTCAGTACATCTGGATGAAAGAGCTTGGCGGGCGGCGCAAGAAATCTCTTGAAGATTCTCCCAACGTTGCATTGCGGAATGACAGCTTTCGCAACTACGCCGACTACATGCTCACGCCAGAATTCAGGCGCGCAATCAGCGAACTCATCAACCTCGCTGAGCAAGCGGGCACTGCCTACATGTGCGCCGAGCGCGTGTACTTCCACTGCCATCGCATGCTGGTTTCTGACTGGCTGGTCGGGCACGGGCATGAAGTGCTTCACATTGACGACGCCAAACCGCCGAGGCCCCACGCCCTGATGCAGGAGGCCAGGCTCGTTAATGGACAACTGATCTATCGTGGCGATCGGCTGCTATGAGACTTGCTGTCGAAGTCAGACACTTCGCAAGCTGCCACGGATGCATGCGAATTTCCATGATCCAATTTCCATGATCCGTGTCTAACGCTTGATCCGCGTGGATCCGCGCAAATCTGTGGCGAACAATTTGCTCTAGCCGGCGTGCTAACGTACTCCCATGATTGTCGGCACCGGAATTGACATAGCCGAAGTTCCACGTATCGCGGAATCCATCGTGCGATTCGGCGACCGGTTCCTTCGCCGCATTTTTACGGAAGAAGAGATCCGATATTGCGAGTCGAAGGCCAACCGCATTGAACGATATGCCGCGCGCTTCGCGGCAAAAGAAGCGGCGATGAAGGCTCTCGGAACCGGTTGGAGCCGCGGAATTCGCTGGCGCGATATCGAAGTCTTTCGTCAGCCAGGAAGTCGGCCGACCATCAGGTTTCATGGCAAGGCCGCGGAATTCTTCGCACGCCTAGGCGCGAATAACGTGGCTCTGTCGCTCTCTCACACTAATAAGCAAGCGATTGCGAGCGTGATACTGGAAAGCTAGAGCCGTTCTGTTAGACTGACGCCTTTCATGGCCGCTTCAAATCAGGTCCTCCCGCAGGTCGCGGCGCAACGCGCCGAAGTGTTGCGCGAAAAAACGCTCCTAGCCGGTGTCGCGTTAAGCAGCTTCTCTGCGCTGCTGCTTGAACTTGCGCTCACGCGCTTGTTCTCTGTGGTCCTCTTCTATCATTTCGCGTTTCTCGCGATTTCAATCGCCTTGCTGGGGCTGGGAGCGGGTGGCGTGTTTGCGCATCTTTGGAAGCAGCGGCTCAATGCGTTGGAGACTCGCCGCATCGCAATGATGTCGAGTGCCGTGACGGCGATCCTCATTCCTTTTGTCCTCGAAATTGTTCTGCACGTTCCAGTGTCGCTCCGCCTTAGCGCTGGCAATTTCTTGCGTTTGAGCATCGTTTATTTGTGTTCAGCCGTGCCCTTCTTCCTGATTGGGCTTCAGTTCTCGGCGATTTTTGCGCGCGAATCGTCGCGCATCACTCGAATTTATGGCGCTGACCTTATTGGTGGCGCCGTCGCCTGTCTTGCCGTGGTGCCTCTGCTGAACTGGATCGGCGGGCCGAATGCAATCCTGTTCGCGGCATTCACTTCGGCAATCGCGGCAATTGTGTGGAGTTCCGACGCACGCTCCAGGCGAGCACTTGCGGCCCTGGCAGCTGTTCTCCTTTGCCTCATCGCATTCAATTTCTCAGGTCGATTCGCTGACATTGTTTGGGCCAAGGGCGTTCGCCGCAAGAACGTAGAATTTGCCCGTTGGAACGCGATTTCGCGAGTGGAAGTGGATCGCGACGACGGTGGCGGACGCGTAATCGTGATTGACGCTGACGCCAACACCTACATCATGAGCGCCGACGTCGCGCGCTGGCAGGGATCGGGCTGGCAGAACAATTTGATGTCGGCGCCTCCCGCCGTTGTGAATGCGTTGCGGCCGCATGGAGACTACGCAATCATTGGCCCAGGCGGCGGCGTTGACGTTCTGCGTGCAGTTGCTAACGGCAGCCACAGCGTTACTGGGGTTGAAATCAATCCCATCATCGCGAACACGATCATGCGCGACCGCTATGCGGATTATGCGTACCACCTTTATGAACGCCCCGACATGCACTTGCACGTGGCCGACGGACGATCGTTCATTCGCAATGCCCGCGACAGCTTCGACGTTGTCCAAATGACGCTGGTCGATACTTGGGCCTCGACAGCCGCCGGCGCATTCGCACTCAGCGAAAACAGTCTTTACACCACACAGGCCTTCCGTGAATACTTCGACCACCTGAAGCCGGACGGCATCATCGCGGTGACCCGTTGGGAATTCCGTGAACCACGTGAAGCCTTACGCGTAGTTTCAGTAGCGACCGAGGCCCTACACCAGCTCGGAATCAGGGACGTATCGTCGCATTTCATCGTCGTGTCGGATGGCGAACTCGACGAGGACGGAATTCCAGTTGCAGTCCTTGCCAAGAAGAGTCCGTTTACGGCTGAAGAAGAAGCAGCAGTAAGGCAGCACTTGCACGACTACGAAGATCTCAGGCTGCTCTATTCTCCTTCGGAAGCCAAAGCCAATGCTTTCTCGCGACTAATCCAGAGCAACGATCCGGAAGTCTTCACGCGAACCTACGACTACAATGTCACGCCGGTCACCGACAACGCACCGTTTTTCTTTTTCACGCTCAAGCCAGCACGACTGCTGCACTTGAACTCGAACAGTTCCGCCATGGATTGGAAGGTGAACCTTGGTGTGGCCGTCCTTGGAATGCTGCTGATCATCTCGGTCCTGGCGGTGCTCGCTTTTCTCGTTCTTCCACTCTTACTGCGAGACCGAGCGAAGCCGCACCAGGCTGGAGCTTTGACGTACTTCATCGCCGTGGGACTCGGCTACATTCTGGTTGAGATCTCGCTGATTCAGAGATTCGTGCTCTTCCTGGGACATCCGACGTATGCGCTCACGGTGGTCGTTTTCTTGATGTTGCTCTCCAGCGGCATGGGCAGCCTGGCTTCTAGAACCTGGATTGTAGACTATCGTCGGATATGGCGTCCGCTGTGCGTGATCGTTCTCGCGATTCTGATCTATACCGGCACGCTCCCGCTTCTCCTAGATCGCTTAGTGGGAGCGCCTTTCTTTGCGAAGTTGATCATCAGTGCGGTCGTGCTGATTCCCCTCGGATTTGTTATGGGAATGCCGTTTCCCACCGGACTTAGAGGTTTCGCTAGCAACACCCGCCCCCACGAAAACTCCATCGAGTGGGCGTGGGCGATGAATGCGGCTTCGAGCGTGCTTGGGTCCGTACTCGCGATTGTGATTGCCATCCAGTTTGGGTTGAACGTGACTCTGGCTTGCGGCGCGGCCGCATATTTCCTCGCTCTACTGTTGCAAGGCAAGCTTCAGCCTGCTTTGTCTGCGCGGTAGTTGGGTTTCATTCTGCTATCATTCAAAAAAACCTGACCGGATCGCCGATGAACCAATTTCCCGATTCAGTCGCCCTGCTTGGGAGGATCGTTGCCTAGCCAGAAGCAGTTGAAATGGTCTCAACTGAAGGTCGGCATCACGGTCATTGTGGCCGGCATCATCATCACGGTGCTGGGAGTGCTGATGACCGGCACCGGCGGCCCGTTCACCCGGACAGTCCTTTTGAAGTCTTATGTTTTCGACGCGCAGGGCCTTCGCTTAGGCGCGCCCGTTCGGCTGAGCGGTGTTGACGTCGGTAACGTCAAGGCCATTCGCGTGGTTCCCAATCGTCCGCTCTCGCCGGTTGAAATAGTCATGAAGGTCAACCGAAACTACGACTTCAACCTGCGCAAAGATTCGAAAATCATGCTCTCAACTGCCGGCGTGCTGGGCGAAACTTACATCAACATTGACAGCTCAAGCGCGAAAGGCGCTCCCGTCGAAGATGGAGACGTGCTCATCAGCGGGGAGGCCCCCGGCTACGAAGACGTAATGCGCGCCGCCAACAGCAGTCTGCAAAACATGGACGTCCTGCTCAAGCGAATGGACCGTATTATCGCGTTCGTTGAGAGCGGACAGGGATCTGTGGGCAAGTTGATTTATGACCCGGCTCTTTATAACCGCGTGAATTCCACAGTCAGCGAATTCCAGAATCTGGTCAGCGAAATATCCGAGGGCAAGGGCAGCATTGGCAAATTGATCGCGGATGACGAGCTTTACAACAAGCTGAATGCGTCCGTGGACAAGATCAACAAGATGATAGATGACCTCAATGCAGGTCAGGGGAGTGTTGGCAAGTTGCTGAAGGACGAGACGTTGTACAAAAACCTGAATCAGACAATCGCCAATGCGAAGCAACTGACCGACGACATCAATGCCGGCAAAGGCGCAATCGGGAAAATGGCCCGTGATCAGGCATTTGCTGACAAGCTGCAGAACACGTTGAATCGGATTTCGAACCTAACCGACAAGTTGGACGAAGGCAACGGCAGCGCGGCTATGTTCTTGCGAGATCCAGCGGTCTATAACAACACCAACAAGCTGCTGACCGATACACAGGAATTGATCAAAGCAATCCGTCAGAACCCGAAGAAATATCTAACGATCCACCTCAAGCTTTTCTAAAAAACCAAATTTAACGATGTCATCCCGAACCGGCACGCCAGAGGCGGGCAGGAGAGGGACCTTACGAACGCTGGAATCGACACGAGCGGACCCAGGAACATCAGAAGTGATGAGGCTCAATGTGCCCTGTCCGCTTGCATCTTTGGCTCGAGCCGACGTAAGGTCCCTCTCTCGCCCGCTCGTCAGCGTGCGACTTCGGGATGACACCGTAAACAGGGTTGAGTGTCCGTCCAACTTCATCGCTTCAACAAATCCACCGGCTCCCGCACATCATGCACACGAAAATGCTTCGCCAGCGCTGGATATTTCTTTTGCACTTCCTCGAACATCGCATAGGCAACATTGCG
>WNFY01001397.1_pt1 | contig 22753 bp, 20 predicted proteins | sample 5400091 | NCBI WGS metagenome assembly WNFY01 (sample SAMN13153364, study PRJNA577476) | soil metagenome | isolation source: 60 cm soil or saprolite under grassland replicate 1 | place: USA:California | collected 2016-06-15 | reverse complement strand
TCCACGCCGTCGGCGTCGAGGCCAAGCGGATGCTCGGCCGCACGCCCGGGACGATCTCCGCGATCCGGCCGCTCAAGGACGGGGTCATCGCCGACTTCGACGTCACCGAGCAGATGCTGCGGCACTTCATCCAGAAGGTGCACCAGCATCGCTTCGCGCACCCTCGCGTTGTTGTCTGCGTCCCGTCGGGCGTGACCGGGGTCGAGAAGCGCGCCGTCGAGGAGGCGACGCTCTCCGCAGGCGCCCGCCAGGCCTATCTGATCGAGGAGCCGATGGCCGCCGCGATCGGGGCCGGGCTGCCCGTCGCCGAGCCGACCGGGAACATGATCGTCGACGTCGGCGGCGGCACGACCGAGGTCGCGGTCATCAGCCTCGGCGGCATCGTCGTCTCGCAGTCGCTACGCGTCGGCGGCGACGAGATGGACGAGGCGATCATCAGCCACATCAAGAGTGAGTACAAGCTGCTGATCGGCCAGCAGACGGCCGAGGAGATCAAGCTCGAGGTCGGCTCCGCCTTCGACCTCAGTGACGAGGTCCAGGCCGAGGTGCGGGGCCGCGACATGCTGACCGGCCTGCCGAAGACGGTGGTCCTCTCCTCCGAGGAGATCCGCCGCGCGCTCGACGGCCCGGTTACGCAGATCATCGACGCGATCAAGTCGACCCTCGACAAGACACCGCCCGAGCTCGCTGCGGACATCATGGACCGCGGCATCGTCCTCGCCGGCGGCGGGGCGCTCCTGAACGGGCTCGACGAGCGGTTGCGCCACGAGACCCAGATGCCGGTCCACCTCGCCGAGAGCCCGCTCACCTGCGTGGCCGTTGGTTCCGGCCGCAGCCTGGAGGAATTCGAGGCGATCCACCGAAGCCAGGCAGCCAAGCGGAGGAACAACCACCGCCCGTAGCGGACCCTGCTCGCGGTTCGCCGCAGGGTTTCCTACACTAGGTCGTCTCGTGCCAAGGAACCGCGACGCACGACTTGCGGTCTTGGGGTCCCCCGTTCCTCGCTCCAGGCCCGCCGGGTATGCCTCCCGCAGCGCTACCGCCCTCCGGCGGCGCATCGTGGCAGGGGTGCTCGTCTTCGTCTCGATCGTGTTGATCACGATCTACTTCCGCGAGCCTTCGGGCGGCAGCCTGCACGGCGTCCAGAGCACGGGAGCCGCGGTGCTGCGGCCCTTCGAGGTCGGCGCCGAGCGCGTCGCGCGGCCCTTCCGGGACGCGTACGGTTGGTTCGCCGGCCTTGTCCACGCGAAGTCGCAGAACAAGAGCCTGCGCGAGCAAGTCGACCGGCTCAGCCAGCAGGTGATTCAGAACTACACGGCCGCACAGGAGAACGCGGATCTCAAGCGCCAGCTCCACTACATCGGCACGACCAACTTTCCGGCCGGCTACGACTCTGTCGCGGCGGAGATCACGAGCCGGCCGCCGAGCGAGTTCCAGCAGCAGGTCGGGATCGCCGCGGGCTCGAGCTCGGGCATCCGCAAAGGCGACCCGGTCGTGAGCGCCGACGGCCTCGTCGGCCTCGTCACCCAAGTGGCCCGGGACACCGCCGAGGTGACGCTGCTGACCGATCCGACCCTGAAGGTTTCCGCGCTCGACCTGACGACCAAGGCCACCGGGATCGTCGGCCACGGCCAGGGCCGCGGCACGCTGATCCTCGATCGGGTGCAAAAGTCGCTGAGCGTTCACCCAGGGGAATGGATCGTCACCCAGGGCTGGAAGTCGCAGGGACTGACGTCGCGCTATCCAAAGGGCATCCCGATCGGCGTCGTCACCGGCGCTTCGCAGAACGACGTTGACCTCTACTGGCAGATCCAGCTGCGGCCGCGGGTCGACTTCGGCTCGCTGCAGTCCGTGCTCGTGCTCGTCCCCAAGTCCCGACAGCCCTGATGCGCCTGCTGGTCGAGCCGGCCAAGGTGGCGGTCCTCGTGTTCGTCGCCGCGATCCTGCAGGTGACGATCTTCTCGTCCGTGGACATCCTCGGCGGGACTCCCGACGTCGTCCTGCTGACGCTGGTGGCGATCGCGCTCCTGCGAGGCTCGATCTACGGCGCGGGCGCGGGCTTCGCGGCCGGCCTCCTGGTCGACACGGCGAACCTCGCGACCCTCGGCGTGACGTCACTGCTTCTGACGATCGCCGGCTACTGGATCGGGCGCTACGGCGAGACCACCGGTCGGGATCGCCTGCACGCGCCGTTCGTGTCGGTCGCGGTGGCGACGATCCTCGTCCAGTTCGGCGCGCTCTTCCTCCACTACATGCTCGGCGACCCCGTCTCGGCGCGCGTCGCATTGCTCGATGCGCTCGCGCCGAAGGTGGCGCTGAACCTACTGCTGACGCTGCCGGTTTATGCGCTCGTCCGGAGGATCCTCGCTTTCGCCACCGAGCCCAAGGGCGCCACCGAGGTGCAGCTCCTTGGCTAGCACCGGAGCACGCGCGCGTAGGCCGGGCTCGAACCGCTTCCTGCCGCCGGATCCGCGCGTCGAGGAGCCCTACCGCTTCACGCCGCAGCTGGCGCTCCGGCTCGGGATCCTCGGGGCGGTCGCACTAGTCGTCTTCGGGATCCTCTTCTTCCGCCTCTGGGCGCTGCAGGTGCTCTCGGGGCCGCAGTACCTGCAGGCGGCGCTCGACAACCAGGTTCGCTCCGTCCGGCTCGAGGCGCAGCGCGGCGAGATCCTGGACCGCAACGGCAATCCCCTCGTAGCGACGGTGCCCGGAACGGCGGTGCAACTCTGGCCGGCCGACATGGACAAGAGCTCCTGGCACGCGCAGCGCGACGAGCTCAGGCGGCTTGCGAGCGTGCTCCACGTCTCGGTGCACCAGATCTTGGCGCAGATGAACCGCCGCGCCGGCGACCCGGTGACGCCGGTCATCGTGCGCGAGTCGGTCAACCGCGACGCGCCGATCAACTACCTCTACGAACACGCGGACGAGTTCCCGGGCGTCCACATCGTCCCAACCTACCTACGCGACTACCCGCAGGGCACGCTCGCCGCCCAGCTGCTCGGCTACGTCTCCGAGATCTCGCCCGGGCAGCTCAAGCAGCTGCACCGCCGCGGCTACGAGGGCGGCGACAAGATCGGCCAGGCGGGCCTCGAGTCCACCTACGACTCCTATCTCCGCGGCCGAGCGGGGCTCGCGCAGCTGCGGGTCGACTCGCTCGGGCGCCCGCGCAGCCAGCTCGTGACGACCCGGCCGCCGGGTCAGGGCGAGTCGATCCGGCTGACGCTGGACGTCACCCTCCAGCGGGCCGCCCAGCAGGCGCTCCAGTACGGGATCCAGCTTGCGCGCAACAACGGCAAGTGGGCCTCTGACGGCGGCGCGATCGTCGCGCTCAACCCCAACGACGGCTCGATCCTCGCGATGGCCTCGAGCCCGACCTACAACCCGGCTGTCTACACCGGGCGGGTCACGAACAAACGCCTCGCCGCAAACGGCCTCACGGGCGCCACCGCCGAGGAGCACAACTACCCGTCGCTCGACCGGGCAATCAGCGGCCTCTATCCGGCCGGCTCGACGTTCAAGCCCGTCACCGCGCTCGCGGCGCTGCAGACCCACATCATCTCGCCGTCGACCGTGCTCGAGTGCACCGGCTCGTTCACGGTCGCCGGGCACACCTTCCACAACGTCGACCCCGGGATCTTCGAAGCGATGACGCTGCCCACCGCGATCGGGGCCTCTTGCGACACGTGGTTCTACCAGGTGGGCAACGACTTCTACAACGCGCCGCCGAGCTTGGGCCACCCGCTGCAGGCGTGGGCCGCGCGCTTCGGCATCGGCCGCAAGACGGGGGTGGACGTGGGCCCGGAAAACGCCGGGCTCCTGCCGACGCCCGAGTGGCGCCATCGCGCGTTCACGGCGAAGACCGACCCGCAGAACTGGCAGGTCGACCGCCTCTGGAAGCCCGGCGACTCGATCCAGCTCGCGATCGGCCAGAAGGATCTCCTCGTGACGCCGTTGCAGCTGGCCCGCTTCTACGCGTTGATCGCGAACGGCGGCAAGCTCGTCAAACCGCACATGGTTCAGGACGTCGAGGAAGGCGACCGTGTCGTGCACCGTTTCACGGCGCCGGCCCCGATCTCGGTCGGGCTCGACCCGACCAACCTCGCGGTCGTGCAGGACGGGCTCTACCAGGCGACGCACGCGGGCTACGGAACGGCTACCAGTGTCTTCGGCGCGTACCCAATCCCGATCGCCGGCAAGACCGGAACGGCACAGAAGATCATCAGCATCCCCGGCTACACGGGCGAGCAGGACCAGTCGTGGTGGTGCGGCTACGGGCCTGCGAACACGTCCGAGGCGCCGTCGCTGGTCGTCTGCGCGCTGATCGAGAACGGCGGCTTCGGCGCCGACGCTGCTGCTCCCGCCGCGCTTCGGGTCTTCCAGCAGTTCTTCAAGGAGCAGGGGAGCAAGCGCGGATGATCGAGGCCGTCGACACCCGGGCCAAGGGACTCCGGCCGGTCAGGACCGACCGGATCGAGGTCGCCGCGTTCGTCCGCCGGCTCGACTGGGTGCTGCTCGCCGCGGTCGGGGCGCTGCTCGGCTACGGGCTCTGGGCGATCTCCGGGATCACACGGCACGACATCTCGGGCGACCCGAGCTACTACGTCGTGCGTCAGGGCGTCTACGCAGGGGTCGGCCTGCTCGGCCTCGTGCTCGCGGTCGCGATCGACCCCGACTACTACCGCCGCTTCAAGCGCGTTATCTACGGAGGCACCCTCAGCGTGATGCTGCTCGTGCTGCTCGCCGGGACCGTGTCGCGCCACTCGAAGCGCTGGCTCGACCTCGGCTTCTTCCGCTTCCAGCCGTCCGAGTTCGGGAAGCTGTTGTTCGTCCTCTTCCTCGCGGGGTTCCTGGCCGACCGGGCCAAACGCCTCGGTGAGAGCGGCGTCGTCCTCCAGGCGATCGGGTTCGCCGCCGGCCCGATCCTGCTCGTCTTCGTGCAGCCGGACGTCGGCACGGCGATGGTCTACGCGGTCGCCCTCGCGGGAGTGCTGTTCGTGGCGGGGACGCGGTGGACGCATCTCGCGGCCCTCGGCACGGGCGCGCTGGTGTTGATCCTGGCCGTGCTTTGGTTCCTGCCGGCCGCCGGCGTCCATGTGCTCAAGCCCTACCAGCAGGCGCGCCTCACGCACTTCACGAGCCCCAGCTCCGACCCCTCGGGCGCGACCTTCAACGTCGCCCAGTCGATCAACTCGGTGGGTGCGGGTCGCTTCCGCGGGCGCGGCGTGGAGAACGCGACGCAGACGAACTTCCACTTCCTTCCAGAGCACGCGACCGACTTCGCCTTCGCCTCGCTCGCCGAGGAGCGCGGCTTCGTCGGCGTCTCGATCCTACTGCTGCTCTACCTGCTCGTCGTCTGGCGCGGGCTGAAGATCGTCTCTGTCGCGCGCGACGCCTTCTCCGCCATCGCCGCCGGCGGGATCGTGGTCGGGTTCCTGTTCCAGATCTTCGTCAACGTCGGCATGTCGATCGGGATCGCGCCGGTGACCGGAATCCCGCTCCCGTTCGTGAGCGTGGGCGGCTCGGCGATGATCGCCAACCTGCTCGCGATCGGCGTCCTGGAGGCGATTCACGCCCGCGGGGTGGTCGGGCGGCGTAGACGGCGCCTGGGCTGAGTCGTATAGTCGCTGCGTCTGGCAGGACAAAACGAGGGGAGAGACAGGTGAATAGACGACGCACCCTGCGCCTGTGCGTGGCGGTTGCTCTTGTCGTGACCGCCGCCGCCCTTGCCTCTACGGCAAGCGCACAGAACTACATCGTGCTCTACAAGAACCAGGCCGTTTCCGCGAACGCCGCGCAGACGATCGCGGCAGCCGGCGGGACGCTCGTATATCGCTACAGGCAAATCGGCGTCGTGATCGCGCGTTCCGACAGCGCGACGTTTCGCACGAGCATGCTCGGTGAGAACGGGGTCGAGAACGTCAGCGGCACGGCCGCATACGCGACGCACGTGCCCGACACCGCCGCCGACGGGCCGGCCGATCCCACGAATGTGCCGGCGAGCGACGCCGACACCTTCTCGCCGCTGCAGTGGGACATGAGGCAGATCCACACGCCGGAGGCGCACGCGATCACGGGCGGCAGCCCGTCGATCCTCGCCGCCGACCTCGACACAGGGCTCGACTTCACGCACCCGGACCTGGCACCGAACTACGACGCGGCGGACAGCACGGACTGCTCGAGCGGAGCACCGACGCCGCTGCTGCCCGGCAACGACCAGAACGGGCACGGCACGCACACCGCGGGCACGATCGCGGCCGCGTCGAACGGAATCGGCATCGTCGGTGTCGCGCCGAACGTCAAGATCGCCGGGATCAAGTCGTCGAACGACGACGGCTTCTTCTTCCCGGAGATGGTCGTGTGCGCGTTCATGTGGGCCGGCACGCACGGCGTCGACGTCACGAACAACAGCTACTTCGCCGACCCGTGGCTCTTCAACTGCCACAACGACCCGACCCAGCGCGCGATCTGGAAGGCGGAGCAGCGGGCAATCCGCTTCGCGATGTCGAACGGCGTTGCGGTCGTGGCCGCCGAGGGCAACTTCTCGGACGACCTCGCCCACCCCACCCAGGACGTCATCAGCCCCGATACCGGGCCCGGTGAGGTGCGGGAGATCCGGAACTCCTGCGTCGTTATCCCGACCGAGATCCCTGGCGTGATCGGCGTGACCGCGACCGGCTCGCTCGGCCTGAAGTCGTTCTACTCGAACTACGGGATCGGCGTGACGCAGGTGGCTGCGCCCGGCGGCGACAGTGTCCTGCAGCCGACGGCGGACCTCGGCCACGGCCGCGTTCTTTCGACCTGGCCGTCGTACCTCCGGTGTTCCCGCCAGCTCGTCGACGGCACTGCGCACTACTGCTACCTGCAAGGGACGTCGATGGCGGCCCCGCACGTGACCGGGGTGACGGCGCTGATCGAGAGCGAATTCAGCTCCGACGGCATGTCGCCCGGGCGTGTCAGCGCCATGCTCGGCCAGACCGCCGACGCCGTCGGGTGTCCGGACGCGGCAACCCTTGCCCTCTACGCTCCGTTCCCTTCCGTCAGCAACGGCGCGCCGCAGACGTGCCAGGGCGGTAGCGGCAACAACGGCTGGTACGGCGCCGGCCAGGTAAACGCCTTGAGCGCCGTCACGCACTCGCCGTAGCGCGGGAGCGATCTTTCCGAGGGGCCGGCCCCGCGCCGGCCCCTCGGTCTGTCCGAAGGCGGTCCTACGCTTCCGCCATGATCGCCAGACGAGAAGCCGAGGAGCTGCTGCTGATCGAGGAAGCCGACGCCTGGTTCGAGTACCTCGAGGCGACGCGCGGCCAGACCGCGCTTCGGTACGGCGAGGTCGAGCCCTGGGCGTGGGCACGTCTCGGTCAGCGGCTGCGAGCGGTAAGAGCCAAGCGCGCGAAGCTGCGTCCTGCCGCTGCCGCGTAAACGGTGTCGGCATCCCCCACTGCTAGCCTGTGGGTGTGACTGACTTTGCTTTCAACCTGCTGCGCGCGCTCCATCCCCTCACAACGGATGACCGCAGCGCGCGCGCTAGCAACCAAGGAGATTCCACTTGCTTCGATTGTTCCGACGGCGTAAGCCGTCACCCGACGAGCGCGCCGCACAGCGGACTGCGCCGACCAGCCCTCCCGAGCCCGTAGCCGCCGCGCCCGCGGAAGCGGGCGCAACCGAGACCTCGCCAGCACGTAAGCGTCGCCGACGCGGAAGTCGCGGCGGCCGCGGCCGCAAGCGGCCGAGCACGAGCGCGGGCACGGGCACAGCCCAGGCGCAGGCCAAAGAGGCCGAGACGAAGCCCAAGACGAAGACCCAGGCGAGGGACAAGCCCGAGCGAAAGCCCACCACCGAGCGCAAGCAGCGCGCCCCGCGCCGCAAGGCGCCTCCGCGCCGCCCGCCGCTCCCGCCGGCGAAGCGCGAGCTCCTGATCTCCCTCGACGTCGGCGAGCAGCGCGTCGCGGTGCTCGAGGACTCCCGGGTCGCCGAGGCCTACCTCGAGCGGCCGGAGCGCCGCTCGATCGCGGGCAACATCTACCTCGGCGTCGTCGACAACGTCCTGCCGGGGATGGAGGCCGCATTCATCGAGATCGGCCTCGAGAAGAACGGCTTCCTCTACGTCGACGAGGTCGTCGTCCCCGAGCTCGAGGGTCGCTCGCACGGCCGCAAGATCCAGGACCTGCTGAGCCGCGGACAGCAGGTGCTCGTCCAGGCGGTCAAGGACCCGATGAAGTCGAAGGGCGCGCGGCTCACGACCGAGATCTCGCTCCCGGGCCGATTCGTCGTCTTCGTCCCGAGCGGCGAGGGCCTCGGTGTCTCGCGCCGGCTCGAGGACGCGGAGCGCATCCGCCTGCGCGACATCCTCAAGGGCCTCGACGTCAAGCAGGGCGGCGTGATCGTCCGCACCGCGGCCGAGGGCGCCTCCGCCGAGGACATCGAGCGTGACCTCGTCTTCCTGCAACGGCTCTGGAAGACGATCGAGGCGCGCGCCAAAGGTGCGAAGGCACCGACGCTCGCCTACCAGGAGGCCGAGCTGCCGCTGCGCGTCGTCCGCGACCTCTTCACCGACGATTTCGAGCGCGCGGTCGTCGATCACGAGCGCACGTACAAGCGCATCGTCGGCTACCTGAAGAAGACCTCTCCCCACATGGTCGATCGCGTCCAGCGCCACCGCGAGAAGACGCCGCTGATGGAGGCCTACGGCGTCGACGCCGAGATCCGCTCGACGCTCTCGCGCCGCGTCGACCTGCCCTCCGGCGGCTACCTGATCTTCGACTACGCCGAGGCGTTCACCGTCATCGACGTCAACACAGGCCGCTTTGTCGGCTCGCGCGGCAAGTCGTCCGGCGGCCGGCTCGAAGACACGATCACGAAGAACAACCTCGAGGCGGTCAAGGAGGTCGTCCGCCAGCTGCGGCTGCGCGACATCGGCGGGATCATCGTCATCGACTTCATCGACATGGCGAATCCCAAGAACCGCGCCACGGTCGAGGAGGCGCTCAAGAACGAGCTCGAGCGCGACCGGACGAAGACCTATGTGGTCGAGATCTCGCCGCTCGGCCTCGTCGAGATGACGCGCCAGAACGTCACCGACGGGCCGCGCGAGATCCTCACGCGCAAGTGCACGATCTGCGGCGGCGACGGCGTCGTCCTCTCGGAGGCGTCGGCCGCGGTCGACGCGGAACGGCACTTGCGCACGCTGGCGGCGAGCGCGCCCAGGACGAAGGCATTCAAGCTCGAGCTCAACGCAAAGGTCGCGAGCATCCTGATCGGGCCGGGCGCCTCGCGTCTCGCCGAGATCGAGGAGGAGACGAAGCGTCGGTTCCTGATCGAGTCGCGCGAGGGCGTGGCGACCAACCACTTCGAGGTGCTCGGCAAAGGCACCTACGAGAGCCTCGCGCCGGAAGGCGCGACCCGCGAAGGCAAGCAGATCGAGCTGAAGCTCGTCGAGGTCGGCCTCCACGACGTGAACGCGGGGGTCGGCAAGCTCGACGGGCTCGCCGTCTGCGTCGGCGGCGGCGCTTCGCTCGTCGGCAAGAAGGCGAAGGTGCGGATCGAGCGCGTCCTCGACGGCACGGCCTACGCGACGCTGGTCGGCGGCGCCAAGGAGCCGGTGGCTCCGATCACCGCAGAGGGCGAGGCCGAGAAGCCGACCCGTAAGCCGCCTGCACGAAGGGGCAAGGCCGCCGTGGCGGAGGAACCGGAGACCGAGGCGGTGGCCGAGGAAGAGCCTGAGCCGGAAGAGCCAGAGGTCGAGGCAGAGGTCGAGGCCGAGGCAGAGGTCGAGGCTGAGCCGGAGGCTGTGAAGCCAAAGAAGAAGACCCGGCGCGGCTCCCGGGGAGGCCGCCGGCGCAAGAAGCCGGCCGGCGCCGCGGCTACAGCCGCCGCGACGGACGGCGAAGGCCCGAAGATCCACCTCCCGGATCCGGAGCTCGGCCGGGTCGAGGAGGAAGAGGAGCCGGCGCAGGCCCCCGGGCCCGAGACGGTCTCGGAGGATGGCGCCGAAGCCGCGAAGCCGAAGAAGAAGACCCGCCGCGGTTCCCGTGGCGGGCGCCGCCGCCGCAAGAGCGGGGCGGCAAAGCCCGCCTCAACGCCGTCCGAGTAGCGCTCTCCGCGAGAAGAACACGACGTAGATTGCGGCCGCCGCGACGAGCATCGCGGCCCAGGCGAGCGAGAGTTTCGGGAACAGGACGTCCGGCACCTGCCAGCCGGTCCAGCCGCGCTTGACGAACTGCTCGATCCAGAGGTCGTCGACGAGGTTCGTCAGGGCGTAGACGAGCATCAGCGAGAGGAGCGCGGCGGTGAGCGTTCGCAGGCCCGGGCGGCGGATCCCGCCGAGCAGACGGGAGAGGAGCAGCGCGGTCGCGGCGAGCAGGAGGCCGTCGAGGCCGTGGTGGTGCCCGTAGTGGACGGTCGCATGCACGTACCCGGCCCCGGGCTCGGGAGCGAGCTTGCCCGTCTGGAAGATCCAGCCCAGCAGCGGGACGCCGTCGAGGTGGAAACCCAGCTCGGCCGCGATGTACGGCGCGGCGAAGAAGAGCACGACCGCACCGAGGACGAGTCTCGCGCGGTCGCCGGCACGGCTCGTCCGCACGCGCTCGGGCCTGCCGCGCGCCGCCGCCCAGGCCGTGAGCGCGACGGCCAGACCGACGCCGACGACCGGCCAGGTATTCGACCACTTCGGGTCGAGGTGGCTCGGCGTCTGCACGAACGCGACGGTGGCGCAGAGGGCTCCGGCGAGGACCGCGAGCAGATCGGCGCGACGGTCCTCGAGCCGGTCGGCCACGATCGGGAGCACGCCGAAAGCCGCGACCGCGGGGGAGAAGCCGACGAAGACGAAGGCCCGTCCGATCCCGCCGACGAAACCCGAGTTGTGCACCTTCCAGAGCTCGCCCGGCGGGATGCGCCAGTAGGTCTCGAACACGGCGACCGTCGCGAGCCCGAACAGCACCCACACGACCCAGATCTCGCGCAATCCCGCTCTTTGCGACCGGCGTGCGATCACCGCTACACTGCTTCCTCGCGGGCGCTATGCCCGCGTTTCGGTGCTATGGCTGGCTACGCGATCATCTCACTCGGCGGAAAGCAGTACCGCGTCCGGGAGGGCGAGCGAATCCTCGTGGACCGCGTCGCGACCGAGGAGGGCAAGACCTTCCAGCCGGACGTGTTGATGCTCGGCGGGGACGGAACGTTCGAGCTCGCGCCGACGGGGTCGCCGGTGACGGCGAAGGTGGTCGGCTCGCAGCTCGGCGAGAAGATCCGGATCGGCAAGTACAAGGCGAAGAAGGGGTACCGTCGCAAGACCGGCTTCCGCGCGAAGCTCTCGCAGATCGAGATCCAGACGATCGGCGCCAAGCGCGCAGCGGCTCCGAAGAAGGAGGCCGCTGCTCCGAAGAAGGAGGCCGCTGCTCCGAAGAAGGAGGCTGCTGAGGCGCCTGCGAAGTTGCCGCGTGGTTACGCCGATATGACCGTGAAGGACATCGCCGAGAAGGCTCCAAGCTGGTCGCCGGAGCAGGTCGCGGCGGCGCTGGAGTACGAGCGCGCGCACGCGAAGCGCAAGGGTGCGCTCGCAGCGCTCGAATCGCAAGAGGAGAAGTAGATGGCTCACAAGAAGGGACTCGGCTCATCAAGGAACGGGCGCGACTCGGCGCCCAAGATGCTCGGCGTCAAGGTCTTCGACGGGCAGGGCGTGACCGCGGGGACGATCATCGTCCGCCAGCGCGGGACACGCTTCCGGCCGGGCCCGGGTGCCGGGATCGGCCGCGACGACACGATCTTCGCCAAGCGCGACGGCCGGGTGCTGTTCAAGTCGAGCGGTGACCGGCGCTTGATCTCGATCGTCGACAGCTAGCGCTCTCAGGCACGTGTTCACAGATCGCGCCCGCATTCACGTGCAGGCGGGGCGCGGCGGCGACGGCGCGCTCAGCTTCCGGCGCGAGAAGCACGTTCCCAAGGGCGGCCCTGACGGCGGCGACGGCGGCCCCGGCGGCGACGTCGTGCTCGTAGCCGACCCAGACCTGCGCGACCTCTCGGGCTTCCGGCCGAAGCAGCGCTTCAAGGCGGGCAAGGGCGGCTCGGGGGGAGGCTCCGGACGCCACGGTGCGGCGGGAGCGGACGTCGTGCTGCGCGCTCCCGTGGGCACGCAGGTGCTAGACGCGGAGGGCCGGCTGGTCGCCGATCTCACGGGCTCGGGGGCGCGGGTCTCCCTCGCGCGGGGCGGCCCAGCGGGCCGCGGCAACAAGCGCTTCGCGACCTCGACCCGCCAGACGCCGCGCTTCGCCGAGACCGGCCTCCCGGGCGAGGAAGGCGACTTCGAGCTGCGTCTCAAGCTGCTTGCCGACGCTGCCCTCGTCGGCCTCCCGAACGCGGGCAAGTCGTCGCTTCTGCGCCGGATCTCGAACGCGAAGCCGAAGGTGGCGGCCTATCCGTTCACGACGATCCAGCCCGTCCTCGGGACGGTCGACTCGGACGAGCGCCAGCTCGTAGTCGCCGACGTGCCGGGGTTGATCGAGGGCGCAAGCGAGGGCGCCGGGCTGGGCCACGAGTTCCTCGCGCATCTCGAACGGGCCCGCGTGCTCGTGCACGTGATCGACGCCTCGGAGGGCGATCCCGCCGAGCGCTTCGAGCAGATCGACCGCGAGCTCGAGGCCTACGGCGCCGGCCTGTCCGAGCGGCCGCAGATCGTGCTCCTCAACAAGGTCGATCTTCTTCCCGCGCCGCCGGCATTGGAGCTCGACGACGAACGGGTCATCGCCGCCTTCGAGACTTCCGCCGCCACGGGCGCCGGGGTTGACGGCTTCAGGCGAAGCCTCTTCGAGCTCGTGCCGCCGCTCGAGGAGCCCGCGCCGCCGGAGGGGCTCGCCGACTTCCTCGTCTACCGGCCGCAGCCCGATCCGCGGCGCGCCTTCCGCATTCTCCGGACCGACCGCGGCTTCCGGGTGATCGGGCGCCCGCCGGCGGAGGAAGAGCTCGAGCGGGCGCTCCGCGAGGCAGGCGCCAAGCGCGGCGACGAGGTCGAGGTCGCCGGCGAGGCCCTGGAGTTCCAGTGACCGCCATCCTCGGCGGCACGTTCGACCCGCCGCACAACGGCCACGTCGCCCTGGCGCGCGCGGCGCTCGAGCAGCTGCCGATCGACCGCCTCGTGGTGCTCGTAGCTGCCGATCCAGGCCATCGGAAGGTCTTCGCCGGAGCCGAGGATCGGCTGGGCCTGGCGCAAACCGCGTTCGAGGGCATGCCGGCCGAGGTCGTGCTCGACGACAACGCCTTCACGGTCGACGCCGTCCGCGACGGACGCTTCGGCGACGCGCTGTTCGTCGTGGGCGCCGACGAGGGTGCCGCCTTCCCGAGCTGGAAGGATCCCGACGAGGTGCTGCGCTGGGTGCGTCTCGCGGTCGGCACGCGCTCTGGCTTCCCGCCGCCCGACCTGAGCCGATACGGCGACCGGGTCGTCTCGTTCGAGCTCGACTCGCCGGCCGTCTCGTCCAGCGAGGTGCGGGAGCGCGCCGCCCGGGGCGAATCGCTCGCAGGGCTCGTGCCGCCTGCGGTCGAGGACGCGATTCGCGAGAACGGCCTCTACCGCGGCTACACTACGAGCGAACCCGAGGACAGAAAGAGCCACTGACACCACTCGAACACGCCCGCCGAATCGCCGGCCTCGCCCAAGAGAAGCTGGCGCAGGACGTCCTTATTCTCGACATGCGCCCCGTGTGCTCCTACACGGACTTCTTCGTCCTCGCCACGGGGCAGAACCCCCGCCAGACGAAGGCGATCTGGGACGAGGTGCACGACCGCCTGAAGCACGACGAGCGCGCCCTGCCCGCATCGGTCGCCGGCGAGCCCGAGGGCCGCTGGATCGTCGCGGACTACCTCGACGTGGTCTTCCACGTCTTCACATCCGACGCGCGCGAGTATTACCGGCTCGAAGAGCTGTGGGGCGACGTCCCGAGCGTCGAGTTCGCCTCCGCAACCGCCTAGCTAGACTCTGCGACCGAGGGGCCGTAGCTCAGCTGGGAGAGCGTCTGGCTGGCAGCCAGAAGGTCACGGGTTCGAATCCCGTCGGCTCCATTTTCGAACCGGCGCCGACCGTCGCGGTTCTTCGCGCCACGGCCCGGCTGACCTCGTAGACTCTGCCGGTGGTTCATCTGCGGACGGCGTTGTACCTCCCGTGAGCGCCGAGACTTACGACAAGCGGAACCGGGTCGAGCCGAGAAGCGGCCCCTCTGCCAAGCGGCGGAGGCTCGTCGCGTTCTGCGCGGTCGTGCTCGCCCTGAGCGTGGCGCTCGGGCTGGCGGCAGCCGCCCGGCAGGCCGGATACGCCGGTGTCGCGGCGGCTTCGACGGCACGAGCGCTGAAGCTCGATGTCTCGAAGCCCTCCGGCGTCGCGACGGGAGATCTGCTGCTCGCCGCCGTCGCGGTGCGGCAGCGCCATCACGGGAGACTGGTCGCGCCGAGCGGCTGGAAGCTGATCCGGAGCGACCGCGCGACCGGGCGCAAGGGAACTGCGCTCACCCAGGCGCTCTACTACCGCGTCGCAGGCTCGAGCGAGCCGTCGCGGTACCGCTGGCGGCTGGGGCGTCCGGCTGCGGCCGTGGGCGAGATCCTGGTCTACCGTGGCGTCGACGTGAGCTCCCCGATCGCCGCTTCGGACGGTCGAGGCCGCCACGACGTACGCGCCATCCGCGCTCCTAGGCTCCGGCACCCGCCCTCGGACGGCATCCTGGTGGGCTTCTTCGGCCACAGCAACGGCAGCTCGACGAAGCCGCCGGCGGGCCTGACGGAACGCCTGGATCGGCGCGGGGGAGGACGGAGCTCGACTCTGCGCTTGGAGAGCGTCGACGGCTCCGGTGCCGACCTCATGCGCCGCTCCCAGACTGCGACCACCGCACGCGCGCGCCTCGCCGTCGGCCAGTTGGTGGCGCTCAGACCCTCCGCGGGAGGGCCGCCTCCACCACCGCCACCACCGCCCCCACCACCGAACGCACCCTGTACTGGCGCAAGCGCCCCAGCCAGCTATGACCACGTTGTCTGGATCATCTTCGAGAACCATTCGTACAGCTCGATCATCGGCTCGTCGTCCGCGCCGTACTTCAACCAGCTGACGAACGTGTGCGGGCTCGCGACGAACTACAACGCGATCACCCATCCGTCCCTGCCGAACTACATCGCGCTCACTTCGGGTGACACTCAGGGCATCACGGACGACGGTTCGCCGAGCGACCACCCGCTCTCTGTGCCGTCGATCTTCAGTCAGCTTCCAGGCGGAGCATCGCGCTCGCTCGAGGAAAGCATGCCGAGCAACTGCGACCTGAGCAACTCCGGGCAATACCTCGTCCGGCACAACCCCGAGACCTACTACACGAACATCCGCTCCGACTGTGGGAGCTACGACGTGCCGCTGGGGAGTAGCGCCGACCTCTCTGCCCGCTTCACCTTCATCACGCCGAACGTGTGCAACGACATGCACGACTGCTCCGTCTCCAGCGGAGACACGTGGCTCTCCAACTTCCTGCCCCCGCTCCTCGCGTCGAGCCAGTACCGTGGTGGCAAGACCGCGATCTTCATCACCTTCGATGAGGGCTCGGGCTCCAACCAGGTCGCCACACTCATCGTCGCACCATCTGTCCACGCTGGCGCCCGCAGCGCCGCCGCCTATACGCACTACTCGCTCCTGCGGACGACCGAGGAGATGCTCGGCCTCGGCCTGCTCGGCAACGCCGGTTCGGCGACGTCGATGCGAGCCGGCTTCGGGCTCTAGCGACCGTACTCGACGACCAGACGGGGCGCGTGGCGCTCGTCGATCCTGCTCGCGAGCGTCAGCGCCGTCGGTCCAAGTGCGACCAGGGCGAAGTCGACGGATGCCGGATGCTTCCGAACCGTTGCCGTGGCGTCGATCGAGACCCAATGGTTCTTGTCGAGGGGCCCGGAGAGGCTGACCAGGGGACCCACCGCGGGCGCATTTGCGTAGGTGAGGCTCGCTTCCGACCAGCCCCCTGCGACCGATCGAACCTGAAAGCCGTCGCCGCTCGTGGAGAGCGAGTACAGACGAAGCGTCGCGTGCCCGATCTTCTTGGAGACCCCGATGGGCTGGAAGCGTAGATACGCCCGCACCGGAGGCGAGCCGTCGACGAAGATCTCCGCGTTGTTCCCGTAGTTCGTGTTGGGATCGCTGGCTCGGACGTACGAGTCTGCGAGACCGACGAAGGTCTTCGAGACGAACGTCGACTCGTCAGAGTGCTTCGAGCCGTTCCCGCACCCGGAGGCCGCGCAGGCCAGCAGGACCGCGAGCACGGCGACGGATGCACGGCCGCAACGGTGGAAGAAAGCCGGTCCCGCCGCATCGAGCCGGTTCCGGTCCTCCCCGTCTGCGTCCGAGCGTCTGTGAAGACGACGGTCTGTGCGCATGTTTTCGGATCGTTTCCCGCTCGATCTTCATCACAAGCGCGGAAAACTTCAACTCTTGCCCGGCTTTCCAATCGTCACGGCGCCCCGCGCGATCAGTCGAGACGAGGCCGCGGTGGCGGGTCTCACCGTCCATCTGTACCGGCCGGGAGCGAGATGGCGGATGCGACCGGCGTTCGGCCAGGTGAGAGGAATCCGCACCCGCGGCTCGTTCGTCACGATGGTGAGAATCGTGACGCGCTCACTGATGAGATCGAAGCGGTAGCGTCTCAAGCCCGCCCTGGGCTTCCATGTGACGAGTGGTTGGCGCTCCTTGCCAGTGGTCGGGCTCGCGGACGGCACTTTCGGAGCTTTGGCCGACGACGGCAACGCCGATTGGGTGGAGGAGGCCGCAGCGTCGGGCGCGGCTCGGCTCGCGGCCGGGGAGCGGTGATTCACGCCGAGCTCACGGCCCGCGAGGAAGCCCGCAGCTACGAGGACGAGCGCTCCTGCGGCAGCGAGCGCCGGAGAGCCGAATCGCTTTGGGCGAGGCACGGGCGCAGGCGCGCGCGGAACGTCCGAGCGCGGGGGCGGTAGCGGCGCCGCGGCTGGCTCGTCGAGCACGGGGGCACTCGCTTCGGCCGGCCTGGGCGCGACGGTGGAGGCCGGCGGCGGCTCCAGCGCCTCTCGCACAGCCCTCGCCACCTCGGGCGGAGAAACGAGCACGAGCTCGGGCGAGATCTGGGGAGGGAGCAGTGGATCCATGTTGAACACCATTAGTCGGCTGCTCATTCGGTAGAGGAAAGATGATGCCTGCCGTTTGTTCGGCGCCGATGCCTCGGCGGGGGGTGGATCGCTCAAGTAATCGCGCCGAGGAGCCGAAGTGTCACCAACAGGCAGGCAACCACAGCCGCCAGGAAGCCGCCAATGATCGTTTTTCGCCGCATCGCCCCAGCCGTCCCGCTCGCCGTCGTAGCGCTCGCCGTCCTGCTGCTCGCTCCGTCGGCAGCGGCTCGGCGCACGTGCTCCACTCCGTCGAGCTGTCCGGTCAATGCCGCGCCGCCTACGATCACCGGAACGGCGCAGGCGGGTCAGACGCTCTCTGCGGACCCCGGCACCTGGGTCAACGCGGGCCCTCCGTATGCGTTCCAGTGGCGCCGTTGCAACTCGAGCGGTGGGAAATGCAGAAGCATCTTGGGCGCCACCGGCGCGAGCTACCTCGTCAGAAGCGGAGATGTCGGCTCGAGACTCGTCGTTCGTGTCACCGCCACCAACGGCGCCGGCTCGGCCTTCGCGGACTCGGTTCCGACCGCGGTCGTGATCGCCGCGCCACCACCGCCACCACCACCGCCTCCTCCACCACCGCCTCCTCCACCACCGCCTCCTCCTCCACCACCACCGCCGCCTCCACCACCGCCTCCTCCGCCACCTCCTCCTCCACCACCGCCGCCACCTCCACCGCCACCTCCACCTCCGCCCCCGCCTCCGGAACCGCCCACGAATGTGACCCCGCCACAGGTGTCGGGGCCTCCGATGGACGGCCAGGTGCTCACGAGCGATCCGGGCGTGTGGGACGGGACGACGCCGATGGTCGATGCCTACCAGTGGCGCCGCTGTGACGCCGCGGAGACCTCGTGCGGCGACATCACGGGTGCGACGGCGGCGACGTACGACATCCGGCCGGAAGACGTCGGCTCGAAGCTGAAGCTGAACGTGACCGCGACGAACACCGCCGGTTACGGAGTCGCGTCCTCGAACACGACTGCGATCGTCGGCGGATACCCACCGGTCTCCGCCGACCCACCCACAATCGCGGGAGTCGCGCAGGAAGGCTCGACGCTGACCGCCGGGACCGGTACGTGGACCGGGACGCCGCCGATCACGTTCGCCTATCAGTGGCGCCGTTGCGGCAGCGGAGGCGTGAGTTGCCTCGACATCGTCGGGGCGATGTACTCCACATACTCGCCAACCGTGCTCGACCTCGGCTCGACACTACGGGTCGCGGTCACGGGGACGAACGTCGCGGGCTCGAGCGTCGCCGTGTCGGCCCCGACGGCGCCCGTGTCCGGCCCGGCCGACATCCAGCCGTCCTTCCCTGTCCGCGCCGCCTTCTACTACCCCTGGTACCCGCAAACATGGACCGTCAACGGCCACTACCCGCACTTCACGCCGACCCTCGGCTACTACGACTCGAGCTCGACCGCCGTCATCCAGCAGCACATCCAGGCGCTCGAGTACGGGAAGGTCGAGGCCGGGATCGCGTCGTGGTGGGGCCAGGGGACGCTTACCGACACCCGGATGCCGCTCCTCCTCTCGGCGACCCGGAATCTGGGCTCGAGACTTCGCTGGGCCGTCTACTACGAGCCTGAAGGCCAGGGCGATCCCAGCGTCGCCCAGATCACTTCGGACCTGACCTACATCCGCGACCACTACGGGAACGATCCGGCAGCCTTCCGCGTCAATGGGCGATTCGTCGTCTTCGTGTACGCAGATGGAGCCGACGCCTGCGGGATGGTCGACCGCTGGCACCAGGCGAACACGGTCGGCGCCTACGTCGTGCTCAAGGTCTTCCCCGGTTACCGAAATTGCGCGAACCAGCCCGACGGCTGGCATCAGTACGCGCCGGCCACCGCTGCCGACTCGCAGTCCGGCTACTCCTACTCCATCAGCCCGGGCTTCTGGAAGGCCGACGAGCAGAGCCCGCGCCTGACGCGCGATCTGGCGCGCTGGTCGCAGAACGTCCGGGACATGGTTGCCTCCAACGCTCCCTGGCAGCTCGTGACCACTTTCAACGAATGGGGCGAAGGCACCCCCGTCGAGAGCGCGAACGAGTGGTCGTCGTCGAGCGGGTTCGGCGCGTATCTCGACGCGCTGCACAATGACGGTGGAAGCGGCGGTGACACGCAAGCGCCGACCGCGCCCACGAACCTCGCTACGAGCAACGTCACGGGGACGGGCATGACGCTCTCGTGGACCGCGTCGACCGACAACGTGGGAATTGCCGGCTACCGCGTCTACGTCGGCTCGAACCAGGTGGCGACTACGACGGGAACCTCGCAGGCGATCTCGGGTCTCTCGTGCGGGACGAGCTACACGCTCGGCGTGGAGGCGTTCGACGCCGCCGGCAACGTGTCTTCCCGCTCGACGCTCGTTGCATCTACGGCGGCCTGCGGGCCGCCTACGGGTCCGTGCGGCACAACTGGCACCGCCCCGGCCGGCTACCGGCATGTGATCTGGGTCTGGATGGAGAACAAGGCGTACGGCTCGGTAATCGGTTCGAGTGCGGCGCCCTACGAGAACTCACTCGCCAACGGCTGCGGGCTGGCGACGAACTACCACGGCGTCACGCATCCCTCGCTCCCCAACTACATCGCTGCGACGTCGGGAGACTACTGGGGGATCGCGGACGACAACCCGCCCTCCTCGCACCAGCTCTCGGTCCCGAGCATCTACAGTCAGGTGCGTGCCGCCGGCAAGACCTGGCGCGACTACGAAGAGAGCGCCCCCGGAAACTGCCCGCTCTCCTCGAGCGGCCAGTACGCCGTCAAGCACGACCCCGCGCCGTACTACACAGGGATCCGCACGGACTGCCAGGCGTGGGATGTTCCGCTGGGCACGACGACGAGCGGCAACCTGCTCAACGACCTGAATAACAACAATCTGCCCGACTTCGCCTTCGTCACGCCGAACCTCTGCAACGACACGCACGACTGCTCGGTCGCGACCGGGGACGCATGGCTACAGAGCTGGCTGCAACGCGTCTTTGCCAGCCCGGGCTACCAGGCCGGCCAAACTGCGCTCTTCCTCGTCTGGGACGAGAACGACGGATCGTCCGGGAACCAGGTGCCGGCGATCGTCGTCAGCCCCTCGACCGTGCCCGGCACGACCTCGAGCACCTCGTTCACGCACTATTCGCTGCTGAAAACGACGGAGCAGATGCTCGGGATCACGACCTACCTGGCGCACGCGGGCGACAGCGGGACGGCGAGCATGGCGCAGACGTTCAACCTCTTGCCCTGACCTGCCGATAGCTGCGGCGTGGGAGCGTGGCGACCGACACCGCACTGTAACCACCGCTTCCCGGCCTTCTCACCCCAAACGCCGGCCAGAGCAGGCAGACTGAGGGAGACGATGCTAGAGACCGCGAAGAAGTCAACGGAGCCGTCCAGCACCCACTCGCTTGCGACGAGCGCCCGCGAAGGGCGTAAGATCCGGAGCGGTCGGCACGAGCCGCCGTCGGGTCGGGCCGACGCAGAAGTGACGCGAATTCACTTGCCGCTTGCCGCGCTGAAATGGGTCGCCGTCGTGCTGGGCGTGCTCAGCATGCTGGTGGTCGCCCCGCTCGTCGATCTGGCCGCGAGCACGTTGTCGCGCCTCCGACGCTTGGTCTGGGGCTCGTCCGTCTCCCGCCGCTAGAACGGGTCGCCGAGGCTCGGCGGGCTTGGCCGATCGAGTAGGATCCGCCTATCCCGGGTCGAGGCTCTCTCACGATCGCGGGCTGCGGGCTCGGCGTCGTCGCCGCTGCTCTGCTGCTCGCGAGCATCCAGGCGGCACCCGCCGCGAAGAACCACAAGTCGGCGCAGCCGAAGCTCCCGGTGCGCGCTGCCTTCTACTACCCGTGGTACCCGCAGACCTGGAGGGTCGGCGGTCAGCATCCGCATTACCGGCCGAGCCTCGGCTACTACGACTCGAGCTCGACCGCCATCATCCGCAGGCATATCCGGGGGATGCGCTGGGGGCGGATCCAGGCAGGCATCTCGTCGTGGTGGGGGCGCGGCGACCGGACCGACGTGCGCTTCGCCCGCCTGCTGCAGGTCACGAGGCAGCTGCACAGCCCCTTCCGGTGGGCCGTCTTCTACGAGCCCGAAGGCCAGGGTGACCCGACGGCTGCGCAGCTGCGCGCCGACCTGGCCTACATCGGCGAGCGGTACGGCAACGACCCGGCCTACCTGCGCTTGAAGGGCCGGTTCGTCGTCTTCGTCTGGAGCGACGGCGGCGATGCATGCGCGATGGCGGACCGTTGGCGTCAGGCGAACACGGTCGGAGCGTACGTGGTGCTGAAGATCTTCCCCGGCTACCGCGCGTGCGCGACTCAGCCCGACGGCTGGGACCAGTACGCACCCGTCAACGCCGCCAGCTCGCAGACTCCCTTCTCCTACACGATCAGCCCCGGCTTCTGGAAGGCGGACGAGGCGTCTTCGCGCCTTCCGCGCAGCCTCGCGCGCTGGCGGAGCAACATTCGCGCGATGGTGGCTTCGCGCGCGCGCTTCCAGCTCGTGACGACCTTCAACGAGTGGGGCGAGGGGACGGCGGTCGAGGGTGCGAAGGAGTGGGCGAGCGCGAGCGGCTACGGCGCGTACCTCGACGCGCTCCACACGAACGGACGCCGCCAGCTGCCTGCAGTGAAGCACAGGAAGAAGAGCGCCCCGAAGCCCCGCTCGCGGCCCGGCAGAGGCACGGCCGTTCTCCTCGCCGCCGGCGACGTCGCCAGCTGCTCCAGTCAGGGCGACGAGGCGACGGCCGCGCTGATCGCGCGCCTCAAGGGAACGGTGGCGGCACTGGGCGATCTCGCGTACGACAATGGGACGCCGGCCGACTTCTCCTGCTACGACGCCTCCTGGGGCCGGTTCAAGGCCCGTACGCGCCCTGCCGCCGGCAACCACGAGTACCTGACCAGTAACGCCGGTCCCTACTTCGCCTACTTCGGAGCGGCCGCAGGCGAAGCCGCCCGCGGCTACTACAGCTACAACCTTGGTCGCTGGCATGTCGTCGTGCTGAACAGCAACTGCGGCAACGCAGGGGGCTGCGAGGCGGGTTCTCCCCAGGATGTCTGGCTACGGCGCGATCTCGCCCGGCACCACAGGCTCTGTACGCTCGCGTACTGGCACCACGGCCTGTTCAGCTCCGGGCAGCACGGCTCGAACGCGTTCATGAGACGCGTGTGGGACGACCTCAGCCGCGCTGGGGCCGATGTCGTGCTGAACGGGCACGACCACGACTACGAGCGCTTCGCGCCGCAGACGCCCTCAGGGACGCTGGACCCGAAGCGGGGCATCCGCGAGTTCGTGGTCGGCACCGGCGGCAAGAACCACTACGCCGTCGGGCCCCCCGTCGCGAACAGCCGCCTCCAGAACGACACGGCCTTCGGGATTCTGAAGCTGACGCTGCGCCCGTCGTCCTACTCGTGGCGCTTCATCCCGGAGGCTGGCAAGACGTTCACCGACTCGGGCTCTACCGGCTGCCACTGAGCCGAGCCGCGTCAGGCTGTTAGCGGTCTCCCGCGAAGGCGATCCGCCGCCCGTCCGGCGACCACGCCGGCTGCAGGGCCGTCATCGACCGGGGACTGAGACGGCGCGCGCCCCGGCCATCGATGCGGATGGTGAACACCGCGTTG
>WNFY01001522.1_pt1 | contig 22761 bp, 17 predicted proteins | sample 5400091 | NCBI WGS metagenome assembly WNFY01 (sample SAMN13153364, study PRJNA577476) | soil metagenome | isolation source: 60 cm soil or saprolite under grassland replicate 1 | place: USA:California | collected 2016-06-15 | reverse complement strand
ATGTCGTTAGTATACTAAGATGGGCACGGCAGATCGCATGTCGTTAGGTCTCCGAGACCGTCTCGCAACAAAGATCGCCGTGCCCACACAAATTATAGCCCGAACAGTTGCAAGGTCGTCAGAGGCCGTATCCAAGCTAACGCGGGCAAGCGGAGCAGACATGAAAAAGGCAAGAGCAGAAATCTTTGCTGGAATTGATGTATCCAAGAACTGGCTGGATGTTGCGGTGCATGAACAGGAAGAAGCAGCCTTCCGCACCAGCAACGATGAGGCCGGGATCGCCAGCCTGGTGAAACGATTGAAGAAATGGAAACCCACGCGGATTGTTTTGGAACCGACCGGCGGTTTTGAAATGCTGGTGATCGCAGAGTTGACCCATGCCGGGCTGCCAGTGGTGGTGATCAATGCCAAGCGGATCAGAGACTTTGCGCGTGCCACGGGACGCTTGGCCAAGACCGACAAGTTGGATGCCAAAGTGCTGGCCCATTTTGCAGCTGCGGTGCGACCTGCCTTGCGGAGTTTGCGCAGCAAAGAGGAAGAGCAATTAGCCGCCCTGTTGACCCGTCGCAAGCAGGTTTTAGATATGATCACGATCGAAAAGAACCGGTTGGTCACAGGGCGCGCCAAAATGCGTTCCGACATCCAAGCCCATCTCCAGTGGCTTTCCAAGAGCCTGAAAGAGTTAGACAAAGAGATTGAAGAGTTCGTCGAAAACTCGCCAGCTTGGAAAGAAAAGGATGCTGTACTCCAAAGTGTGCCAGGCGTTGGACCTGTCACCTCGGCGACCCTGCTGGGGAGGGTACCCGAGTTAGGAAAACTCAACCGCCAGGAAATTGCGGCACTGGTGGGGGTGGCCCCGATGAACAAAGACAGCGGTAAGAAGCAAGCGAAGCGTAGAGTGTTTGGCGGCAGAGCGGATGTCAGAAGTGTTTTATGAAATTCTACGAAAGGTTGCTCAAACACGGCAAGGAAAAGAAGGTGGCACTCACCGCCTGTATGCGCAAGTTGCTGGTCATTCTAAATTCTATGATGCATTCCAATCAACCTTGGCGTACTCAAGCTGCCTAAGTTCTCCTTTCCTGCCTTGACATTCAAGACAGTTGTTGCGAGCGTACTTCGCGAAGCAACCCTCTTATAAACAATAACTATTTCGCTTGATTGGGAGATTGCTTCGTCGCTTCGCTCCTCGCAACGACATAAAAAAAGCATGTTTTTGTCACATAAATACTAGTGACGATTTTCTTAATCGCCTTCCAAAAAGGCGATTTTTATTTGTTCTTTATACATACGTTTATTTTCTTTGTCACCGTTTTATGCCCTCTGATTACTATGTAGTCATCTGTGAGGTGACATGAACAAACTTAACGAATATACACCATCCGTAATCCATCCAGAAAAGCTTGAGTCGGTTGCATCCATCCGTCAGGTTTACCCAGAGCGATCCGGTCGTTTAATTGTCCTCATTCCTGAAGATGTTGATTGCAGCCGGGTCACCCGGCGAATCTGGGAACTGGCAAACACCACGGGGTCAACTGTTCAACTTCTGGGATTGTGCAGCGACACTACAGAAGAGATGTCACTGCGGCGAGAATTGGTGATGGTATCTGCATTGATCCAGGATGCCAAGATCGCGGTGGAGACCAGGATTGAAATTGGTACCAACTGGCTGAAAGCCGTGAAGAATAATTATCGCGATGGCGACATGATCGTGTGCATCGCAGAACAATCTATTGGAATTCGCCGACAACCTCTTAGTCAACTATTGGAGTCTACTATGCGTGCCCCAGTCTATATTCTTTCAAAGATTCAAACACCAAAATCGCAATCAAAATTTCTCCCGAAAATGATAGCCGCCTGGTCTGGCTTTGCCGGCATCATGATCGGTTTCTTCATTCTGCAAGTAAAAGTTATTCAAATGTCAAAAGATGGATTTCAAACCTTGATGCTCCTGCTGTTGCTTATTCCCGAGTTTTTGTTTATTAAGATTTGGAATTCACTATTCTCCTAATCATCATCGTTGAAAAGGTCAAGAATGTCAGAAACAAACCCGAAATATTTATTGGAACGCTTGGCTGAGGAATGTGACCGTCAGCAGGCGTTATTTTCCGCGCAGCCGGCAATTGTCCAGCGTTATCTCGAGACGCAGGGGAAACAAATTGCGCAAGCTGTTGTGGATGGCGATGCGCAAGTCAGCTTCTCTCTACCCGATCGCGTCGTTTGCACGTTGGAAAATGTCGCTCAGCCCGCGCTGGTAACCATACCGCAAAATCAGCGGACGCGGTCTGTAGGAAGCTTCCTTAATCGTTTCCGCAAGATGGAACTGTATAAGGATATGCGACACACATTCATCGAGATGGAGCAATCACCGGATCGCGCCATCTCCGTTGCGTCGGGATTGCTGCGACACGCCACTGTGAGCTATATGGTTCATCAAATGCTTCCGGCGGGTCGAGCCGTCGCGTACAAGCCTGCAGAGGAAGATGAAACCATCCCGACCATTCCTGAAGATAGCGGCCTGGAACCCGAATCGGCGATCACTGCGTCCACGGATGCGATCGCGGAAGAAGGCAAAACAGATGAAGGACGCGGCGACCTGCTCGTGCCTTTTGTTCCCTATGCACGCAAGTTCTTTTTACCGCAATGGGTAGCGTTCAATGACGATGGCAGTTTGCTCGTCAAGTCTGTGGAAGAAGCGGAAGCACATATAAAGTCTATGCAGCGCTTCATGGAAGTGTTGTTTCTGGCAGTTGCGTTGGCTCCATATATTTCCGCTGATGATGAATATGCCAAGAAACGCTATGGCATGTTGGGACAGTTAGTCAATCAGGGACGCACTTTGGCGATCTATCAGGTGAAAGACATCATCGCTCGCATCAAAAAACGAGCGTCGGCGGGGAGCTTGAACCGTGGACTTCGTCTCAGCTTACCGTATTTCGATGATCAAGATTTGAAGATTGCGATCTCCAATTTTGAAGTGATCCCGTCGGGACGCATCATGTTCGTACCTGCGTTTGTCGTGCGCGCTGTTCGGCAGGAAGAAGTGAAAGTTTCCCAGGACACGCGCTACAACCCCTCTACTCGTAAACATTTACTTGAATTGCTTGACATGCTTGAGCAGGCATTTGAGTCTGAAAACCGATAGGCATTGCTATGTTTTTCTCCATCGCTCTCTTAATCGTAATTGTCTACCTTGCGTTCAAATTTGCTCCGCGTGAACGTGAAGCGGACGTGCATGTTCACGGCGCGGGACAGATCGGTTTGCTGGCAGCCCTGGCATTGTTCGGTGTTGATTACTTCACGTCTTACTTTTATGCCACTGGTGAAATGATGAGTGCGTTGCATCCGTATGGATTGCAAAAATATGCGTTCATCGCGGTGTGCGTTATCGCCTTTGCCAATCTTATCTTTGGCGGCTTGTACATGTATTCGCTCGGAATCTTTAATGAAGGCGGCGGTTCCTATACAGCAGCAATGCGATATTTGGCGCCGGGTTTGAGTCTCGTGGTCGCAGTTGTCCTGATCCAGGACTATATCTTTACCATTGTGGTTTCGACTCTCTCCGGGGTGGATCAACTGCTTTCCATCACCAACTCCTACAGCATGATCTGGATTGTCCGTTTCTTTATGGGCGCGGCAATGGCGGCGATCACATGGTGGCTCACCATCCGCGGGCGCGGCGAGTCCTCCCGTGTGGTCTTTAGCCTGTTAGGCATCTTTGGTTTCCTGACAATCGTATTAGGCATCAGTTTGTTCATCGCCAAGGGGCGAGGCGTTCCCGCTGCTCCATTCACTGAACCGACAACCACACCAACTATCTGGCAGGCTGCTTATCATATGTTGACGGCTTCGATGAAAGGCTTGGTTGCACTCTCTGGTTTGGAAGCCATGTCGAACGGTATTCAATTTGTCATTCACGAAGATTTTGGTTTAGTGAAATGGGGCAAGCAGCACATGCCGAAACTCAACGGCTTGTGGCAGTTCTACAGTGGCAAGTCTGGCATCGGACGCATGGTGCAAACTTCGTTCCTGTTCTACGGCGGAGTCACTACGGCCTTTCTTGCTTACTTTGCAATTCACTTCAATGTATTTGATGGAACCTTGGGGCGTTCGCTGGTTGGTAACCTGGCGTTTATCGGTTTCAACCAAATCCCCGGTGGCAATATTCTCTATTGGGCCTATCAAATCCTGGCAGTTGCCTTGCTGGCGGCTGCTTCGATGACCGCCTTCCAGGATTTGCAGGCAACCGCCTGGCGCGATGTCGCCATTGGGGAGATCCCGGAAATTGTTGTCTACCGCAACCCGCAGGGAACATTTACTCGTTCAGTAACTGCTGGTTTCATTGTAGCGGTAGTAATTCAACTCTTAGTCAAGGGCAATACAAGTGCGGCAGTTCCATATTATGGTATCGGAGTCTTCATGCCGATCATGGTCATGGGCTTTGCCATTCGCAAGCATATCTTGCAGACTGCTAAAGGTACGGCGCGTGCCTGGGGTAGTTTTGGCGCAGGCTTTGCCGCTGTGCTTTCAGGTTTAGTGTTCATTGGACAAATTGTTGGCAAGTGGAGCGAAGGTGGCTGGGTCGTGTTGATTTCTTTCAGTGTTCTCGTACTGGCTGCCAATGCGCTATTGATCTCGCCGATTGGTTTCCGCGATCCAAAGACCATTCATCGCATCGTACGTGAGAAGGCGCGTGTCCAGGGATCGATGGCATCCATTGTCGAATGGCAATCCCTCAAGATGCAGGAATATCGTTATTCCGTTCTTGTTGCCGTAACGCACATCTTTGAAGTATTCGGAGTCCGCCGTCCTCTGCGCTTTGAAGCGCCAATCCTAGCTGGTGATTACGATCACGCTGTGCATTCAGATTACGAGGAGGCACCATCTTTACTGGATCAATATCTCGATCACCCCGAGCCGAAAGTTGGTGGCGCTCCCAAAGAGACCGCCCCGGCGCAAAGCGAATTGTAATTAAGGTTATGTCGTTGCGAGGGCTAGTGCCCTCGCAACGACATAAATTGTTTTCATGTCTGCCCCCATCTTCAGCTTACGCGTTCCAGAAGTCTTTGAAGCGCTTGAAACATCCACCGCTGGGTTATCCAATGCGGAGGCTGAAACGCGTCTATCGCTGTACGGGGAGAACATGCTTTCCCAACAAAAAAAGGAATCGATTTGGGAGAAGCTGATTGGTGAGTTGTTCCATCCGCCCGCCATTGTTTTGCTCCTTGTAGGATTGATTGCGTTATTGCAACGTGATGGTGTGCTGGCAACCATCATCTGGAGTATTATCATTGTCAACACCGGCTTCTCGTTTTGGCGTGAATATCGCGCTGAGCAAGCCATTGATAAATTGCGCGAAATCTTGCCATCCTTCGCGCACATTACTCGTGCAGGCGTGGAAAGTTATATTCCATCCAGCCACATTGTTCCGGGAGATGTATTGGTTTTAGCAGAGGGCGATAACATCGCGGCCGATGCGCGCGTCACTGAAGAATATGGATTGCGCACCAACAACGCGACATTGACCGGTGAAGCCATCCCTTCGCGTAAGACAGCCGATCCATCCATTCAAGCCGGGATCAGTGAACTCGATCGTCCTAATTTGATTTTTGCTGGAACATCTGTCGCATCCGGGACAGGCCGAGCCGTTGTGATTGCGACAGGCATGTCCACACAGTTCGGACGTATCGCTCACCTGACGCAATCGATCCCCGAAGAACCGACGCCATTTCAAAAGGAACTCAATCAGCTCAGCAAAACCACCGCGTTGATCGCCACCGGAGTCGGCGCGATTGTTGCCGTGGTTGGATATTTCTCGTTATCCATTCCGATCAAGGAAGTGATTCTGCTCGCACTTGGAATTGTGATCGCGGTGATACCAGAAGGGCTCATTGCCACGCTGACCCTGTCTTTGGCAGCAGCGGTGCAACGTCTCGCCCAAAGAGGCGTGCTGACGAAGAAGTTATCCACTGTCGAGAAGCTTGGGCAAGTATCCGTGATCTGCACAGATAAAAGCGGTACGTTGACGCAAAATCAAATGACTGTTCGCGATATCTGGGTGGCGGGTCAACGCGTGAAAGTCACCGGGGTTGGCTATGAACCGGTTGGCACGTTCCAACCTGATCCAACAGACCAAGCCTGGGAAAAAGATTTGCTGAGCCTGCTGGAAGTTGCCTCGAGTTGTAATAATGCGCGTGTTAATCCGCCTTCTGTGGAACATCCCGGTTGGACGAGTCTCGGCGATCAGACCGAAGCCGCCATGAAAGTAGCCGCAATGAAAGAGGGCATCACAGAAGCAGCACTGAATCGCATCCTGCCGCGCGTCCACGAGATTCCGTTCGATGCGCGTCGTAAACGGATGACAACCATCCATCGTGAAGTAAATTGTGAGATTGCCTTTATCAAAGGCGCGCCGCGTGAAGTGTTACAGCTTTGCACAAAGGTTCTGATCAGTGAGGAGGTCAAACCGCTTACAAATCAAATCCGCGCTGAAATCCTGGCGGCGAATGATGATTACGCGCGCGGTGCATTGCGCGTACTGGCCTTGGCACGCCGCGAATTGCCGCCGCGAACAGGCACCTATAATGCAGAAAGCGTTGAAAAAGATTTGACCTTCCTCGGCTTGATGGCAATGATGGATCCGCCCAGGCCACAGGTGGAAAAAGCAGTTCAGATCTGTCGTGAAGCAAATATTCGTATCGTCATGATCACTGGCGATTATGGATTAACTGCCGAGTCATTGGCACGCCGTGTGGGCATGCTGACCAGTAAGAACACGATCATTTTGACCGGTGCCGAGTTGGATGAGTTATCGGATGTTGCTTTGCAGGAGCTTCTCGATAAAGAAGTATTGTTTGCGCGGATGGCTCCCGAGCACAAGATGAGACTCGTCTCTGCATTCCAACAGCGCGGGGAGGTAGTTGCAGTTACAGGCGATGGTGTGAATGACGCGCCCGCGTTACGAAAAGCGGATGTTGGTGTCGCCATGGGAATCATCGGCACAGATGTTGCTAAAGAGGCGGCAGATATTATCCTGACCCAGGATGACTTTGGAGCGATCACGGCCGCCATCGAAGAAGGACGAGGCGTTTACGACAACATCCGCAAATTTATTACGTATATTTTTTCCAGCAATATCCCGGAGATCATGCCCTTCATTGTCAAAGCGAATTTCCCACTCATACCTTTAGCGTTGAGTGTTCGCCAAATCCTTGCCATTGACCTTGGTACAGATATGTTCCCGGCGCTCGCTCTGGGCATGGAAAAACCGGAACCAGATGTGATGAAGCGCGCTCCGCGCCCGCGCAATCAGCCTCTTCTGGATCGCGGTTTGTTGTGGCGCGCCTTCTGGCTCGGCATGATCGAAGCGGGATTATGTTTTGCCGGATTCCTAGCTGTGTTTATTTTCTCAGGTTATGTCAACAAGATCGGACTTGGTTTTCTTGCACCACTTGCCTCACTGGTTGATTTCAAATTGGTCATTCCATTTGAATATGCGTTGCTATTGGCTTCCACCGTTTATCATGCCGGTGTGGTCACATCCCAGGTAGGGAATGCGCTGGCTTGCCGTTCTGACCGGTCGCGCAGCTCGAGCCTGGGCTGGTTAAGTAATAAATATTTGTGGTCTAGTATTTTGATTGAAATCCTGGGAATCCTTGCCATCATTTATATTCCATTCCTTGCAGCCATTTTCAGGCATGTTCCTCTACCTGGCTGGATGTGGATTGGCTTAGGTTTAAATGCGTTTGTGTTATATTCGATTGAGTGGATTCGTAAAGCTTTTGTGCGTAGCATCAAAAATATGCGCAATAAAAAATCGTCCGCTCTCGCGATTCAAGAGGTGACTCAATGAACATCATCATTATGGGTTGTGGACGCGTCGGTTCACAGGTTAGCCTGTTGCTGGTGCAGCAGGGGCATACGGTCACGGTAATTGACCATGATGAGAATGCCCTTGCCCGGCTCGGTCCCGATTTCAAAGGCACGGTCGTACGCGGACTTGGCTTTGATCAGAACGTACTTCAGAAAGCAGGCGTGGAAACTGCAGAGGGCTTTGTCGCTGCTAGTTCTTCCGATAATGCCAACATTGTAGCGGCGCGCATTGCTCGTAATATCTTTCGTGTGCCGCGGGTGGTGGCGCGACTTTATGATCCGGTGCGGGCGGAGGTCTATCAGCGGTTGGGATTGACAACGATCTCAAGCACAGCCTGGGGGGCACAGCGAATCGTCGAGGTAGTCACACATCATGATCTCGACACACTGCATGTCTTTCAGGATGGCGGCACAACCATGGTGCGGATTGAAGTGCCATCGCGCTTGAATGGCTATCGTGTTTCCCAAATGAATATTCCCGGTGAAGTACTGGTAACTGCCATCACTCGCAACGACCAAACCTTTATCCCGGTTTCTGGAACCGAGTTTCAAGAGGGAGATGTGATCTACCTGACAGTTATTTCTTCGGCGATGGTTCGGCTCGAAGAATTACTGGGTTTGGAAAGGATGTAAGCCATGTTTGTCATCATTGTTGGCGGTGGAAACACAGGCTCGCAGCTAGCAAAATTTCTATTGGACGAAGGGCATAGAGTCCGCGTGATCGATGAACGTCCGGCAGTGCTGGAGAAATTAAGCACAGAAGTCCCACTGGACTTGATCATTAATGGCGATGGAAGTTCGCCAACTGTTTTGGAACAAGCGGACATTCAGCGTGCCCAAGTGCTGGCGGCGGTGACGGGCTCTGATGAAACGAATTTAGTGATCACCTCCTTGGGAAAGTTTGAGTTCAATGTGCCGCGCGTAATCGCCAGAATCAACAATTCCAAAAATGCATGGCTGTTTACCTCAGAGATGGGCGTGGATGTGGCGCTTAATCAGGCAGAAATCCTTGCCAGGCTGACGGTGGAGGAAATGTCCATCGGCGATATGATGACGATGCTCAAAATCCGCCGCGGAAAATATTCGCTTGTGGAGGAGAAAATCGCTCCGACCGCTCCAGCACGCGGCAAGGCGTTAAAAGATCTTGAATTGCCGAATAACTGCGTCATCTCCGGCATCATCCGCCACGGCGAGATGATCATGCCGAGAGGTACCACCGTTCTGGAAGCAGGCGATGAAATCCTGGCGCTTGTGGATGATGCAGCCCGCGGACAGTTGGCGACGCTGCTGGGGCGATCCGAGGGAATTAAAGTAGAATAGCGCAGCGTTGAATCTTGTGAAGCGATTTTTAACACTGGAGAATCCATCGGGTATGCTCGATGGATTTTTGTTTTGTGGTGTAGACAATTACTGCTGCGGGTAATCATTGCAAGATGAGAATAGTCCTTGTACACTAGCACAAAACGCTGTATATTATAAAAAGCAGATCATAGCTATCTGAATTTAACAAAGTATATTAAAATCGTTTCTTAACTGCCGAACAACTTCACACAGCATGTGTTGAACAACGAACTTTATAGATCATTTATTGGGTGTGAGTGGAATCTATGAATCTTAATTTGTTCGATTGTGCGGTGGTTGTCAGCATACAAAAAGTGGCGATCGCGGGGAATTAGTAAAGCATGTTTCTTGGACGATTGAATTTTGTGATGCGCCTCAACAGATTGATGACGCAAATATTTCGCGAGCGTGGGCGATGGATCGCGCCCTTTGTGGATGAGACGAACGGCAAATGAAACTTACGCCTCGACTCACGCTGGCATTTATTCTTTATGCCACGGCACTGCTTCTGGTTGTGGGATTGCTTGCCTACACCAGCGGACGAAATTCTCTGCGCGCCAACACCATTGCAGAATTGGAAGGTACGGCTCAGAGAAAGGAAGATAATCTAAATCGATGGGCCGATGCTGAACAGTCAGACCTGCGCGCCTTATCCACAGACCCTGGGTTGCTCAGTAACGTATCGACTTTGATGACGGCCAGCCCGGACTCGGTGGAGTTCCATTCTGCCCATGATAAATTCATCGCCAGCCTCCAGTCTCGTTTAACGCCCAGCGCATTTTTGGAAGTGAGTTTACTTCGTCCGGGAGATGGACAAATTATTGCCTCCACGACTGCGAGTGAAGAAGGGCAGGTAAGAGCAGATACGTCTTATTTCATAAATGGCTTGATGAATCCATACCTGGATAACCCTATTTATTCCGCGGCGTCTCGATCCTTCATGATGACAGCTTCTTCGCCGTTGCTAACCGTCGATGGGGATTTGCTCGGTGTGTTAGCGGCACGTTTGGATCTTGCCAGCCTCAACGCCGTGATTGGCAGACGTACCGATCTACATGAAACAGACGATGCCTACTTGATTAATATGTCCAAACTTTTCGTTGCGCAGCCTCGTTTGATCAACGATCAAAGTGTTTTGCAAGCAGGTATTCACACCGAAGATGCGAATCGCTGTCTACAGAAACAAACCGGTGTCGTGGAAGCAGCAGATTTCCGAGGGGTGCCCGCCTTCATGGCATATCGTTGGATTGCCGATCGACAGTTGTGTCTGGTTGTGAAAATCGACCAGGCAGAAGCATATCGTTCCGTTCGCGTGTTTGGTGGCACGATTGTCTTAATTAGTGCACTAGGATTACTAGCTGCCGCGGGGATTGCACTCGCCCTGGCTCGAAGCTTAACGCGTCCAATCGTTGCTCTGCAAGATGGCGTGGCGCGTTTCTCGAACGGAGAACTCGATCTGCGACTCGATGAATCTTCGCAGGATGAATTAGGTCAATTAGCAGCCGAATTCAATAAGATGGCGGAAACCCTGACAAAGCAGCAGACACACCTACGTCTACGCGCCGAACGATTTTTCAATCTAACCTTAGACTTGCTGTGCACGATCAATTCATCCAATCGTCTGCTGGATCTGAATCCGGCCTGGGAACCGACCCTTGGTTACACTCGTGAAGAGCTGCGCGGACACTTGCTGTCAAGTCTTGTTCATCCGGATGATCTGGCGATTACAACATCTGTGCTTCAAGGCGTCTCCAATGAAACGCCCGGTCGCTTTGAGAGTCGCTTCCGACATAAGGATGGTCAATACCGCTGGCTTGCCTGGGTTGTGGTCGGTTCTCCTCAGGATCAAATTTTGTATGCGGCGGTACGTGATGTGACCGAGCGCCGCCTGGCAGAAGAGAAACTTCGCAAACAAGCCGAAGATTTGGAACGCTCCAACAAGGAACTCGAGCAGTTTGGTTATGTAGCTTCGCATGATTTGCAGGAACCATTGCGCCTTGTAACGAATTATGTGAAGCTTTTGGCACGTCGATATCAAGGGCAGTTGGACGAGGACGCAGACGAGTTCATCGGTTATACCCTGGAAGGGGCAGAGCGCATGAGAAACCTGCTGGCGGACCTGCTCGCATATTCACAGGTTGGCACAAGCAGCCAAAATTTTGCCCCCGTCGCACTGGAGGAAACACTGAAACGCGTCACAGATAACTTGCAGCTTGTGATCGAAGCGAATAACGCGGTCATCACTCACGAACCACTGCCGTCTGTGCTGGGTGATGACACGCAAATGATGCAGTTGTTTCAAAACCTGATCAACAACGCGATCAAATTCAAAGGGAAGGAGCCGCCCCGTATCCATATTGGTGTTGGGCAGTTGGATGAACGCTGGCTCATCTTTGTACGCGATAACGGAATTGGTATCGATCCCAAATATACGGAACAGGTTTTTGTCATCTTCCAACGTTTGCATAAGCCCGATCAATATCCGGGTACTGGCATTGGGCTTGCAATTGCTCGCAAGATCGTCGAACGGCATGGTGGTCGCATCTGGGCGGATGCAGAACCAGGCAAAGGCGCTACATTTTATTTCACACTCAAACCCGTGGAAACTCGAGCACCCGACGCTGTGCCGCCTGAAACTGCCAAGCCGCGGTCTAAAGATACGGTGTCTGATCGTGCAACCGACTTGATTTAGGAGGACTTCTATGATCCAGCCAACTTTGCTGTTTGGAGCGATACTAACTATTCTCAGTGCCGTGATCTATTACTATGTAGGTACTGTGCTGAGCCGCCGACGTTCCTCCACTCTAGATACGCGTCTGGCTTGGCGTTTGTTTGTTGTATGGTGGTATGCACTGGCAGCCTCCACGTTTTCAGGAGCAGTGCTCAGTTTGTTGGGCGCATTTGGAATTGCAGGTTTGCCATTATTCATCACCATCACCATCATGAATCTGTTGTCGACTTGTGTGGCACTGTATGGCTTGATGTATTATCTTTTATATTTGTTTACTGGAAATCGCAAACTCATTGGACCTCTCAGTGTTTTCTATATTGCTTATTATGCTTTTCTCGTGTATTACATTCAAGCCAGTGAGCCAATGAGCGTGAATGTGGGACGCTGGAACGCCACCCTTGCCTACCAGAATCAAATCCAGGGTCCGCTTTTCTTGATAGCGCTTTCCTTGCTGGTCTTCCCTCAAATCATTGGCAGCCTGGCATATTTCACGCTTTATTTTCGCGTCCAGACGGCTACCCAAAAATATCGTATCCTGCTTGTTTCCTGGAGCATTCTCATCTGGTTCCTCAGTGCGTTTCTCGCCAGTATTTCAGGGTTATCCCAATACGACTGGTGGCAGGTTGTCAGCCGTCTGATCGGACTAGGTGCCTCGCTCGCGATTATGCTTGCCTATCAGCCTCCATTATGGATTAAACGCTATTTCAGTGTTACTTCGATTGCCGAGGAAACTTCCTAAGTACTAATTGCATATACACACGGCGACATGAACGATGTAAAATAGATGTAACTTGTCTAATTTACTGAGGATGCAACATCTTCATGTAGATGATGCGTCCAGGTGGAGTTATCCGGAGCGAGACAAGTTTCCCACAACGTATCCAGCATTGCATAATCAATATCTGAGATGAATACTGTCCGGATGGAAGTCAGGTATGAAAACTTATTATTTTAACAATAGGAATCATTGGGGCGTCACTACAGAGGAGCTGAGATTGAAGGATCGTAAATAATGGAACTCAACCAGGAGATCCCGGCAAAACGCGTCGCTACACCGGCAATCAATAATCGTCCAAGAGTTGACACGTTGTTGCTTGCTATTTTGGGCATGGCAATAATCCTGCTGCTTGCTGTTATATTCATTGCTGTTATTTGGGGATCTGAACCGGTTTTAGGGCAGGCGCCGTGGTATGTTCCTTTGATCAGTGCTTTTATTGCGCTGACGGCGCTGAGTGTTTCTTATCTAGCGCTCGGGCGTTATCATGTGTTGCGTGATCCGCTTTCATTTTGGGTTGGAAGTGGTTTTGCAACCTATGCCATTGGTCAGATATTTGTTGCCTTATCGTGGCCAGGACTCTTACCCCGGGGTGTATCCTTCGTTGGACATCTGGCAAATACTCCTACCGTGATCGGCATTATGGACCTGGCTATGATCGATGCGTTTCTTCTGGCAGCGACCGTCCTGCGCTGGCCCAGTGAACGAAACCTGGCTGGTAAAAAATGGTTATGGTTTATAGCGGGATGGTTGCTCCTTGCTACAACCGGCTTTGTACTTATGGTTCGGTTCGAATCGCGACTGAGTATATTCATCGATGCCGATGGACGCTACACCCTGACACCGCGCATTTTGATGAGCTTTCTTCTATTTGTATTCCTGGCGAGCACTGTACTTTCGGTACGTTATTATTCTCAATTTCGTGACAGACTGGCTGGGTTCGTCGCGTTCCCGCAACTTGCCTTCGCTTTTGTGTGTATAGTTGTGCTTGTCGGCGGCAGACGCTACGATATTTGGTGGTATGTGCAGCGCGGTGTTCTGGTGACAGGTCATCTTATCATTTTCTTTGGCATCCTCTCAGAATATGTCCGCTTATTGCGCCGTGAGAGCCAAGGTGCGCGGATGCTGGAAGCCATATTAGCAAACATTCCGATTGGCTTGGCAGTAACTGGAGGTCCACCGTATTTCACAGTTAATCAGGTCAGTCGTTATGGATTGGAGATGAATCAACGTCCGGCGGAACAACTGCTTGGCACGCCCTCTAGGGAGAATCAAACCGATTGGCGCATCTTTCTTCCCGATGGAGTCACACAGCCCGCTCCGGAACAAATGCCTCTGTATCGAGCGAGTCGTTTTGGGGAAGAGATTCACAACGTTGAGATGATCATGGAAGCTCAGGATGGACGACAGATCTCAGTGCTGGTCAATGCCGCACCGATTCGTGATGCGCAGGGAAACATCGTCGCCGCGATCAATACCTGGCTGGATATTACCGATCGTAAACGTGTTGAAAAAAGCCTGGAGGAAAAAGAATCGCTTTATCGCTCCATTGCTCGAAGCATACCCAACAGCGGTGTCTTTGTCGTAGATAAGGACTTGCGCTATATCATCGCCGAGGGTCCTGTTGCCGAAAAATTTGGATATACGCGTGAGATGTTTGAGGGACATACAGTCCGTGAGATTTTCCAACCAGAAGCGGCTGCCAAAATGGAAGCTCGCTTCCGCCGCGTGTTGGCGGGTGAAACGATTAGCTATGAGACTGAACGCAATGGACGGATTTACTGGACACAACAGGCGCCGCTGGATGATGCGCTGGGACATACAATTATTGTTACACTCGATATTACGGAGCGTAAACAGGTAGAGAAAGCACTCGGCGAGTCAGAGCAGCGTTTGCGCGCGATTCTTGCCCAGGCGACGGCCGGCATTATTCGTTCAGATGCGGAAGGCAAATCTGTATTCGTCAATCAGGCTTTTTGCAAAATGCTTGGCTTTAGGGAAGCAGAATTGCTTGGCAAAACCCTTTGGCCCTTCACGTATAGAGATGACATAGAAGAGAACCGAAGATTGTATGATCGCTTAATGGAAAGGGCCACTTCATTTGAGCTGGAGAAACGCTTCGTTCGCCGGGATGGATCGATCCTGTGGGTGAACGTGAGCGCAGCTCCCATTTTGGATGAAGTAGGCAGACCTCAATCCTCTGTATCTGTTGTAATTGACATCACGGACCGTAAACAAGCCGAAGAAGATCTGCAGAGATTGAATGTTGAATTAGAGAACCGGGTGGAGGAGCGTACCGCCGAATTGCGCGCCGCCAATAAGGCGTTGCTCGAAAGCCGCGGGCGGTTACAGGTTCTTTCCCAGCGGTTGGTCGAAGTGCAGGAGCAGGAGCGTCATGCGTTGGCGCGCGAGCTGCATGATCGCGTTGGGCAGAGCTTGACGGCGCTCAATTTGAATCTCACGATTATCAACGATCAGCTTTCGAGCCAAAAAACTCAGCTCAATGGTAGGTTAGTGGATTCGATTAAGTTGGTGAGCGAGATGATCGCCATTGTACGGGATGTGATGTCCGATTTGCGTCCCGTGGTTCTGGATGAATATGGATTGGTCGCGGCACTTCAAACTTACATCCGAAAATATGAAAATCGCTACGGCATACACATTGATTTCACGAGATCTCATCCCGTGATTCCACGCGTGGGCGCTGCGATGGAAATGACCGTTTTAAGAATTGTGCAGGAGGCGCTGCTTAATATTGCGCGCCATGCCCAGGCAGATCGTGTCTCCCTGTCTCTACAATGTGAAGAGAATGCCATGCGGCTCCTCATTGAGGATAATGGCATTGGAATCCTCTCCCTGAGCGAGGCCAATTATTCAGACGGGCATGGATTGATGATCATGCGTGAGCGCGCCGAAGCTGTTGGTGGAACATTGACCATATCATCTGCGCCAGGGAAAGGGACGCGGATCGAGGCAGACCTTCCATTCCAGCAAAGCAGCAAGTCAAGGCTTAGTATGAATGAGGAGCCCAAATGATTACAGTTTTACTTGCAGATGATCATGGTGTTATTCGAGATGCGTTGCGTTATTTGCTGGAGGCGCAGGGTGATATTCAAATTGTGGCAATGGCAGCTGATGGACAGGAGGCGGTAGAACAAGCTACGATCTATTGCCCGGATGTCGCCGTGATGGATATCTCCATGCCGCGCATGGACGGAATCGAAGCGACGAAACGTATTTGCGGTCTCTGTCCTCACACACAAGTTGTTATGCTTACGATCTATAATTCCGGCGAACATATCCAGCGTGCTCTAAAAGCTGGTGCGGCAGGTTATGTTCTCAAGGATGCAGCGGGACAGGAACTCGTCGCTGCGATTCGTGCATTGCACAAGGGTGGAAATTACTACAGCTCCTCGATCGATGGGCACTACTGAAATGACTGTGGACGATGGACCTTAGACCGTCAAAAACGGTCCACGGTCTACGGTCAAGAACTGAAATAGCCGACGCCTGTCTTTGGGGACAATCATTCTTTAGCGCGCTCTTCCCTCGATTAATAAATAGTATAATTTTGTCATTGCTCCTCTGGCAAAAGATGCTCTAAATAGGTGACCTTTTGTCTTAATTTTCCCTACAATGATATTCAAGTGTTTGGCTTGGCATTCCCTGTAATTGTGGAATAGGTATGATAACTTTTACCACCCGCCAGCGAGAGATCCTCAAAATAATCCTTGATGCCAACAGGCCCATCGGTTCTGTAGAAATGGCAAGAATGCTTCATATCACGCCGAGGCAGGTAAATTACAGCATGAAAGGCGTGAAAGTTTGGTTGAAGCAACATGGGCAGAATTTGGATGTTATGCCGGGACAGGGATTTGCGGTCAACCTGACAGGGAATCAGACACAGACACTGTTCCAGAAAATTAATATTCATACCGATGTTCAAATTATCCTTTCTGTGAGTCAACGTCAGCAATTGCTGGCGTTGTTTTTATTAACGCAGACAGAACCGGTCATTCTTGCTCAGCTTGAGCAGATCTCAGCCGTCTCTCGCATGACTATCCTGAAAGATTTGGATGAAATAGAAATGTGGCTGGCAGGCCAGGAAATCCGACTGATTCGGAAACCGCATTTTGGCATTCTCGCTAATGGCTTGGAGCATAATTGTCAACAGGCATTGGCAGAATTGTTATGGGGCGAAACACCCTTCAGCCACGATCCGATCACAATCATCGCCCATTCCGATGGCTTGACTTTTAATCTGCAGGACGATGCACATCTTTTGCCAATCGTGGAGCACGTCAACGACTATCTCTCTAACATTCATTTGCGTCGCACCGTCAGTCTGGTTGCCAAGGCGGAGGAACAGTTAGACGGACGTTTCACAGATGATGCTGTTTTGCATCTTGCACTTGTCTTCGCGATTATGGCAAACCGTATTCAGGGTGACAATCATCTTGTTGTGAACAACGAATTGCTGACATCTTTACAATCTACAAAAATGTGGCCCATTGCCACATATGTTGCAAATCGTCTTGGACGAGACACGAATTCCACTTGGAAACCCGCCGATATTGCTGAAGTCGCCATGGAAATGATGGCAGCGCCGCGTAACGATGCTTTCCCCAGCGAACTCGAACGGGAGAGCGACTTTTCTGCTTTGAGTGAACGTCTCATGGAACATATCAGCCAGTCGTTTGGCATTTCAAAAATACAGCACGATCGCACGCTGCAAAGCGGCTTGCTGAATAACATTGTGCCGGCCGGTTATCGACAGCGTTATAACCTTTGGTTTCCCACAGCATTGAATAACGCCGGTCTTCCAGATCAGTATAGGAAAGAACATGAGGTCGCGAAAGAGATTTCGATCTTAGTACGCGAGTTTACGGGGGTCGATCTGCCACAAAGCGAAATCAACAACCTGGTTGTCATGCTGCGAGCCGCCTTTATCCGCAATCGGGAATATCGGTTTGACCGCGTGATTGTGATTTGTCCGAGCGGTATGGCTACTGCTCAATTGCTGGTAGCACGTTTGCACGTGCGATTTCCCAATCTTAGTAACTTAGAAGTGATCTCCCTTCGGGATTTGACTCCCAACCTTATCTCCTCTGCAGATTTAATTCTTACGACGGTTCCCTTACCTAGGCCATATGCCAACAATGAAAAAGTAATTCAAGTTCATCCTCTACTAATGCCTAAGGACATCGAAGCCATTACTCAGTTCTTGAGTTGAACGTCACTACTTGGGTTACCCGGTAACGCTCCGACCGTTACCTGTAATATGGAAGACTTGCCTACAGCTTCCACAAAATTGTAAGTGCCTGAATCTCAGGCGAACACAAAAAATCTAAAAGGAGAAAGAATATGCGAGAAAAGTTGCAACAATTAGGTGGTTTTTTGGCCGGTATGGTCATCCCCAATATCGCCGCGATTCTGGCTTGGGGTTTGATCACGGCGCTTTTCATCCCCACCGGCTGGATTCCGAACGAATACTTTGCCAAGCTGGTTGGCCCGATGATTGTCTATTTGCTACCCTTATTGATAGGCTATACGGGCGGCAAAATGGTCTATGGTCACCGTGGCGGTGTTGTCGGTGCGGCAGCAACAATGGGTGTCGTTGTCGGAGCGGATATCCCAATGTTCCTTGGCGCTATGATCATGGGTCCTCTGGGTGCCTGGTGCATCAAGAAGCTTGATGCAATCTGGGAAGAGAAAATTCCGGTTGGCTTTGAAATGTTGGTCAACAACTTCTCGGCTGCTTTCTTGGCTGTCATCCTGATCCTGATCGCCAATGTTGTCATCGGTCCGCTCGTAGGTGCATTCAGCAATGCCGCTGGCGCGTTGGTCAACTGGCTCATCGCTGCCCGCCTTCTGCCGCTGGCTGCTATCTTCATTGAACCTGCCAAAATCCTGTTTCTCAACAATGCTATTAACCATGGCGTTTTGTCTCCGCTCGGCGTGGCTGCCTCCCAGTCTTCTGGTCGCGCAATCCACTTCCTGCTTGAGACCAATCCGGGCCCCGGCCTAGGTTTACTGATTGCCTTCTATGTAGCAGGCAAGGGCTTGTTGAAAGAGACCGCGCCTGGTTCCATGATCATTCACTTCCTCGGTGGCATTCATGAGGTGTACTTCCCTTATGTGTTGGCTCACCCCATTATGGTCCTGGCGATGATCGCCGGTGGTTTTGCTGCTGATCTGTGGTTCGTGATCTCCGGCGCCGGACTTGTGGCTGCTCCTTCCCCGGGTTCTATCTTTGCGTACTTGCTGGTGATCCCACCCGGACAGCACTTTGCTGTCCTCACCGGCGTATTGATCGGCGCTGTGGTTTCCGCTCTGGTTGGTGTCCTCATCCTGCGTGTCTATCCTGTGAAGGAAGCGGAAGGTGAACAAGAGGCTACCGCGACTGTTGGCGCAGTTCCTGGCCTTAGCACAAACTAATTCAGTTCCATTGGAAACGGCAGGTGCGGTAGCCCCTCGGGCGAATTATACCGCTATCGCATCTGCCAAATTTTAGAAGGAGCGTATCCAAATGTCACAGTCGATTTCTGCCGATCAAGTCAAGATGATTATCTTTGCCTGTGAAGCTGGAATGGGTTCCAGCCTGATGAGTGTCAACTCTCTCAAGAAGAAATTAAAAGCCGCTCAAATTGCGAACGTCACAGTAGTACATAAGCCTGCTCGTGAAATTCCAGCAGACGCGCAGGTAGTTGTTGTCCATAAAGGACTCGCCAAGACGGCGCGCGCAAAAGCACCGGGCGCAGTCGTTGTAGCATTCAATCATTTTTTGAATGACCCCGTCTTCGATAAGCTGGTGAAATCTCTTGTCGATAAGACAGAAATTGTATCTACAGAAGCATAAACGCAATCAAGTTTATTTCTGCCTGTTCTACAGAGTGCCGTTCAATCATTGAAACTCAATAACAGACTCTCAACCTGCAAAAGCATTTGAAAAGTTTGGTGATTTCTACGACAAGCGGCAAAATTTAACCTCGCTGTTGGTGATGAAAGATCATCTCTGAAATCCTACCTTGAGCGGGTGTACAACCAACAGGTGAATATTATGACTATCCTTTCCAAAGATCGAATATCCCTTCAGGTAAGTGCGACGGATAAAGCCGATGCCATTCGTCAGGCGGGGCAATTACTGGTGAAATCTGGCTGCGTGACTCCTGAGTATATAGATGGCATGTTAAAGCGTGAAGAATCCATGTCCACGAGTTTGGGAAATGGCGTGGCAATTCCACATGGTGTTTACGAGAACCGCGATCACATTTTGCAAACCGGCATCTCTGTTGTACAGTTGACAGAAGCCGTCGACTGGGAAGAAGGGGATCCTGTAACGCTGGTGATCGGTATTGCTGCCATTGGTGATGAGCATGTCGGAGTGCTAGCCAACCTGGCGGAAGTGATCGATAACGAAGAAACATTGAACGAATTGCTCAAGACCCATGACCCGGATGTAATCGTTAAATACTTGGGCGATAAACAATCTGTATAAAATTGTGCGATTGCATGGGACTCCATCCATGCAGAAATGGCAGAGTTCTCCATGAAACAAAGCGTGCTTGTCATTCAAAATGAAACAGGTTTGCATGCGCGGCCTGCAAAGGTCCTGGTGAATCTCGCAAAACGATTCAAGTCGAATGTTAGCATTCAGCATGGCAGCAAAAAAGCGAATGCCAAGTCTATGGTCTCGATATTGACATTAGGCGCGGGGCGGGGAAGTCATATCATTCTTATGGTCGAGGGTGTCGATGAAGACCAGGCAATCGCGGATCTCGAAACCGCAATCCGCGCTGGATTGGGCGATCAAGATCACGAAACGCCTGTCGAAGCGAGACCAGCTCCGGTCCAGCCGGCACCTGCGAGTGTTGTCCAGCCGTCAAGTGAGAAACTGGAACCAGGCGTGATCCAGGGCGTCGGTGCAGCGCCGGGAATTGCCGTTGGTCCGGTCTTTCATTTTCAACATGCAGAGTTGGATATTGAAAAGGCTGTACCAACGTTGGATCTCGATGAAGCGTTGAAATGTGCCAAAGAGCAGCTCGCCGACCTCTATCGGCAAATGAACGACAAGAAATTGGGCGCGGAAGCGGCGATCTTTGAAGCACACCAGGAATTGCTGGAAGATCCTGAATTGTTGGAAGCAGTTCAAGCCCGTGTAACCGCCGGACAAAGTCAGCTCAAAGCATGGAAGATCACGATTGATGAACGGGCGGCGTCTATTGCTGAACTCAAGGATCCATTATTAGCGGCTCGCGCCGATGATTTGCGCGACGTAGGCAAGCGCGTCCTGCGATTGATGCTGGGCTTAAGCGAAAAGAATGCTGCTTTACCGGCAACTCCTGTTGTGGTTGTGGCACGAGAATTATCTCCATCGGACACCGCCTCGTTCAATTCAGAACTTGTGCTTGGATTTGGAATAGTAGAAGGCGGACCTACTTCGCATATTGCGATTCTTGCCCGTGCAATTGGGCTTCCCGCAATCGTTGGCGTGGACGAATCCATGCTGGCATTGGAAGAGAAGACGCCGGTTATCCTGAACGGCAACGATGGAACACTGACGGTCAATCCCGCCCCTGATGTTTTGGAGCGCGCCAAACAATCACAGAAACGCTGGTTGGAATATCGTCGTTTCGCACAGGAACAAGCTTCGCTGCCTGCCATCTCTCAAGATGGCATACACGTGGATGTCACCGCCAACGCAGGGTCTATTGCAGATGCTGCCGAAGCCTTGCACATGGGTGCGGACGGAATCGGTTTACTGCGCACGGAATTTCTCTTTCTCGAACGGACAACCGCGCCGACAGAAGACGAACAATTCAACGTCTACAACGCAATTGCGGAAACAATGAAGACTCTGCCAGTGATCGTCCGCACATTGGACATTGGCGGCGATAAGCCGTTGGCATACATTCAAATGAAGCCAGAGATGAATCCATTCCTTGGTGAACGCGGCATTCGTCTCTGCTTGAATCGACCGGAGTTATTCCGCGAACAATTGCGAGCGATTTTGCGAGCCGCGCCATCTGGGAATTTGAAAATCATGTTCCCAATGGTCAGCGATATCAATGAATTGCGACAGGCGCGCATGATCATAGAAGAGTTATGCGGCGAGCTGAATGTATCGCCGGTTCAAATCGGCATCATGATTGAAGTCCCCTCGGCTGCGTTAATGGCAGATATCTTTGCTCCTGAAATTGATTTCTTCTCGATCGGCACCAATGATCTGACTCAATATACACTGGCGATGGATCGCGGCAATTCCGCGCTTGCTTCCAAACATGATGGACTTCATCCTGCTGTATTGCGCTTGATCGCGACGACGATCGATGCCGCACATAAGTATGGCAAGCGTGCAGATATCTGCGGTGAGCTTGGTTCGGATGCCGCAGCAATTCCGATTCTGCTCGGTCTCGGCATGGATGAATTGAGCGTGAGTATCCCTTCCGTACCAACGGTCAAAGCACAGGTGCGCGCATTAAGAATCGCCGATTGGCAATCGCTTGCGCGTGAAGTGCTCAATTGTTCCACGGCGCAGGAAGTACGTGGACGCGTTAAAGAACAACTAGGTTAATTTGGAGTGTGAAGCTTGCTTCTACATATGCAAAAGCTTGCTTTTGCACTCCATAACGATGTTATGAAAGGAAAACAATATGGGCGAAAAATATCAAGCCTATCGGAAGTTGAATTACAACATCCCCGGACAAACATGGACATGGAATCTATATGGCGCAGGCATCGATAAACTGGGGCATAATGGCGAGCCCGAGCCATTTCCAATTCCCGAACCGAACGATGATCAATTGCTGGTACGCATCGACACCGTCAGCGTGTGCTTCTCGGATGTGAAAATTCTCAAGCAAGGTGGCAATCATCCCAAGCTTTACAATCGCGATCTGGCACATGATCCGACACGCCTCGGGCACGAAGTCTCGTTGACGATTGTCAAAGTGGGAAAGAATTTACAGGATCGATATAAACCTGGTCAACGCCTTGCCGTGCAACCGGATATTTACCAGCAGGGCAAGAGCACAGCATACGGATA
>WNFY01005333.1_pt1 | contig 22775 bp, 19 predicted proteins | sample 5400091 | NCBI WGS metagenome assembly WNFY01 (sample SAMN13153364, study PRJNA577476) | soil metagenome | isolation source: 60 cm soil or saprolite under grassland replicate 1 | place: USA:California | collected 2016-06-15 | reverse complement strand
GCAGCTGGTAGGTCGGCGCGAGCCGCTCGGCGTCGAAGCCGACGCGCGCGTTCGCGTAGCGCGCGTCGGTGAGCGCGAGCGCCTTCAGCTCGTCGAGGTGCGTCGTGACGAGCACGTGGGCGCCGCGCTCGAGCAGGTCCTCCAGGATCGCCGCCGCCAGCGCCGCGCCCTCACGCGGATCCGTGTCGGCCGCGATCTCGTCGACGAGGACGAGCGAGCGCGAGCCCGCGCCGAAGACGATGTCGCGCACGCGGGTGAGGTGGGCGGTGAAGGTGGAGAGGTCGCGCGCGAGATCGCCCGTCTCGTCGACCGCCGCGCGCACCTCCGCGAAGAAGGGGAGGCGCGACCCGGCCGCGGCCGGGACGGGGAGGCCCGCCCGCAGCATGCAGGCGGAGAGGCCGACCGCCGTGATGGTGACGGTCTTCCCGCCGCCGTTCGGGCCCGACACGATGAGCGCCCGCGCCGGCGGGAAGAGCCGGACGTGGCTCGCCACCACCTTCTTCCCTTGCAGCACGAGGAGGGGGTGGCGCAGCGAGAGGAGCTCGAACCCGGCGTCCGCCGGGACGACCTCGGGAGCGTGCGCGTCGAGCTCGGAGGCGAGGCGTGCCTCGGCCTCGAGCAGGTCGAGCTCGGCCAGCACGCCCAGGTCCGCGAGGAGCGCGCCGGCGCGCCGCGAGACCGCCTCCGACAGCTCGCGCAGGATCCGCGCCTCCTCCTCCGCCGCCATGGCCGCGGCGATGGTGAGCTCGTTGCCCATGTCCACCATGGCGTCGGGCTCGACGAAGAGCGTCTGCCCCGACTGCGACGCGTTGTGCACGATCCCGGGCACCTCGGAGCGCGAGCTCGCCAGGATCGGGAGCACGTAGCGCTCGTCACGGATCGTGAAGTACGTGTCGCGCAGGTGGCGCTGCATCTGCTCGTCGGCGAGGTACGCCTCCACCTGCGCCTTCAGCGCGCGGTGCAGGCCGCGCGTGCGCTCGCGGAGGCCACCGAGCTCCGGGCTGGCCCGGTCCGAGATGGCGCCCGACGGCTCGATCGCGCGCTCGATGCGCTCCGCGAGCCGCTCGTCGCCCGAGAGACCCTGCGCGACCGCCCACAGGCGCGGGCTCTGCGGCGCGCGCGCCTCCAGGACGTCGCGGGTGCGGGAGGCGGCGCGCAGGAGCGAGGCGCAGTCGCGCAGCGCGACCGGCTCGAGCACGCCGCCCTTCGCCGCGCGGTCGATGTGCTCCTCGACCGCCCCGGAGACGCCGAGGGGGAGGGTGACCCTCGCCTCCGAGAGCGCCCGCGCCTCCTCGACGCGCTGCAGCGCGTCGCGCACGTCCGCCGCGGTGGGCAGGAACGGGAGCGCCTCGGCCCGCCGCCGGCCGGCGGTGAGGCGGCAACGCTGCGCGAGGGCGCGCACCACCTCGGGCCAGCCGAGGTGGGCGAGGCTGGGCTCGGATCCGTTGCTCACGAAGGGCGTATACTACCTGGGCCGCCTCTGGAATGCGGTGGCGCGCGTCCGGAGGCTTCGCATGACGCGGTCGAGCGTGATCGTCAGCGTGTGGCTGCTCCTCACCGGCGCGCTCGGCGACGAGCTCCTCGGCGGGGGCCGCCTGGAGCCGCGCCTCCTCGCCATCTACGCATTCGTCACCGCGCTCACGGCGTTCGCGCTCTGGATCGAGCTCGCGGACGACGGGCCGCGGGCGGGCGCCCGCCGCCGGCGCGTCCGCTTCGACTACGACTGAATTTAGCGTGCACATCGCACGATCACCCACCTGTCGCGGCTTCATCTGCGCCCCTGACTTCGTGTAGAAGACGCCGGCGATGCGCCGAGCCCGCCTCCCAGAGATCGCCGCCGATCGCGGCCGGTGGCCGAGCCGCGCGGCGCTCGCGCTCGCGCTCGCCGCGGCGTGTGCCGGCTCGCCGCCCTCCCCCCGGACGGCGGCGCCCGCGGCCTCGCCCGCCGCCCCCGCCGTGGACGTCGCCGCAGAGCTGGCGGCGGCGCGCGCGGCGCGGGCGGAGGGCCAGGGCGACATCGCGCGGCGGCACCTCGAGGCGGTCGTGCTGGCCGACCCCCGGGCGTTCGAGGCGCGCCTCGACCTCGCCGAGCTGCTCCTCGCGGACGGCTCGGGCCTCGAGCGCGCCGCCCTCGCCATCGACGAGGCGCGGGCGCTGCGGGAGACGGACGCGCGCCTCTGGCGGCTCCGCGGGTCGCTCCTGGAGCTGCGCGAGGACGAGGCCGGCGCCGCCGACGCGTACGCTCTCGCGCTCGCGATCTCGCCCGACACCGAGCTGCGGCTGCGCCGCGGCATGCTGCTCGCGCACCTCGGGAAGCGCGCCGACGCCGCGTTCGAGCTCGAGCGCGTCGAGGCGGAGCGGCCGTCGGACCGCGCCGCGCGAGCTGCGCTCGCCGAGCTGTACGAGGCCGAAGGGCGGCTCGCCGAAGCCGAGGGCGAGCTCGCGGAGCTCGCGCGGCTCGCCCCGGCGGACGCGAGCGCGCAGCGCCGGCTGGCGATGTTCCACCGGCGCCACGGCGACCTCGCGAAGGCGCGCGAGGCGGACGAGCGGGCGCGACAGCTCGAGGCCGCCCCGCGGACCCTCAGGCCCCTCGGACCGGCGCGGCGTTGAGATCGCCGCGCGCGCCCGCGAGGCGCGCCAGCACGGCGCCGATCGCGAAGCCGCGCGGGATCCCGCACAGGATGCCGACGCTGGCCACGCTCCACGGCGTCGAGAGCCAGGTGAGGCGCATCAGCACCGCCGAGAGCAGCCAGAAGCCCGTGAGGACGGCGCCGAGGGAGAGGGCGCGCCGCCCGCGGCCGGGCTCGACCGCCACGATGGCGATGGCCGCGATGACGCCGCTCACGCACGACGCCGCGACGCTCACCGAGAGCGGCGACAGCAGCTCGAACGCCTCCGGCGCGTCCTGCAGGCGGAGGTAGGGCGGGGCCGCCCACGGAAGGCGGTAGGTGATGGCGTCGAAGACGCCATGCAGGGCCGCCGCCACCAGGGACAGGGCGGCGACGCGGCGGCCGGAGAGCGAAGGGGCGTCGGGCACGGTTCGTCCTCGCGCGTGGACCAGCGCCAACCATGCCACAGGAGCCGCTGGCCTGGCACCCGGCGCGTGGCTACCGTGAAAGCCAGGGGGCGCGAAGCGCGTGTCACGCTCGGGTCAGAAAGTTGCCCGCGGGCACCTCAGGCTCGCATACACTCCGCACCACGCAGTCGAGGCGCCATCCCGCGCCGCTCTGCGCGTGCGCGCGATGCTCGTCCGACTCCACATCTACTGGCTCAACCTCCTCGCCCTGCTCGGCGCCTTCTTGGCGCTCGCTCCCCTCGTGCCGCGGCTGCGCCCGCTCTGGCACCGCGCGCAGGTCCCGCGCCGTGCCGCCCGCGTCATCCCGATGCCGCAGCGGCGCCGGGCCTCGCCTCCGTAGACCAGCGCTCTAGTGTTCTTCCGCTCGCCGGGTTAGGACTCGCCCGTGCGCATCGGGATCGTCAGCGAATACTACTATCCGAGCATCGGCGGCGTGCAGGAGCACGTGCACCATTTCGCGCGCGAGGCGCGGCGGCTCGGGCACGCCGTCAAGATCATCACGAGCGAGATGCCCGACCTGCCGCCGCCCACCGGCGACGCGGCGGCGCCGGACGTGCTCCGGATCGCGAAGAGCCGCGCCATCTTCAACAACGGCAGCTTCGGGCGGGTGTCGACGGGTCCGTTCCTCGCGAGGAGGATGCGCGAGACGCTCGAGCGGGAGCGCTTCGACGTCGTCCACGTCCACTGTCCGCTCACGCCGGTGCTGCCGTACCTGGCCGCCCACTTCGCGACCTGTCCGGTGGTCGGCACCTTCCACACCCATTTCCATCCCGGCCGCTGGTTCCGACTCACCCGCGGCCCGCAGCAGCGCTACCTCGACCGGCTGGACGCCGCGGTGGCGGTCTCGCGGGCGTGCCTGCACGCATTCGAGGGGCTCCTGGAGGCCGACTTCCAGATCATCCCCAACGGCGTCGACACCGAGCGCTTCGGGCGGGGGCGCCGCCTCAGCCGCTTCGACGACGGAAAGCTGAACGTGCTCTGGGTCGGCCGCCTCGAGCCACGCAACGGGCTCGACCGGATGCTGGCCGCCTTCGTCGAGCTGCGGAAGGAAGTGGACGCGCGCCTCCTCGTGGTCGGGGACGGTCCGCTCCTCCCGCGCTACCGCGCCATGGTTCCGAGCGAGATCGTGGAGGACGTCGTCTTCGCCGGGAAGCTCCTCGACGAGCGGCCGGACTGGTACGCCTCGGCCGACGTCTACTGCGCGCCGACGACCATCGCGAGCTTCGGGATCACGCTCCTCGAGGCGATGGCGGCCGGCAAGCCCATCCTCGCCTCCGACATCGACGGCTTCCGCGAGGTCATGACGCACGGGCGCGAGGGCGAGCTGCTGCCGCTCGACGACGTGGCAGCCTGGGTGCGCGCGCTGCGGCGGCTCGCGTGCGAGCCGGTGCGGGCGCAGGCTTACGCGGAGCACGGGAAGCACACCGCCCAGCGCTTCGCCTGGCCCAAGGTGACCTCCGAGGTGCTCGGGCTCTACCGCTCGATCGGGGTCACGGGCTGATGCCTTGGCGCAAGAAGCTCCTCGTCGCCCTGGCGATCACCGCGGGCGCGGCGCTCCTCGCCGCCGGCGCGGCGGCGATCGACCGCGGCCACCCCGCGCTCGGCGCCGGCGTCGTCCTCGCCACCTGCGGGGCCGTCGCGCTCGTGCTGCAGGCGTACTGGGTGCGCTGGGACCTCTCGGGCGCGTCGCTCCGAGGCGGTCGCCCCGAGGGGCGGCAGGTGGCGCTGACCTTCGACGACGGCCCGGGTCCCGACACGACGGCGGTGCTCGACGCGCTCGACGTCGCGGGCGTGCGCGCCACCTTCTTCGTGCTGGGCACGGCGGCCGAGGCCCGGCCCGACCTCGTGCGCGACGTGGCGCGCCGCGGCCACCTCGTCGCGCTGCACGGCCACTCGCACCGCAAGCTGCACTTCGCCTCGTCGCGCGCGGTGGCGGACGAGCTCGACCGCGGACGGGACGCCATCCGCGCCGCCGGGGTCGAGGCCGCTCCCTACTTCCGCGCGCCACACGGGTTCAAGGGTCCCATCCTCGGGCGGGCGCTCCGACGCCGCCGCCTGACGCTCGTCGGCTGGACGCGTGGCGTGTGGGATACCGAGCGGCCCGGGGCCGACGCGATCGCGGAGCGCGCCTGCGATCGCATGCGCGGGGGGGAGATCCTGCTCCTGCACGACGGGTGCGGCACGCCCGGGATCGACCCGCGCCGCGACCAGACGGCCGAGGCGCTCCCGGCCATCATCCGCGGCTGGCGCCAGGCGGGGTACGAGTTCGTCACCATCGACGCGCTCGAGACGCGCGCGGCTCGCGGCGCGCTCGGCCGCGCGCTGCGCTGGGCCGGCATCGCGGCGCTCGCCGTCTTCGCCTTCCTCGCCGCGCGCAAGCTCGATCCCGCCGAGATCCGGCGCGCGTTCGCGGAGGCGCACCCGGGCTTCCTCCTCGCCGCCGCCGCGGCGAACCTCCTCGCCCTCGTCATGCAGTCGGGGCGCTGGCTCGCCATCGTCCATCCCGTCGAGCCGCGCGCGAAGGCGCGCGACGCGTTCTTCACGCTGGTGGCGGGCTACGCCATCGGCCTCGTCGTGCCGGCGCGCGCGAGCGACCTCGCCCGCGCCCACCTCATGGCGCGGCGGAGCGGCGCCTCGATGGCGACGCTCACCGCCACCGCGGTGGTGGACCACCTGCTCGGCTCCGTCGCGCTCTTCGGCGCGCTCGGCCTGCTCGCCGCGGCGTCCTCGCTCCCCCTCTGGCTCCGGAGCGCCGGCACGGTCGCGTTCGCGGCCGCGGGCGGAGCGCTGCTGGCCCTGTGGCTGCTCAGGCCGCGCGGCCCCGCGCCGGTCGCGCGGACCGGCGTCGCCGGCGTCATCGCGCGGCTGCGGCAGGGGCTCGTGGCGGTGGGACGGCCGCGCGCGCTGGCGCTCTCGTGGTGCTTCGCGCTCGGCGGCTGGGCGGCGGAGGTGCTCATCGCCTACCTGTGCCTGCGGGCATTCGGGCTTCCTGCCGGGATCGAGCCCTCCCTGCTCGTCGTGCTCGCGACCACGCTCTCGGCCGCCGCCTCCGTCTCGCCCGGCAACGCCGGCGCCTTCGAGATCGCCTGCGTGCTGGCGCTGTCGGGCCTCGGCGTCGCGCGCGAGCCGGCGCTCGCATTCGCCATCGGGTACCACGCGGTGCACCTCATCCCGGTCGCCCTGCTCGGCGGCGGCTGGCTCCTCGCGCACGGGTACAAAGGCGGACTCGTCCGCGAGGTCCCGTAGTACGATCGCGACGTGACCGACGCCCCGCGCCGCCTGACGGTCGCCCCCTCCGCCGCCGAGCCCGCGGCGGGCGCCGAGGACGCCGCGCTCGTCGCGCGCGCCATCCAGGGCGATCGGACCGCGCACCGCGCGCTCTACGACAAGTACCGGCCGGCGGCGTTCCGCGTCGCGCGCTCCTTCGGAGAGCTCGACCGCGACGACGTGGACGACGTGATCCAGGAGGCGTTCGTGCGCGGGTTCCAGAACCTCGCTCGCCTCAAGGAGCCTGCTCGCTTCGGGCCCTGGCTCCTCACCATCGCCCGCAACCGCGCCCTCACCCGGCTCGCGCGCCGGCGCTCGTCGCAGGAGCTGGCGGAGGACGTCGGGCGCGAGGCGGAGACGATGGAGGGGGCCGCCGAGTCCCCGGAATCCACCGTGGAGGCCGAAGTGGAGGTGGTGCGCCGGGTCATCGCCGAGCTGCCGGAGGGTCCGGAGAAGGAGACGGTCCACCTCTTCTACGTGGAGGGGAAGCTCTCGGCGCGCGAGATCGCCGAGCGGCTGGGGGTCGGGAAGAGCGCCATCACGATGCGTCTCGAGCGTTTCCGGGCCAAGGTGAAGCGAAAAGTGCTCGCCGAAGTGGCCAGGCTGCGTGGCGAGGAGTCCTAGGTCCGGGGAGTGGACATGAGCCCGATGCACCTGGATCTCGACACGTACCGGAAGCTCCGCTCGGGTGAGCTGGATGCGGAAACCGCCCGGAAGCTCGCGGAGCACCTCGATGGGGCGTGCGACGAGTGCGAGACCTTCCTCTCGTCGCTCCCGCCCGACGACCTCGACGGCGCGGTGGACGCCGCGCTGAGCCAGCTCTCGCCCGTCTCGGACGAGGAGACCGGCAGAGAGCTCGAGTACTGGCAGATCGAGCGCAAGGTCCGCGGCTGGCGTCCGCGGCTCTCGGGCGCGACGCGGTGGCTCGCGGTGGCCGCGGCGGTGGCCCTCGTCGGTGGCGTGAGCTTCACCGTTCTCCGCAACCGCGGCCTCGGCGATCGGGGCGGCGGGGAAGGCGAGAAGGGCCGGCCGGCGCAGGTGATTCCGGCGCGGCTGCGGTTCGCGGTGGTGGACACCGGCCGGGGCCAGGCTCAGCTCGATCGCGGCCAGAGCGGCGCCGTCGTCCCCTCCGGCGCGAGCCTCGCGTTCCGGGTCGAGCTCGGCCGGCCCGCCTACGTGGCGCTCCTCCGCATCGGCCCGGGCGAGAGCGAGGTGGTCTGGAAGCAGCACGTCGCCCGCGCCGGGGCGGTGGACGTCTCGGAGAACGGGCGCCCGGCTGCCTACCCGCTGCACGGCCTCGCCGGGACGCAGCGCTTCGCCCTCATCGCGAGCGACCACCCGATCGCGGATGCCGATCTGGCGGCCGCCGCGCGTGCCGCCACCGGCGCGAGCGCCGGCGCCGAGGATCCCCGCTGGTCGGTCATGACGCTCGACGTCGTGGAAGTCACCGTCAGGTGAAGCAAAGAACCGCTTGGGGCCCGGGCTGGGTGCCGGGCCCCCGCCAAGTGTAAATAGAGCATTCGATGGTCCGTTCTGCCGTGAGATCTCGGTTGGCTGCCGCCCTGGCGGTGGTCCTCGCTGGCTGCGCCACGGCCGGCTCCGGTGAGAAGGGCCGTCTCGTCCCCATCGACGTCCCCCGCACGAAGCTCGACCAGTCCTACGCGCCGAAGAAGGTGGCGCTCCTCGTCGGCATCCGGCAGTTCGACGACGCCGAGTGGAACACGCTCCGCTACACGGAGAAGGACGCCGAGGACCTGGGCGCGGTGCTGCGCGACCCCGCGCACGGCTCGTTCGACCAGGTCGAGGTGTTGAAGGGTGGACCGACCCGCGAGGAGCTGAAGGCGGCGATGGCGCGCCTGGCCGAGGCCGCGAAGGACGACCGCGACACGGTCCTCGTCTACGTCTCCTCGCACGGCACGCTCGCGCGCGACGCGCGGGGCGAGATGCGGCGCTATCTGGTGACGCGCGAGACGCGCATGGCCGACGTGCCCGGGACGGCGCTCGCCATCGACGAGCTCAAGATCGAGTTCGACGCGCTCCGGTCGAGGCGGAAGGTGCTCATCCTCGCCGCCTGCCACTCCGGCGGCGGCAAGTCGCTCCTCCCCGGAGAGGTCCAGCGCGAGCTGGCCGGGACGAAGGCGGGCTTCTTCGTGCGCCCGATCGAGGAGGTCTCCCGCGCCAGCGTCGTGCTCGCGGCGAGCGACTGGGGCGAGACGGCGCGCGAGGACGAGAAGCTCGAGAACGACATCTACACCCACTTCTTCGTCGAGGCGCTGCGCATCGGCTACGACCGGAACGGCGACGGCGCCGTGACCGTCTCCGAGGCGCACGACTACGCGCGCCGGATGACCTACGACTACACCGCCGGCCGGCAGCGGCCGTCGGCCGAGACGGCCGAGGTCGGCGCGGACCCGATCGTCCTCGTCGGCCACGTTCAGCGGCGCGGCAAGCCCGAGCTCTACAGCTACGCTGCGCGGCTCGACGGCTTCACGCTGCTCGTGGACGGCCGGCCCATGGCGGAGCTGCCCGGCGGCGCGGCAGTCGATCCCGGCAAGCACCGCATCCAGATCGCGAAGGGCTCGGGGCGGGCGCTCATCGACGACGCGGTGAACCTCGGGCCGGGCGAGCGGCTCGACCTGGAGGCGCTGGCGAACCGGACGGAGGGCCCGTGGGAGGTGGCGCCCCGGCTCGCGGTCATGGGGTTCCTCGACTCGAACAACCGCCGCGACGTGCTCGGCCCCGTCGTCGCCGCGGGTGCCACCCTGACCTACCGCGACTGGCCGTCGCATCGCGTCAACCTCCGCATCGACGCCATCGGGACAGGCGGCTCCGGGACACTCTCGGCGCCGACGCCCGCCGGCACACAGCAGGCGACTTACAGCTACACCGCGTTCGCGGCCGGCGCGGCGCTGCCGTGGCGCTTCACGTTGCCGATGAGCGAGCGGCTGCAGCTCCTGGGCGGTCCGCGGCTGTCGATGGTCTACCTGCAGCGCTCGTTCAAGCTCGACCTCGTTCCGGCGCAGAGCTACCTCACGCTGACGCCGGGGCTCATGGGCGGCGTCTCCTATCAGGTGGGCCGGCTCACGCTGGGCGCCGAGGCCCAGCTCGACTTCCTCCTGCTCAAGGTGGACGGCAGGAACCGGTCGAGCGGCTTCGGGGAGCTCCTTTTCGGGGCCGGGTGGCGATTCTGATGCGCGCGCGTGGCCGATACGCAGGGTACGTGGGTCCTAGGAGCGTGAGCTCGAGAAACCCCGGCGCCCCCGTCCTCGCGGCCCTCTCGGCGGTCCTCCTGCTCGCCGCCTGCGGCGGGCTCGAGTCGCCCGACCTCTCCACCGGCCAGGTCTCCGGCAGGCTCGTCGGCGCGAAGCCCGGCGCCTTCGCCTACGCGCTCGGCAAGGCGAACACGAAGGCGGAGCTCGACGCGGACGGGTTCTACACGATCCGTGGCGTGCCGGTGACCGCGACCGGCACCGCGTCCATCGTGCTCTTCGACGGCGCGAACAGGGCCGACATCGTCGGCGCGCCGGTGAAGGCGGCGATGAAGACGCGCGCGGACGACGCCGACGCGAACACGCTCCGGCAGGCGCGGAGCGTCAGCGTGACGGCGCGCTGTGCGTACGACATCAAGGCGGACGGCGTGACCTACGAGGTCGAGGGTGTCGCGCTCCGGGACGAGGCGAGGGGCAGCGGCGGCACGCTCTTCCCGATCCCGCAGGGGAGCTTCACCGTGCGTGCTCGCGCGAGCGGCATGAAGCCGAAGGAGATCCCGGTCGACGTCTCGAGCGACGACGACAGCGTAGAATTCGACATGGAGGTCGAGGACAGCGACACGAGCCACCGCGGCTGCCTCTCGAACGGCTGCGCAGGCGACCTCCAGTGCGACGGCGATGGCGGGTGCTACTCGTGCACGAGCGACACGCAGTGTGGCGCGGGGTACAAGTGCTCGAACCACCAGTGCAAGGCGGATGGCGGCGACGGCGCCAGCGTGTGCGCTTCCTGTTCGTCCGACTCGAGCTGCGCCAAGGGTCCAGCCGGCCTGTCGCAGCCCGGCATGTGCATCTCTGTCGGCGGCAGCGGGAACGTGTGCAGCCACGGCTGCACGGCCGATGTCGATTGTCCGTCGGGGCTCGCTTGCACGCAGACGAGCAAGGGGACGGCGTGCACGCCACTCCCGACGTCGTCCTGTGCCGCGTTCCTGCAGGGCGCGGGGTTTGGTGTGACTTGCACCTCAACCAACAAGGACACCGCCTGCGCCGGCGTGGCCGACGCGAAGTGCCTCGGCGCGGATAGCAACGGCGCCCAGGGCTACTGCACGTCGCGCTGCACCGTGCCGACCGATTGCCCGATGGGGTTCCAGTGCGACCTCGTCAATCGCGTCTGCACCTTCTGAATCTGAATTCCCACGAGCACCCACCCGTCCACACACCAGCCACCCTGGGAGCGGAATGACGTTCCGGAGGGGGGGCTGTTCGGCCGGGTGTCCCCCTGACGCCTCCCGCCACGGTGGCTGGTCTTCGGCTCGCTTGACCGCCGCGGCCTCGGCGTGGGAATCACCCGCACCATGAGGTCACGACACATGACGATTTCGAAGGCACTCCAGGGCGCCGTCGCGGTGCTCGCGCTCGCGGCCGCCGCGCCCGCCCTCGCGGCCCCTCGCCCGTACGGTGGCCCGGCGTACGCCCCGGCGACGAACAACGCGCTCCGGCTCGAGATCGGCGGCGCGACCCTGTCCTCGCCCGGCATCTACTGCCCGAACGGCAGCGCTGGCGTGTGCTTCAACGACTCGCCCTTTGCCTGGCAGGCGCTCTACCTCGGCGGCGATCTCGACCTCTCGCTCGGCGGCGGCCCGCTCGCGCTCACCCTCGGCGCGCGCGAGCTCGCGGCGCCCTACTACTCCGGGAACCCCAGCATCTTCGAGCCGACCATCGGGCTCACGCTGAAGTTCCTGCGGCACACGGCGGTGGAGCCGAGGCTCGGTGCTGGCATCGGCCTCCTCGTCGGGAACGACGGCAACACCGGCGCCACCTTCCGCCTGGGCGGCGGGCTCTCGCTCTTCGCGAACGCGCCCATCGGCCTCGCGCTCGACCTCATCCTCGAGCTCGGCGAGTTCGGCGGCTACGGCGTCTAAACGCAGTTCTCGGCGAGTCAGAGCGATTTCCGGTCGAGCTGCGCTTTCGCGTAGCTCGACCTCAGCTGGGGGGAGCGAGCGCAGCTCCCCCCAGACCCCCCACCGCGGCGGTCGAAAAGGGCGAAACGTGAGTCTGAGTGACTGAAAGGGGGCCGCGCCAGGCCGCGCCCCCTCCACGCCGAGCGCGGCCTTCGCCGCTCTCTCGGCGGCGCCCCGGCGCGCTCGTTCGCTCGCGTGTTCGCGGAGCGCGAGCGGTCGCGGAGGAGCCCTCGCGCCCGCGGCGGGCGTGCTACGATCGTCCGACCGATGCGGACCGACAACCTGGCGGTGATGTTCACCGACATCCAGGGCTTCACGGCGAAGACGAGCCGGCAGACGCACGAGGAGAACGCGCTCCTCCTGCGCCGGCATGACGCGCTGCTCCTCCCTGTCGTGCGCGCCTTCGGCGGGCGCCACGTGAAGAGCATCGGCGACGCCTGGCTCGTCGTGTTCCGATCGCCGACGAACAGCGTCCTGTGCGGGATGGCGATCCAGGATCGGCTCTGGGACTACAACCGCCGCGTCCCGGAGGACGACCGGATCCAGATCCGCGTGGCGGTGAACCTGGGCGAGGTGCGGGTGACGCGCTCGCTCGGGAGCACCGACGTCTTCGGCGATCCCGTCAACATCGCGGCGCGCATCGAGGGCCTGGCGTCGGCGGGCGAGGTGCTCTTCACGGAGGCCGTCTACCTCGCCATGAACAAGGCGGAGGTGCCGGCCGAGGAGGTCGGGTACCGGCAGCTCGACGGGGTGCCGGAGGCGGTGCGGCTCTACCGCGCCGCGGCCGGGCGCGTCGCCCTCACGCCGGCACCGTCGCCGGCGCCGGACGGCATCGAGCAGCCGCCCTTCGGGAACCACGCGCTCGCGCGGGTCAAGGGCATCGCCGCCTCCGCCGCGGGCCGCGCCCTCGCCCGCGAGGCCGAGTCGAAGGAGTGCGCCCTCCGGCGACTCGCCGCGCGCGCGCTCGTCGACTCCGGGAGCGCGCGCGCGGCGCCGGCGCTGCGCGACCTGGCCGGGGCGGAGCCGGAGGAGCCGGACGCCCCGGACGTCGTCGAGCGCGTGAAGCGGCTCTTCGGCACGGGGGGCCGGTGTGGCGCGGGCGACATCGCGCGGGACGGGCTGCGGTCGATCGCGGAGGCGAGGTGAGCCCCGCTCACCCGTGGACGCGAGCCACCAGAAAGGCCAGCCGGCCTGCCACGGCTTCACGTCCTCGTTCACGCCGCGCGCGTGAGCCGGTCGCGAGCGGGCTCGACGTCCTCGTGGCCGAGCGCTTCCGCCCGCTCCGTGGCCTTCGCGTCGGGCTCGTGTGCAATCCGACCACGGTCGACGCGCGGCTCCGCCACGGCGCGGACCTCCTGCACGGCGCGCCCGGGGTGCGGCTGGCGTTGCTCCTCGGCCCCGAGCACGGCATCCGCGGCGACGCCCAGTACATGGCCGCGGTGCCGGAGGAACGCGACGCGCGCACCGGCCTCCCGGCGATCTCCCTCTATGGGGCTACACGCGACTCCCTGGCGCCCCGCTCCCAGCAGCTCGCCGCGCTCGACGCGCTCGTGTTCGACATCCAGGACGTAGGTGCGCGGTATTACACGTATCAAGCGACGATGATGCTGTGCATGGAAGCGGCAGCGAAGGCGCGGCTCCGCTTCGTCGTGCTCGACCGCCCGAACCCGATCGGGGGTATGGGCGTCGAGGGCCCGAGGCTCACGCCAGGGTTCGAGAGCTTCTGCGGGCTGCACGACCTCGCGCCGCGGCACGGGATGACCGTCGGTGAGCTGGCGGCTTTGTTTCGCGTCGAGCGCGGACTCGACGACCTCGATCTCGCCGTGATCGAGTGCCGCGGGTGGCGGCGCGGGATGCATCAGCGTGAGACCGGGTTGCCGTGGGTCCTTCCGTCGCCCAACATGCCGACCCCCGAGACGGCGCTCGTGTATCCGGGGATGTGCCTGCTCGAGGGCACGAACCTGTCGGAAGGACGAGGCACGACGCGGCCGTTCGAAGTCTTCGGCGCGCCCTGGCTCGATTCGGATCGCCTGGTGGACGCGCTCGGCGAGCTGCGGCTCCCCGGTGTCCGCTTCCGGCCGGTGAGCTTCGTCCCGACCTTCGACAAGCACGCTGGCGTGCGCTGCCACGGGGCGGAGCTGTTCGTCGTCGAACGCGAGTCGTTCCGGCCGTTTCTGACCGGCGTGGCCTGTGTCGCGGCCGCGCGCCGACTCGCGCCGGAGGCGTTCGCCTGGCGGACGGAGGCGTACGAGTTCGTGGAGGGGATCCCCGCCTTCGACCTCCTCTGCGGATCGGCGCGCGAACGGCGGGCGATCGAGGCGGGCGCGCCCCTCGCCGATCTCGCGCGCTCCTGGGTGCCGGAGGAACGTGCCTTCGCTAGAAGACGTCGGCAATTCCTCCGGTATCGCGATTAGGATAGGCTTCGCCAGGTGCGGATCGGGCTCGCGAGCGACTCCTGCGGGAACACCGCGCTGCTCGTGCGCGCACTGGACGCGCTCGACGCGGCCGGTGCCGACCGCATCTTCTTCCTGGGCGCGCGTTTCACGGACGTCGACGCCGCCATGGCCGCGCGCGCGCAGAGCGCACCGAGCACCGGCGCACCGCCTCCGCCGGCAGGCGAGGATGAGGCGTTTCTTCGAGAGGTCGAAGGGGAGCTGCGCTCCCGCATCGAGACGGCCGCCACCCGCGTGGGCCGGATCGTCCGGATCGCCAGCCGCAGCTGTCGAGAGCGCGCACCCTCTGCGCCCGGGAAGCTGCTCGAGATGGTCGGGGGGGCGCTCTGCTGCCTCGTGCACGACAAGGCCGACCTGACCCGCGACGACATCGCGAATGCCACGTTCCTATTTCACGGGAACGCGGACGCGCCTGCCCTCGTGCGGTTCGGGCCGCGCTACTTCGTCACGCCGGGGCACCTGCGGGCCAGCGCGCCCGCCGATCGGCCGGCCACGTGGGCCGTGCTGGAGTTCGAGTCCGAGCGCGTCGAGCTCGTGGTCTACGGAGAGGACGGCCGGGAGCGCGAGCGTCTCAGGGAGGAGGTCGTCGCGGCCCCCGGTGCGCGCGTGAAGGTGCGCTGATGGCGGGGCGCAGGCGCGAAGTGGCCATCCTGGGGGGCTCGTTCAACCCGCCGCACGTGGCGCACCTCATGGCCGCCTACTGGGCGCTCGCCACGCAGGGAGTGGACGAGGTCTGGCTGTTGCCCTCGTTCCAGCACCCGTTCGGAAAGGCGCTCGCGTCGTTCGAGGACCGCGTGCGGATGTGCGAGCTCGCAGCCGGGGCGCTGCGCGGCGTCCACGTCTGCACGGCGGAGGAGGAGCTGGCGAACGACCCGCTGGTTGGGAAGACCGCAAGGACGCTGGAGCATCTCACCTCGAAGCATCCCACGCTGCGGTTCGCGCTCATGATCGGGACGGACATCCTGGGCGAAACCGACAAATGGTACCGGTGGGCGCGGGTGAAGGAGCTCGCTCGCATCATCGTCGTCGGCCGCCAGGGCCACCCCTCCGGTGCCGGGCAAAATCCCTTGTTGCCACCGGTCTCCAGCACGGACATCCGGCAGCGCCTTCACAGAGGCGAGGACGTCTCGGCGCTCGTCCCAGCGAAGGTGCTGCGCTACATCGCTGAACGTTCTCTCTATGGATGATTGTTTCGGCCGGCGAGGTTCGCTGCATCCGCATGCAGCCACACGGAGCGCGAGGAGATCGCATCTCTGGCGAAGCTCAGCGATCTCGAGCGCGCGGAGCGCCACATCTCCGCGCCGCATCGCATGCCGAGCGAGCTCCACGCCCAACCTGTGCGGAGTGCGCGAGCCGGGGGCCTGCATCGCCGCCCCGGAGCCCGCGGCGGTTTCAAGACGACGGTGAAAGGCCGCACGCCATGGCTCGCGCGGCCGTCCAGGACGGATCGCCGACGAACGGCCCGATCACGAGATCGGATCGCCACACCACGAAAGGCTGGATGAGCTTGGTCGCGAACAGGTGCACGTACGCCTTGCGGCGTTGCGCGGGCGTGTCGCCGAGCGCGAGGTACTCCGGTGCATCGGTGATGAGCGCGTTCTTCTCACCGAACGCGTAATGCCGATAGCTCGACCATGCCCACTCCTTGGCTGAGTCGACGAGGCGCGCGCGCACCGGGTTCACGTCACCGTATCTCATCACGTTGAGCTGGTGCTCACCATCCTGCACAGTAGGTGAAGTCATCCGGTCCATCACGACCTGCCCGCGAGCGCGGTGGACCTTGTTGTGAAATCTGGCGAACCGATGGTTCACGACTTGCCAGAACTTGCTGAATTCCTTCTGGCCCTTCGTGGACCTGCACTGAACGTGCGGGTGCGTGTTCATGATCGAGTACGAGTTGATCTCGATCCCGTGCTCGTCCTTGTGCTCGGTCAGGAGCGCGAGGAACTTCTCCTTCGCCTCGGGCGTTCCCAGCGCGTGCGAGAAGTTGTGGCTGCGCCACGTGCAATGGTTGACCGAGTTCTCGCCGACGAGGTGTTTGCGTGGTACGCGCGCCACGCCCGCCCGAAGAGCAAGGCGCGCGCCAACTTGATTTCGCCAGCGCCTTGCGGCGCGCAGGTCTCCCCAGGAGCGCATTCCGCGGACGGTAGGTCCGTACAGCGGACGACGTTCAGGTCTCGTCGGCTTCTCCCGGCACCCGGCGCGCCAGGCGCGCCGGGGGCGCGGCGCGCGGGCCGGAAACCGCGAACTCGAGGGCACCGTTTCGGGCGACGACCTCGACGACGTCGCCAGGCTGGTAAACGCCAGCGAGGATCCGCTCCGCGAGCTCCGCCTCGACGAGCCGCTGCACGGCGGAGCGCATGGGTCGCGCCCCGAGCGCCGCGTCGTATCCGCCGTTCACGAGCAGGTGCTCCGCGACGTCGTCCCCGGCAATGAACCGGATCTTTCGCTCCGCGAAGAGCCGCGCAGACGACTCCGCTAGCAGGAGCTGCGCCACGCGCCGGACGGCCTCACGGGTGAGCGGCGGAAAGAAGATGCGCTCATCGAGCCTGTTCCAGAGCTCGGGTGGGAGCGCGCCACGCGCCGCCGCGAGCGCCTGATCCTCGCGCGAGCCGGCCTGCGCGCTCGCCCCGAATCCCATCACGCCCGACGACGCGCGAGTCGCCTCGAAGCTGCCGAGGTTCGACGTCAGGACTACGACCGTGTTGCAGAAATCGACCTGCCGCCCGCGCCCGTCGGTCAGCCGGCCCTCCTCCAGGACCTGAAGGAGCAGCATGAGGACGTCGCGGTGCGCCTTGTCGATCTCGTCTAGCACGACCACGCTCGCCGGGCGCCGGCGCACTGCGTCCGTGAGCTGGCCGCCTTCGCCGTACCCGACGTAGCCGGGTGCGGCGCCCACGAGCCGCGCCACCCCGGTCGCCTCCGCGCACTCGCTCATGTCGATGCACACGAGCGCGTCCGAGCTGCCGTAGAGCGTATCCGCGAGCGCGCGCGCCAGCTCCGTCTTTCCCACGCCTGTCGGACCGAGGAAGAGGAAGCTCCCCATCGGCCGCCGCGAGGCGAAGCCCGCGTAGTTGCGGCGCAGCACCGCGGTGATGCGCTGGATCGCCTCCGGATGGCCGACCACGCGCTCCGACAGGACGCGCCCGACTCCGAGCACCCGATCGCGGTCCGAGGCGACGAGGCGCGATTCCGGGATCCCCGCCATCTTCGCCACCACCCGCGCCACCTGGACGGCGTCGACCTCGACGAGGCCCTCGCGCCTTGCCCGGGACCCTGCGAGGTCGAGCGCCGCCACCGCCTTGTCCGGCAGGAAACGATCGGTGACGTAGCGCGCGGTCAGCGACGCCGCGGCCTCCATCGCGTCCTTCGCGTACTCGACGCGGTGGTGCTGCTCGTAACGCCCGACGAGGCCCTGGAGGATGCGGATGGTGTCCGCGACCGATGGCTCGCGGACGAGCACCGGCGTGAAGCGCCGCTCGAGCGCCGGATCCTTCTCGATGTGCTGCCGGTATTCGTCGTGGGTGGTCGCTCCGATGCAGGGGAACTCGCCGCGTGCGAGTGCCGCCTTCAGCTCGTTCGCCGCATCTTGGGGCCCGTCACCGGTGGAGCCCGCGCCCATGATGGTGTGGATCTCGTCGATGAAGACGGTGACGCGGCCACCCGCGCGCCGGACCTCGTCCTTGATGCCGTTGAGCTTCTCCGAGAACGAGCCGCGGAGCTGCGTTCCGGCGAGGACGCTCGCCATGTCGATCTCGACGACCAGCTTCTCGGGCCCGCGCTCCACGAGGAGGCGCTGCGCGATCCCCTCGACGATGGCAGTCTTGCCGACCCCTGGCTCCCCCACGAGGAGAGGGTTGTTCGTACGGCGCTTGCCGAGGATGTCGATCGCTTCCTCGACCTCGCGCTCGCGGCCGACGAGCGGATCGAGCCGGTGTGACGCGGCGAGCTCGGTGAGGTTTCGTCCCAGGGACGAGAGCCACGGAAATGCTTCGGCGTCGAGCGAGTAGGGGGAGACAGGCCGCGAGAACGGCACCGGTGTTGCTCCCGGCAGCGCGGCGGCGGGGCGCGCCACGGGCGGGGGCGTGGGGATGCGAGAGTGAGCATCGGGCGTCATCGCCGGAGGGCTCGCGGCCGGCGGCGACGTTCTCGCCGGCATGGGCGTTGGTCGAAGAGCCTTCACGGATTGTGGCGCGAGCTCGCGAAGACGCCGCGGCATGCGGCTCGTGAAATAGGAGAGCGCCACGTTCCGAAGCGTGGCGAGCTGCAGCCCGCAGGCGGCGAGGAGCTGGTGGGCAGCGGAGGAGCGAACGCGGCTCATCGCGATGAGCAGGTGAAGGCAGTCCACCTCCTCGGCGCCGACGCCCACCGCGACCTCGCGGGCGCGCTCGCGCAGCTCGCGCTCGATCCCGTCTGGCTCCTTCGGCTTTTCCGTCATCGCCGCGAGGATCCTGTCCTCGTCGATCCCTCTGTCGCGGAGCAGCAGCTCGGCGCGGTTCGGGATGGTGAAGAACCCCAGCAGCTGGTGTGCGCTCGTGAGGCTCTGGTTCACGCTCCGAGCGATGTCCTGTGCCTCGGCGAGGACCTGCGCGAGCTCGATCGAATCGATGACGTGCGGCATCGAAGCGACGATGCGATATCGGTTCTAACCCGTCAATTTTTCGACCGGATCGCCACTGGGATGATTTGTCCGGCACCATTCATTCGAGCCCGCGCTCCCAGAGCTCCTCCTCGTCGAGCCCGAGGAAGTGCCCGACCTCGTGAATGAGCGTGATGCCGATCTGCTCGATGAGCTCCCGGCGATCCCGTGCGAAGCGCTCGAGGTTCCGCTGGTACAGCACGATGCTCGACGGGAAATGGCTCCACGGGTCCATGGACGCCTTCTGGCCCAGCGGCGCGCCCCGAAAGATCCCCAGGATCGAGGGGGAGAGGGGAGGGTCGGAAGCGAGCAGGTCGTCCGTCGCGGGCAGATCCTCGACCGCGATGGCGACGTTGGAGAGATAGGTGCGAACGGCCTCCGGGAGCGCGGCGAGCGCATCCTCGACGGCGCTGTCGAACGCCTCGGGCGAGAGCTCGACCGGCTCAGGAAACTCGTCGCGATCGAGCCGGCGCGCCCGCGCAAACCGCCGTCCTGCCTCGTCTTCGTCGCCCTGGCGCTCCGCGATGAGTCCGAGCGTGTGGTGCGCCCACGCCTCGTCCGGCACCACGCGCGTGAGCTGGAGGAGCTGCGCGCGCGCGTCGTCGAATCGGCAAAGCTCGTAGAGCGCGAATCCTCGCTCGAGCTGCGCGTCCAGGTCCTCCGGGCGAGCGGTGAGCGCCGCGTCGAGGCGCGCGAGCGCCTCCTTGGCATAGCCGAGCTGCGAGAGCGCCATGCCCTCGAGGAGCGCGAGCTCGGCGGCCGCGTCGTCGTCCCGGGCGCGCCGGGCCAGCTTCGCGCCGCGCCGAGCGAGATCGAGACCGCGCTCGAGCCAGTCGCGATCCGCGTCCGGCTCCTGAAGCCGGCTGACGTAGAAGTCGGCCGCCCCGGTCAGCAGGTCGAGGTCGTCGGGATCCGCCGCGAGCGCCTCCTCGTACGCCGCTCGCGCCGCGTCGAGACGGCCGAGCTCCGCAAGCGCCGCCGCGCGGAAGTGCAAGGCCGGCACGTGCCCGGGCGTTCGCGCCCTCGCCGCCTCGGCGCGCTCGAGCGCGCCGCAGAGATCGCCTTGCTCGAAACGCTCCGCGGCCTCGTCGACGAGTCGCTCGGTTTCAGCGGCGCTCTCGTCTGGTTGGCGCATGCGCCGTTCGAGGTAGCGGTGGCCTCGCCGCATGTCAACGCGCAGGACGGCGCGCCGTGCGCCGAGCCATCGCTTGACCGGGTCGGCGCCGCGATTATGTTAGCGCACGCCGCCGCCGAGCGCCAGCGGCGGTGCCATGCAAGTCGTCGTGGTTATTACGCTTCTGGAGAAAGGAGCGCATCGATGCCCGCCAAGGAGATCGCTTTCCATCAGGGTGCGCGCGACGCCATCCTGCGGGGGGTGCAGACCCTCGCCGAGGCCGTGGCGGTGACCCTTGGGCCCAGGGGCCGCAACGTCGTCATCGAGAAGAGCTTCGGCTCCCCCACGATCACCAAGGACGGCGTGACGGTCGCGAAGGAGATCGAGCTCGAGCCGAAGTTCGAGAACATGGGTGCCCAGATGGTTCGCGAGGTCGCCTCGAGGACTTCCGACAAGGCAGGTGACGGCACCACGACCGCGACGGTGCTCGCGCGCGCCGTGTACGAGGAGGGCCTTCGCCTCGTCGCGTCCGGTCACAACCCGATGGACCTGAAGCGCGGCATCGACAAGGCGGTGGAGGTCATCGTCGCCCAGCTCGAGAAGATGTCGAAGCCGACCGCCGGCAAGAAGGACATCGCCCAGGTGGGGTCCATCAGCGCGAACGGCGACGAGACGATCGGCAACATCATCGCCGAGGCGATGGACAAGGTCGGGAAGGAGGGCGTCATCACGGTGGAGGAGGCGAAGGGCCTCGAGACCACGCTCGAGGTGGTCGAGGGCATGCAGTTCGACCGCGGCTACGTTTCTCCCTACTTCGTCACGAATCCGGAGCGGATGGAGGCGGTGCTCGACGATCCATACCTCCTCGTGACCGAAAAGAAGATCTCGGCCATGGCGGACCTCGTGCCGGTCCTCGAGCAGGTGGCCCGCTCGGGCAAGCCGCTCCTCATCATCGCCGAGGACGTCGACGGCGAGGCGCTCGCGACGCTGGTCGTGAACCGGCTGCGCGGCAGCCTTCAAGTTTGCGCGGTGAAGGCGCCCGGATTCGGCGATCGGCGGAAGGAGATGCTGAAGGACATCGCGACGCTCGCCGGGGCGGAGGTGGTGGCTGACGAGCTCGGGAAGAAGCTCGACCAGCTCACGCTGAAGGAGCTCGGGCGCGCGAAGCGGGTGACCGTCGACAAGGACGACACGACCATCGTCGACGGCGCCGGCAAGCGCTCCGACGTCGAGGCGCGCATCAAGCTCATCCGAGGCCAGATCGAGGACACGACGAGCGACTACGACCGGGAGAAGCTGCAGGAGCGGCTCGCGAAGCTGGTAGGCGGCGTGGCGGTCATCAGCGTCGGCGCGGCGACCGAGACAGAGATGAAGGAGAAGAAGGCGCGCGTCGAGGATGCGCTCCATGCGACGCGGGCCGCGGTCGAGGAGGGGATCGTCCCGGGCGGTGGCGTCGCTTACCTGCGCTGCCTGACCGCGCTCGGCCGGGTGAAGGTCGCGGCCGACACGGACGAGCGGTTCGGCGTCGAGATCGTGCGCAAGGCGCTCGAGCACCCCACAAGGCGAATCGCGGAGAACGCCGGCTGGGATGGCGCGTTGGTCATCCATAAGATCCGCGATGGCGCGGGGGCATTCGGGTTCAACGCGGCGAGCGAGGCCTTCGAGGATCTCGAGAAGGCAGGCGTCATCGACCCGACCAAGGTCGAGCGCACGGCGTTGCAGAACGCCGCGTCGGTCGCGAGCCTGCTCCTCACGACCGAGGCGATGATCGCGGAGAAGCCAAAGAAGAGGAAGCCGATCGGCGGTGCCGGACGAATGGGCGGCGGCGACATGGACGACATGGACATGGACTACTGACGCGACATGGACTCCTGGCGCCCTGACGCGTCGCGTCATTATTGCCGCAGCGCGTCAGTGGCGCGCGCTATCGGATCCGGCTAAACTGATTTGCAGCAAGCCGGCGAGGTCGAGCCGGGCGTCTTACGGCGAGGGCAACCGCCACTACGCGCTGGTCCGGGCGGAACCCGGATGTCGTCGCCGACGGGGCCCCAGGGTGAATCCTGGGGCCCCGTGTTTTTTTTGGTTTTTCCCGCTGAGCGCGATCATTCGGGGCGGCGCGGTCGGTGAGCTCTTCCTCCACAGGTCCATCGCGCGCGAGTTCCTCCCGCAAGTTCCTCCGGCACCGGTCGCGCCGGCACCGGTCGCGGCACCAGTCGCCCGCGAGTTCCTCCGGCAGCGGTCGTCGAGCACCGGTCGTCCTCGCGAGCTCCTCCGGCACCCGCTGCGGGCACCCGCTGCGGCGCGGCCCGCGCCGAGTTCCTCCGGCACCAGTGGGCGCTGCGCTCCGCGCTGCGAGCCCTCATCCCGGGGGAGCGAGCGCCGCTCCCCCCAGACCCCCCAGCGCGGGTTTGGAAAGGGCGAAACCCGAATCTGGCCGCTACCCTCGGATGCCCTCAACGCGCGGGGACGGGCGGCAGGTCTCGCGACGCGATGTACACCACGTTTCGCGTCGACCGCTTCCCCCGGTACATCGCCCGGTCGGCGAGGTCGAGGACCTCGTCCTTTCGGGTCGTGTGCTCCGGGTAGCTCGCGAGACCGATCGACGCGGTCACGCGGAGCTTCGCGCCCTCCCGCGACAGGAACACATGGTCCTCCACGGACCGCCGGATCCGCTCCGCCACCTTGAGCGCGCCCCCCGAATCGATGCCGAGGAGCACCGCGACGTACTCGTCGCCGCCATAGCGCGCGACGATGTCCTCGTCGCGCACGCATCCCTTCAGCACGCGCCCCACCTCGACGAGCAGCTTCGACCCGACGAGGTGCCCGTGCTGATCGTTCACGGTCTTGAAGCGATCGAGGTCCAGGAAGAGCACCGTGAACGGGCGGCCGCCCTGGATCTCGCGCTCGAGGACCAGCTCGAGGAACCGCGTGTTGTAGAGGTGCGTCAAGTCGTCGAGGTAAGCGAGGTGCTCCACCTGCTTCAGGTGGCCCAGCGTGCGCAAGGCGAGCGCCAGGTGGCTGCACACGAACTCGGCGCTCCTGATCTGGTGGTCGTCCGT
>WNFY01001392.1_pt1 | contig 22796 bp, 20 predicted proteins | sample 5400091 | NCBI WGS metagenome assembly WNFY01 (sample SAMN13153364, study PRJNA577476) | soil metagenome | isolation source: 60 cm soil or saprolite under grassland replicate 1 | place: USA:California | collected 2016-06-15 | reverse complement strand
ACGCGTCCCGCGTGCTGGCGATTGCGTCTCGCGATCGCGGACTTTTCCACGAGGCAGCAGACGCATTGTGCAGCAACCCACAACAAAAGCCTGTTTCGGCGTGACGCCGAAACCAGCACGCGGGACGCATGCGCTACCCAGAACGCCACTCGCGCTTCTCTCCATTCAGGTGATATCATCATTTGCCGCGAGAGCGTAAGAGGCGCGCGGCATCGATCCTATCCATTTTCCCATGAAACGACTTTCAACTGACGGATCGACATGGACCCAGTTCGTCGTGTCAAAAGAGGATGCAAAGCTTCGGCTTGATCGTTTTCTGACGAAGCAGCTTCCAGAATACTCGCGCTCCCGGCTTCAACAATTGATCCGTGCCGGATTCGTGCGGCTCAATGGTGCAATCACGCGCCCCAGCCAGCCCGTTCGCAGTGGAGATGAAATCAAACTGACGGAGCCACCGCTCGAAAAGATCGAGACTCAACCAGAGCCGATTCCGCTAGAAGTTTTGTTCGAGAACAATGATCTCATCGTGATCAATAAGCCGGCTGGGCTTGTCGTTCACCCGGGTGCCGGCCATCAGCAGCACACCCTGGTCAATGCATTGCTCGGCCATTGCACGACCCTCTCAGGAATCGGCGGAAAAGAACGCCCCGGTATTGTTCATCGCCTCGACAAAGACACAAGCGGATGCCTTGTCGTCGCGAAAAACGATGCGACCCATCGGGATTTATCCAGACAGTTTGCCGAGCGGACAGTCGAGAAGATTTACCTCGCGCTTGTGGCGGGGAAATTGCGCAAGCAGATAGGCGCAATCGAAGAAAACATCCGCCGCCATCCCGTCCATCGACAACGAATGAGCGTCACCTCATTACGCGGGCGCGCGGCCAAAACCGAATATCGCGTCCTGCGCTCTGGGGACCAGGCGAGCTTGATCGAGTGCCGGTTGCACAGTGGGCGCACCCACCAGATCCGGGTGCATCTTCATCATATCGGCCACCCGGTGTTGGGTGATAAAGTTTATGCAGCGCGCCTGGCAAAAGGTTTCCCACGCCAGATGCTGCACGCCTGGAAAATTGGATTTCGCCATCCACGGACCGGCCATTGGAGAAATTTTGAAGCGCCATTGCCTGACGATTTCGCGACCGCGCTAAGACTTACAATCGAATCTCAAAAAGTATGAAACAACGAAAACTTGGACGCGGTGGACCGATTGTCTCGGCAATCGGTCTCGGTTGCATGGGAATGTCGGATTTTTACGGCGGACGAGACGAACAAGAATCTCTGGCTACAATTGATCGCGCCTTGGAGCTCGGAATCACATTCTTCGACACCGCCGATATGTACGGCCCGCATACGAACGAGCAATTGCTTGGGCGCGCCCTTCGAGGGCGCCATGAACAGGTCATTATTGCGACAAAGTTTGGAATTCTCCGGGACCCGGCCACACTGGAATTTCGCGGGATCAGCGGCAAACCGGATTACGTCCGTCAGGCATGCGAAGGAAGTCTGCGCCGGCTCGGTGTGGATGTAATCGATCTTTACTATCAGCATCGAGTTGATCCAGATACACCGATCGAAGAAACAGTTGGCGCGATGGCGGACCTGGTACGCGAAGGCAAAGTGCGCTTTCTCGGTCTGTCCGAAGCCGGCGCACAGACCATTCGCCGGGCGCACGCCGTTCATCCGATCACTGCCTTGCAATCGGAATACTCACTTTGGACGCGCGACCCCGAAGCGGAAGTTCTCGGTGTCTGCCGTGAGCTGGGCATCGGGTTCGTGCCATACAGCCCGCTCGGCCGGGGATTTCTAACTGGCAAAATCAGAAAGTCCGAAGATTTGCCGGAGAACGACTACCGGCGCAGTTCGCCGCGATTTCAAGGAGAAAATCTCCAGCGCAACCTCGACTTGGTGAAGCGCGTTGAAGAAATCGCGCGCGAGAAAAAATGCACGCCGGCACAACTTGCCCTTGGTTGGGTGCTGGCCCAAGGCGACGACATCGTGCCGATCCCCGGCACCAAACGGCGCAAATATCTGCAGGAGAATGTCGGGGCTCCAAATGTCGAGCTTACCAGCGCCGATCTCGCGCGCATCGATCAAGTCGCGCCGGAGCAAGCCGTCGCCGGCGAACGCTATCCCGACTGGGCAATGGAGATGGTTAATCGCTGAAAGGGACTACGAGACAACGGACAACTGACCCACTTGACCAGCGCATAAGCCCAATCACGATCAGGCTCGTGGCGGTCGCAACCAGTTTGCTTAATCTCCCCGCCTCGTTCTCGACTGCGCGAATCAAGCCGTGCAAGCATCCGAAGGTTAGCTTGGTTTGTTGATGCAGCGCATCGGCCTATTGTGATGACAAATAATCGAGTCGAGCTGGATAAAATATTGGGTCTCCGACAACGAACCACGCGCAATATAAAGGAAGTGAAGGTAATCCTTTTTACTCTACCGCGAGGCCCCCTCGACGATGTTAGCCGGAACGGAGTAAGAAGCCCGGCGCAGTTGGCTGGTTAAACCATATATCTCCTCCTTGGAAAAGGATCGCGTCCGTTCGTAAACTGCAACGGTCAAATCATCTGCCAGCCTCCAAGCTTCGATTTTCGTGTAGTCTCTCATACGTTTGTAATCTGTTGTTTTACTGTCTGTGGTCTCATTGTCCCATCGTCAGTAGTCAGTGGTCTTGTTGTCTCGGACTTTGGCCCGCCGCGGCACCATCGCGCTGGCTAGCATCGTCTGCACAGTTTCGCCTCGCTGATTAGTCGTGATACCGCGCACGCGAATAATCCCGTAGTTAGGTCTCGAACGTGAGCGCCGAAGACGGAGAATCTTCGTTTCCACCGTCAGCACGTCACCCGGTCGCACCACATTGGGCCAACGCAACTTATCGACACCCAGTCCGATGGCCCCTTCGGCGAAGTTCAGTGTGTGCACAAACAGCCGCATGGTTATTGCCGAAGTATGCCAGCCACTGGCAATCAAACCTTTGAAAATTGTTCGCTTGGCGCTTTTATGGTTGAGATGAAACGTCTGCGGATCAAATTTGCGGGCGAACTCGATCAGCTGCTTCTCCGTTACTTCGACCGGTTCGGATTTAAAACGATCGCCCACTTTCAAATCCTCGAGGTAACGCTTTTTCATTCGGAAGATGGCGAAGCCACATTCATGAGCCATCCGTCGAAATCGAGCAACGTGTAAAATCTAGGCCGGTCCCCCTAATCATCATGAATGTCCACGAAGCGCATTGACAGCCTTTTTCTAATACCCCACACTTGACCGAAACTACGAGGAGCCAACACAATGCCTGTCGCCAGTACCTTTGGAGAACAAGTCTTAGAAGCAGTCGTAGCCGGACCCGATGAAGCGAATCGATTGTTCAGCATTACCGGAGCAGCCAATGTCTTTATCAGTGTGAGCGCCGGTCAAAGCAAGACCGAGACCTGGACTTTCCTGGTGGGACCGGCCTTTACGCGCGGACAGTTTTATCGAGCGATCGCTGCGGCTTCAGTATCTTCCCAGTTCGTTAACGTACAAACGGCGCCAGGCAGCTTCCAGGTCCAGATCAACTCGGTTGAGGCTGACTGGGACGATGAATCTGGAAGGGTCGAAGTCCGTGTTGAAGTCTTCCTTACTGCGAGCGCGTCACTCAACGCGAACATCAACGGGCTTCGTTACTGGGTGACGGTCCTCGCCCAGATCTGACCGCCAGCAAAGGTTGGGCCGCAATCAACCGCGCTTTGATCTAATCAGTGGCGCGGCGTCTCTGTGGAGGCAACCGCATCGGCTGCATTTGCTTCCGGTTTGACTGCTACCGTAACAGGCTCCGCAATCTTCGGGTAGCATTTCGCAAGATCCGCGTAGCGGGAACTGTTTCGTTTAGCCAGTTAGATAGGCATGAACCAAATCCCACGGCCAATCGTGGTTCTTCCCGCGGACCGGCAGCGTGGCTCGCCGGCTGCCGATGCCACGAACACGAGCGAATTTAAAGCTAACCTTGAAAAGTACGAGCACTTGGAAGAACTGACTGAGCCATTTTTCGGGGCGAAACGGCACCACCCAGTGCATCTGTCTTCCGTGCAAACCTGACTTCGGCGACGTAATCGCCCGTGCCAGGTTTTCGAGCCACTTGCCGGATGCTCTGTTTCGCGTTTTCGATCAAGAGTGGTCAGCGTTATCGAGGAACAAAATTCCGCCAACCGTTAAAGGTCACTTTTTCATCGCGCTCGGTGTTTATTCCTTGATAAGATCGCGGTTTAGATCGAATTCTTCGCCTTTTTGAACACGAAAATAATATTAGGACTCGTTGCCGTTGGAATCGTCGGGTATGCGGCGTGGCGCTGGTTTGCCCCGGCGCCAACGCAACACGCTCCCGTTGCGCCTGCCCAAACACAACGAACCCCAGCCAGGCCGAAGTCGGTGGCCGCGCGTTCAACCCCTGCTAAACGAACGGCCGCGCAACGAACCGCAGCCAGACCAACGCCCGGTCGGGCGGTCTCCCGTGAACCGCGCCTCGCACCTGAGGGAACGTTTTTCCTGCTCGAGCGGACTTCGCTGCCGATTGATTCAGGAGTGATTGGTTTTGCGCCGGGAACGAAGGTCACATTGATCGAGCAAGTCGATTCGGTCAGCACGGTGACTGATGGCGAGTACCAATTCAAGGTCCCGTCCTCTCAGCTAACCAACGACCTGGACCTTGCAGCAAGCGTGGCTAGTGCTGATTACGCCGCACAAGCACAGATTGCGGAATTGACCGCCAAAAGGGCTCAGGAATACAGCCAGCAGCAACGCGACGCGTTCATTGCTTCAGAGAAAGAAAAGGCGCAAAAGAAAACAGGGAAGAAGACTTCGCGACGGCCTTCACCCACACCAAAACGGTAAGCCGGCACTTCGTGTTTCGGTACGTTGCCTTCGTGATCGACGCAGAACCGCGCTACCCTACGTAAAATCGCTGCCAAACCGGGCTAAACCACGTTATCTACCGGTTTTCGCAACACCGATACGGCACCATCCTACGGCAGTGCACATGGCGTTTTCTGTGGCGGTGAATCGTTTCTGATAGCGCCGTCCCATGGCGACGTTTAGTGACGTTTTCGCCGGGGAGCCGGAAGGCCTCAGGGCGACAGGACATAGTTGCGACGCGAATATAGGCTTGTAGCGTCCAGTTGCGAATCCGGCTGACTTTAGCAACGTGAGAACTATTTCCGATGGACAGACCAAGGTATGATTTGCGAATACTCCTAAGGCCCCGCGGCATCTCTAGGCCGCTAGCCGATAGGTTAAAGCTTGCAAAGCTTCAAAGCGAACGGGCACAGGTTTCAAAGGATTCCGAGGCTGAACGGAAGCGATTATTGGCTTCTGGTGTGTCAGAGGAGGAGGCGTCAAGGTTAGCTATACAATATCACAAAGGCGATTTTCGTGTCACGCATACCAACATCGTCGTCTTTTTTTCCGACCGATTGATTGAGAAGGCTGGGCGCCTGCAGGTTCCCGTTCGTCAAGATGAGAAATACTGGACTCAGCTAACGTACGCTCCCCATATCCACTTGTCCGAGGAAGGGCAAGCCGAATTGCGTAAGAGAATCAGGGAGGAGAAGAAGGGTCGCAGAGAAGAGATTAGCTTTTGGTTCAATATAATTGCTATTCTCTTGAGTTTGCTGGTCGCAGTTCTTGCGCTGCCTAAATAGAGGCCGCTCCCTACTACCTGCGTTGATTTCAATGGAGGGTCACTCCGTCGAAAAATTCGCGGCTCAGTTTATCACAAAGCAGTCGAGAATGCGCGCGTCCAAATTCGCGGATGAGCAACAATCCGCCATCGGCCTCGCTGCCGAAATTCCGCCTTTCGGTTTTGTTACCAAATAAGCGCAGAATAATTCTCGACAGGGTTTGTGTTCTGGACTAAGGGAGGCGCGCCAGCGAGGCGATTCGAGATTGCAGATCGCGAATCGCGAACGTTTCCTTGGCCCGCCGTAGCCTTGGCAAAGGCGGCAACGCTTAAATGATGCAATCAAGATAACCGCATATGAGATCTTCCACAGTTTCAACCACCATCCTATTGATCTTTCTCGGCTCACTCGCCTCACTTCCCACCGCTCCGGGACAAACGCCACCGGGCAAAGGGCCTATGACCGAGCCGCTGGAAAAATACGGTATGCCGCCCGCGTATATTTATCGGCTGGAGACTTCGCCGCGAATGATTTCGCAATTCGGCCCATTCACCAGCTTTCAGGTGAACGTCGATGTGAATGGCCAAAACATCCTCGGCGACGCCGCGAATGAGTGCTCGATCGCCGTTGACCCGACAAACCTCAACAGGATGGCAATCGGTTGGAGGCAGTTTAACAGCGTAACTTCCGACTTCCGGCAAGGCGGCTGGGGATACACGACCAATGGCGGCACAACGTGGACCTTTCCCGGCGTTCTGGAAAACAACGTCTTCCGCAGCGACCCGGTGTTGAACTCCAATGAAACAGGGAATTTTTTCTATCTCAGCCTTCTACAGTCGTTTTGTGATAACATATGGCGCTCACTAGACTTCGGCCAGTCCTGGACACGTCTGCAAGCCGACGGAGCCGCGGGTGGAGGCGACAAGGAATGGTTCACCATTGATAAGACCAACGGCATAGGTCATGGCTTCCAATACCAGGCTTGGAGCACAGCCGCCACTTGCGGCGGCGGGCAATTCAGCCGTTCCACCGACGGCGGGGTCACCTGGATGAATCCAATCAGTATTCCTAACTCTCTTGTATGGGGAACACTCGACGTGGACACCAACGGCAATCTCTTTATTGGTGGCGGGAATTTTGGGAGCCAGTTTTGGTGCGTTCGCTCAAGCAACGCACAGAACGGCGGCGTCACGCCAACTTTTGACCGAGTCACTTCAGTCAATCTCGGAGGCAGCGTATGGTTCGGCGCGCCGATCAATCCCGGCGGACTTGCAGGCCAGATTTTTCTCGCGGTAGACCGCTCGGGCGGCCCAACTAACAACAACATTTACATGATGGCCACCGTGCTGCCGAACGGTGCCAGCAACGGCACTGACGTAATGTTCTCCCGCAGCACGGACGGCGGATTGACCTTCAGCGCGCCGCACCGAATCAATGACGACCCGATCAATCACAACAAATGGCATTGGTTCGGCACGTTGTCGGTAGCGCCCAATGGACGCATCGATTCTGTCTGGCACGACACGCGAAACGCCGCGAATAACACTGACTCCCAGTTATTCTATTCTTTCAGCACCGACGGCGGCGTCACATGGTCGGCTAATGTTGCGGTGAGCAATTCGTTTAATCCGTTCGAAGGCTATCCGGTTCAGACCAAGATAGGCGATTACATCACCATTGTTTCAGACAATACCGGAGCCAATGTCGCGTATGCCGCCACGTTCAACTTCAACCCAACCCGGGGGCAGCACGAAGAAGACGTTTATTACGTGCGGGTCGCTCCTCCTACCTCTGTGCGCACCCTGCTTAGCGCCGCGTCACGCCTGACTCATGCCGGGGCGGGTACATTCGACATCCCGATGCCGCTGACCGGTGCCTCAGGCGTCGAAGACCGCAGCTCGAGCGCTTATAACGCAGTCTTCACGTTCGATGGGCCGGTCAGCTCTGGCCAGGTTCTGGTTGTCAGCGGTACCGCCACCGTTGGTCCGATCTTATTCGGTGGTAACACCATGACCGCGCAACTGACTGGCGTGACCAGTGCGGAAGTGGTCACGCTGCGTGTGCAAAACATCAACGGCGACGGCCAGCAACATGGCGACGTTCCGTTTGGTTTCCTAACAGCCGATGTGAACGCCAATCGCATCGTCGACAGACCGGACCAGCAACAGCTTAGGACCGACAGAGGTCAGCCGGTCACTGCCAGCAACTTCCGCGACGATATCAATCTGAGCGGTATAGTGGATAGGCCGGACCTGCAATCGGTGCAGACCAACAGGGGCCACTCGATCCCGTAACTCGAGAAAAGATATCTTGTCTCCGGGAGTTCGTCCGACCGTCATTCCCGGATGGGAAACCTTGCAAAAAACTCTCGCCAACCTGTTAAGATCAAAACGATATGAACCGCCAGCGCGGGCCTTTAGCCTCCGTCAAGGGAATGAATTGCACCGATGGCGCCGCGTGGACTTTTCGATGATGCATTTCACCGCTTCGCCGTCGCGGCATTTCATCCGCACTTCGTGTTTGCCGCATTGCTTCCTCAATCGGCAATGTGTAAATTTCCGCGAGATTGCCGAAATTATAATCAATCGCTCCGGGCGGTTAGCTCAGTGGTAGAGCGGCTGGTTTACACCCAGTAGGTCGGGGGTTCGAAACCCTCACCGCCCATTTCTGATCGCGCAGTGCCGATTGCGGATTGCCTCGCCGCATTAAATCGTCAAAACGTTCGATCGTGAATCGACGTTGTCTGCTTTATTGGGCCGGGATTTATGTCAATTCGTGTTGATTAGTGGTTAATGGCGAACGATATCGGGCCGAACCTGATAATTAATCTTCTACTGACATGACCGCTTCCCGTTTTCTCTCTATTCATTGCGCGTTGTTTCTTTCACTTTTGATGACGTTCCGTCTTTCGGCGCAAGAGGATCCGCTTCATCGCATCCAAGCAAAACCGTCACCGATCAGTTCCCCTGTGGCCTCCCCTGCTTCTTCGCCGGAGAGCACGACGCCGCCCTTGACCGCGCCCGAAAGTTCATCGCCCTCCCCTGCCCCGAACCCGCCGCAACTTACAGACGTTCTTTTCAAAAATCTGAAAGCGCGATCCATCGGTCCTGCTGTGATGGGCGGCCGCGTGTCGGACATCGCGCTCGATCCGCATAATCCCTTTGTTTTTTACGTGGGCCTCGCTCACGGCGGCCTGTTCAAGACAGGAGACAACGGCGTCTCGTTCGATCCGGTTTTCGACAAGCAACCGGTGCTCTCAATCGGGGCTGTTGCCGTTGCGCCTTCTGATTCCACTGTGATCTGGGTGGGAACGGGCGAAGCGAACGATCGTAATTCCTCCGGCTGGGGGAACGGCGTTTATCGTTCCACCGATGCAGGGGAAAACTGGCAGAACGTCGGATTGAAGGAGAGTCGTGCCATCGGGCGCATCGTCGTCCATCCGTCGAAACCGGAAGTGGCCTACATCGCCTCGAGCGGTCATCTCTGGATCGATGGCGGCGAGCGCGGTCTTTTCAAGACGACTGATGCCGGCAAAAACTGGAAGCTTATCTTACAAGCACCAGCGCCGCACAACGCGCGGACTGGCTGTTGCGATGTCGCCTTGGACCCGGCAAATCCTGAAGTTGTGTACGCCGCGCTCTATCCCCGGCAACGTTCTCCGTGGAGCTTTACGTCCGGCCCGGGCCTGACGGGCGGCGAGGATGTGGGCGGGATTTTCAAGAGCACCAATGGGGGAGCAAGCTGGAAGAAACTGACAGATGGATTGCCGGCGCAGACGGGTCGCATCGGTCTTGCCGTAAGCGCAAGCAACCCCCGCGTTGTCATGGCAGAGGTGGAAAGTTATGAGGGCGGCAGCAGTAGCATTAGGGATCTACGCAGCAAAAGCGGCGGTGTATTTCGTTCCGAAAACAGTGGCGAAAAATGGACTCGGGTAAGCGCAATCAATCCGCGCCCGTTCTATTTCAGCCAGATCCGCATCGATCCCGCAAACGATCAGCGCGTTTATCTGCTTCAGTTCGCGTTGTTAGTTTCAGATGACGGCGGCAGGAACTTTCGCGAAGATCTTTCCGAAAAAGTTCATCCTGACTGTCATGCGTTCGTAATTCAACCGGGCACTGTGCCGCCGCCGAAACCACCGAAGCCGGAGGATAAAGGCAAGCCGCCAAAACCGCCCGTTTGCCAGCGTTTATTGATTGGGACGGATGGCGGCGTTTATCAAAGCTTCGCGGCCGGGAAAGGGTGGGAGCATCTCAATCGCATTCCGGCGGGAGAATTCTACCGGCTCACTCTGGACGATACGAAACCGTACTTCCGCATTGCTGGCGGACTTCAGGACAATGAGAACTGGGTCGGTCCGAGCGGCGTGCAAAGCAAGGAAGGTATCCGTAACTCAGATTGGATCAGCCTGGCTGGCGGCGACGGTTTCTATGTCGTATTCGATCCGTCCGATCGCGATCTCTTTTACGCGGAGAGCCAGGAAGGCGAAGTGCATCGGATCAATTTGCGCAATGGCGAATTGCGTCAGTTGCGCCCGGAGCCGCCTGAAGGCCAGCCGAAATACCGGTTCCATTGGAATTCGCCGTTAATCGGCAGCGTGCATAAACCGGGCGTGATTTATCTGGCCGGCAATCACGTTTTCCGGTTAACCGATCGGGCGGAAAAATACGCGGTGATCAGCCCGGACCTCACCCGCAACGATCCCACCCGCACAACTGCCACGGGAAGTGGCGCGGAAAATTACGGTGTCATTTTTTCGCTCGCGGAATCGCCGAAGCGCGCCGGATTATTGTGGGCAGGAACGGATGACGGCCGTCTTTGGGTCACAGAAAATGATGGCGGTAAATGGACGGAGTTGACTGATAATTTGCCGGAGCCGGCGCGCGGACAATGGGTGACACGCATCGAACCCTCTCATGCCGATGCAAACGTGGCCTACGTCGCAACGAGCGTGTATCGTGCCGGCGACGATCGTCCGATGATTCTCCGCACGGCCGATCTGGGCAAGACATGGCAGCCGGTAATGGGCGATCTTCCAGCGAACGCGCCGGTCGAAGTCGTGCGCGAAGATCTGGTGAATCCCAGGTTACTCTACGCGGGCACGCACTTCGGATTGTTCACATCTTTCGATCAAGGGATGCACTGGATTCGTATTGGCGATGTTCCCGCAGTTCGCGTCGATGATGTCCAGATCCATCCGCGCACGTCCGACCTGGTAATTGGGACACATGGCCGGAGCATTGCCATTTTGGATGACACCGTTCCCTTCCGCGAGTTCACCCCAGAGATCGCAGCGAAAGCCGCGCAGTTGTTTAGCGTCCGCTCGGTGACCGGCGCTTATCTTCCATCCGGATATGCGGATTGGAATGGCAAAGGCGTTTATCGGGGCGCAAATCCGCCTGACGGCGCGCTCTTCACGGTTTGGGTGAAAGAATTTACCGGGGACGAAATCAAGATTGCGGTCACCAAATCAACCGGGCAACCAGTCGCCAACTTAAAGGCGCCGGGTGCGCCGGGTTTCACGCGATTGAATTGGGACCTGCGTCCAACCAAAGACGTAAGCATTGAGTATGGTGGCGACGATCCGAAGCGGCTGCTGCCGGCCGGCGATTACACGGCCGAGTTAAGTTTCGGCGCGTTGAAAATGAAACAAAACTTCCATGTTGATCTCGCTGAGGGAATCACGCCGCGGTGACATGATACGGAAAGTGATCCGTGATCGGTGATCTGATTTTGGGGAGCGCACGCGCACGCGCCAGTCGCCTTTGCGGGACGGAGGCGGGTGTTAATTATTTGTTAGCGGGTAATGCGAAATAGATCGGCGCTCCACTTCGTCCTCATCATCGGCATCGTAAATTTCTTTGCCGATTTTACGTACGAAGGCGCGCGGGGGATCGTCGGACCATTTCTCGGGTCGTTAGGCGCGAGCGCGGCGATTGTCGGTTTCATCGCCGGTTTTGGCGAACTCATGGGCTATGGATTGCGCTCGGTCTCGGGATATTTCGCGGATAAATCGCATCGACATTGGGTCTTCGCGTTCCTGGGATATGCGATCAACATGCTGGCCGTTCCCGCACTCGCGCTCACCGGACAATGGCCGGCCGCGGCTGGTTTGGTCGTGGCGGAGCGTGTCGGAAGAGGAATCCGTAAACCAACTGTGGAGGCAATGCTTTCGTACGCCGGCAAATCGATCGGCGCCGGATGGGTATTTGGACTGAACGAGGCGCTCGATCAGTTGGGCGCGACGATTGGCCCGTTACTCATGGCCCTGGTTCTTTATCTCAACGGCGGATACAGGGTCAGTTTCGCCATGCTGCTCGTTCCGGCGTTGCTTTGTCTTGCGATTTTGGTCGTGGCGCGCCTGCTTCATCCGCGTCCGCACGAACTGGAGAAAGGCGCTGGGCACACTCTTGCCACGACTAATCTCACGCGACCCTACTGGATTTATCTGGCGGCCGGAGCATTGATTGCCGCCGGGTTCGCCGATTTCGCACTGATTGGATTTCATTTTCACAAGGTGAATGCAGTTCCGGGAAATTTGATTCCCGTGTTTTATGCAGTGGCCATGGCAAGTAGCGCGCTCGCATCGATCCCTTTAGGCCGGTTGTTTGACCGGTTCGGCGCGAACATTTCTTTGGTCGCGTTTCTCATTTCCGCTGCGTCTGCGCCGCTTGTTTTCCTGGGCGCATCGGTTTCTGCATTCATTGGAATGATTTTTTGGGGAATCGGGATGAGCGCGCAAGGTTCACTGTTTCAAGCGATGTTGACTGGCGTAATTCCACCGGAGAAACGTAGCACTGCGTTCGGCCTGTTTGACACTGGCTACGGGATCGCGTGGTTTCTTGGGAGCGCGATAATGGGATTGCTCTACGAGAAATCGATCCTGGCCGTGGTCCTGTTCTCCGTCGCCTTGGAAATTGCCGCGCTCCCGATTCTTTTTATCGCAACTCGAAGAAAGTAGATTTTGCAATGGATCCGTACGCCAAACCGACAGAACGAAAAGTGGGCGCACAGCGACCGAAGATCACACATTTGCCAAAATCAATTGAAAAACGAACGCGGCGAGAACGCCAGGCAGAGAAGCAAGCCGTCGCCGCTGAGCGGCGCGCGATCAAAAAATCGGCGCGACGCCATTTGAAGCAGAAACTCCTTGCTGAATTGGAGGACGCCGATTGAAAGGAGAAAGGCGCCAGAGTATGCGGCCAGAGAGTAGTTAAGTCGCTCGACGTCCCGTTCAACCCGGTTTGTTGTGGCGGTAATGAATCACTTTGATTTTTTCCAAAGTGACAAGCCCGCCGCCAATCATACGCTCCAAATCGGGAAGAAACTCGTTCAGTTTCTCCTCGCTATCCACGATTTCGATCACGATGGGTAGATCCATCGACAATCGCAGAATCTTTGCGGTATGAATTCGGCTGGCGGCTCCAAAACCCATCGGGCCGCGCAGGACGGTCGCGCCAGCGAGATGTCGCTCGCGGGCTTTCAGGACGATCGCTTCATAAAGCGGTTGATGCTCCCATCGGTCGCTCTCGCCAATGAAGATGCGCAGCAACATTGCGTCTTTCGGGATTTGCATGCTTCCTCCTACGGTTTGTTGATCAAAGTAATCGTGAAGTATCCGAGCCAGACAGCAAAGAGACAGAGCGCGAAGGAAGCAATCGAATTCATGACCGCGTGAAACCATTCACCTTCCTGGGCCAAGGCAAGCGTTTGCAGGCTGAAGGACGAGAAAGTGGTATAGCCGCCGCAGATGCCGATCATAAAGAACTGGCGAAAGGAAGGATTAAGCAGCCAGCGTCCTTCCGGCTCGCTCAAGGCGGCAAACAGACCGATTACAAATGACCCAATGATATTCACAACGAGCGTTCCGACGGGAAACGTTTGCCCGAAACGGGTGGCAATTAGACCCGACACCCAAAACCGCGCAACACTGCCGATTGCGCCGCCAATTCCGACTAAAAGGTAACTGAGCATAATAAAACTCCTGTTACGCATAATTGCGCATCCAGGAGTCATTAGCTCACGCGGTTTTCTCCCGCAGCGGCGGGAGAAGGCAAACTCCATTGCCCGGCTATCAATTAACTGCGATTTCCATTCCAAGCAAGGGCCGACTGTGCGCTCAATATCTCCGATTAAACTTCCTCATCAGGCGAGAGGGATTACAATTGGCGTCGTGAAGCCAGTGAGCGTTTTCGTTATCGCTAGCATCTTACTCTTCGCTTTGGGTGCAACCCACGCGCAGTCCCCTTCCCAGCGGAGTCCGGACGTTTCAAACAAAGCGTTAATCACGAAATCTACCCCGATCATAATTGCTGACGTCTTTAAGGATCAGTGCGGCAGTCGCGGAACTGCGCAAACTGGCAGACGATTACTACTCCTGGCGAAACGAGAATTATCCGGTCCGGAGCAGCGACGCCGGACTGCACACCTGGGATGACCGGCTGAATGAGGAACCGCGTTCTGCGCCTTCGAGGGTTACCTTAATGCCGAGCGGGGCACACCTATCAAGCAGCTTGAGGTGCAGGCAAGAAGCCCTATCTGACGAAAACCACGACGCGCCAGCCGATCTGCGACTGATGCATTCCAAGTAATTACGGCAGATTGACGACCTTTGCCGCTGCGCTACACTCCATCGGGCCAAACACGAACTGGCTTTATGAGACGCCTGCTTCTCACCATTCTCGCAGCATCGTGCGTCAGCTGTGCTTCTTCCAGTTATCGAAACGCCGCCGCAAACGCTCCACGGACAAAACAGGTCAGTATCACCGCAAATGACGTACGATTTCGGCCACTTTTGCAATCCGTTCTCGAGTCACACGGTTTTCATATTGTCGCTAACGGCACGTCAGGCGCTCTGAGGTGCGTTGCCAAATTCGAAGGATTCACGTTTACTCAAGCAGAGGTTTCTCTATGGGGTGGGAGCACAAAAATCATCTCCGGTACGACATCAAATAATGGTTGGGGCAATTGGGTTGCTCATGATGCTGCGAAACAAGGGGTCATTTCGAACGCTGTCGACGAATTCGACAAGGAGCTCTCTTCGCTGCAGTAGCGGCGCAGTATCGCGTCTCTTCGTTGATTGCCATGTTAAAGGCCGTATTGATACAGCGTTGCTATTCTGCGAGACTGCCTTGTCCCGTCTAGGTTTTTTGGTCCGCCATAGCATGATTGAAACGAGTTCATTGGCCTTGTCATCAATTGAGAGAATCGCCAAGAGCGCTGTTCATGAACGCGCAATAGTTTTCTTCCTTTTTTTCGCACGTTTCGAATATGCCCTTAAGAAGGCGGGATTCGTGGAGAAAAGAAGCAATCGCGCTCCGAAGCATTGTACTCTGCATGGTGGAAACGCGCGCGTGCGACAATCGAAAGATGCGGAGACAGATTGGACGAAGTATGCTGCACACTGCTCCGCTTTTTTGGCGAATAACAAACAGCCGCGTTTCCAACGAGCCGTCGAATATTTGCAAAAACATCCACCAAAAAAGCAGACCCTGTCGGGCAGTCGGTTACATTGGACCGACGATTCCTTCACTGGCGCTTGGGACATGGATCGCGTGCTTACACTTGTGCGCCGCGTACGAAACAATCTTCTTCATGGGGGAAAAAGGCTCGTGGGACATCCAGAAGAAGCAATCAGCAGAGATAAGAAACTACTCAATGCCGGGCTTACTGTGATGGAAGCGTGTCTAGATTGGGACACGAATCTGAAGTCCGCATTTTTAGAGGAGCTCGATTTATCTTAAGCACGTTGAGTCACCGCAACGTTAGTACACCAATATGAGTGCAGCAGCTTCTTTGGCTTGTTGTACCACATCATCGAATTTCATATCCTTCACGTTTGGCTCTTTGAGTCTAGCAGCTACTTCCGGCACGGATTCTAGGAAGCTAAGCAAGAAGCTGCTTTTCACCGCGTAACTCACGTTCTGCGGCAAGGCACCACTCGTGGCAAGCGCCGCTTTCGCGCTCAGCGTGGCGGAGACGACTCCGACCACGTTGCCGCTCTCATCCACCAACGCTCCGCCGGAGTTGCCGGGCTGCACTGGCACGCTGATCTGGAAATAGCGCGCGTCATCCTGCGGACCGGATAGCGATCCGATTTCTCCCCGCGCAAACTTGGGCGCGAACCCCTGCAAACCAATGTTAGGGAAGCCCACGGTGGCTACCGTGGCACCCAATTTCATCGAGCGACTTGCCGCCACTGGCAACGCGGCGAACTTACCCTCGGCCTTGAGCAACGCAAGGTCGTTGGCCGAATCCACCTTAATGACGTTAGCTGAGATCAAACCCGCGCCAGTGACTAGACGAATCTGCACCGCGTCTTTGATCACGTGCAAATTCGTAATAAGAAACCCATCCTCGGTGATGAAGAATCCGCTGCCCGAAGACTTCGGGCGCGTCTGCATGATCGCTGCGTTTGACATGCTGCCGCTGGCAGGCGGAACCTCCCGCGGCTTGAAATTGCGCGCCAACGTTTGTCCCTCCGCGATCTGCTCCCGCGACATCCTATTTTCCAATTCGGTCGCAGTTTCCTTTGCATCCTTATTGCCCTCGCCCGCCGCGAGGAGCATCCACTTGTAACTCTCCACATAGTCCCTCGCTACGCCTTGGCCCAAGAGGCAGCACAGGCCCAACGCGAATTGAACCATGGCGTAATTCTGCTCGGCGGCTTTGCGATACCATTTGACCGCCTCTACGTCGTCCCTAGTTACGCCTTGGCCCTTGTAATAGCATCGACCTAGATTGTATTGAGCCATGGCGTTATTGCGCTCGGCGGCTTTGCGATACCACTTGACCGCCTCCACTTCATCCCTGGCCACGCCTTGGCCGTTATCGTAGCAGACGCCCAGATTGTATTGAGCCAAGGGGAGATTCTGCTCGGCGGCCTTTCGAAACCACTTGACCGCCTCCGCATCATCCTTCGTCACGCCTTGGCCATTGTAGTAGCAGCCGCCGAGACTGCATTGAGCCAAGGCATAATTCTTCTCGGCGGCTTTGCGATACCACTTCACAGCTTCGACCAAATCCTCGGCTACGCCTTGGCCATTGTAGTAGCAGTTGCCTAGAATGTATTGAGCTATGGCGAGATTCTGCTCGGCAGCTTTGCGATACCACTTACCCGCCCCTACCTCATCCTTTGCCACGCCTTGGCCATTGGCGTAGCAGACGCCCAGATTGAATTGAGCTGAGGCGAGATTCTGCTCGGCAGCTTTGCGATACCACTTGACCGCCTCCACCTGGTCCGTCCCCACACCTTGGCCTTTGTCATAGGAGTAGCCCAGACTGTTTTGAGCCATGGCGTAATTGTGTTCGGCAGCTTTGCGATACCACTTCACAGCCTCCGCCTCGTCCTTCGTCACGCCTTGGCCTTTGGCGTAGCGGGCGCCCAAAGCGTTCTGAGCCGGGGCGTAATTGTGTTCGGCAGCTTTGCGATACCACTTCACAGCCTCCACCTCATCTTTCGTCACGCCTTGGCCCAAGGCGTAGCGGGCGCCCAGATTGCTTTGAGCCGGGGCGTAATTCTGCTCAGCGGCCTTTCGATACCACTTCACAGCCTCCGGCTCGTCCTTGGCTACACCTCTGCCATTGGCGAGCAGGCGCCCAAATTAGCTTGAGCCGGGGCGTAATTCTGTTCAGCAGCTTTACGATACCACTTCACAGCCACAACATCATCCTTCGCGACCCCATGGCCACTTCCATATGCCACGCCAAGGCTGTTTCGACCTCGACTGTCGCCTTGCTCGGCCGATTTGCTTGCCCACTTCACCGCCTCATGAAAATCCTGGGTCACACCCTCTCCGAGGGAGTAACACCTCGCCAGGTAGCCTTGAGCGGTTGGAAGGCCCTGTTCAGCAGCTTTGCGATACCATTTGGCCGCTTCGGTCAAATCTTTAGCCACGCCCTCGCCGTTGTAATAGCGAAGACCGAGTTGGTACTGGGAATCGGCGTCCCTGCTTCTGCCCTAGCCTTAATTTCGTCAGCGTCTTTGTGATGAGTTTCGGTCTGTTGCCCGCATTGTTGAAAAACAGTCGCGCTCAACAAGAATAGAAGCGTTGAAGCAAACTGATTCGCTTTCATATTGGGATCAGTTTGTTCCCGATGAGAATCTCGAGTGCGTTGGATTTATGCGCATTGTATTATTCTGGCGGTTAGCAGGACTATCAGCGCGCCAAGGAAAGGATGTGCGTGAACGCAGAAACACGAGATCATGTTAGATATCGCACTCCAATAAGGATCTGATCACCCCACCGTCGTGGGTCTCGATCTGGGTTAATAAAACGTATCTCGAACTTTTTTGCCTTTTCTTGCTTCAGAGTGGTGGAAATCTTTTCGATGACATCCAGTGTGTCTCCAACAAACTTTTGCGGTTCAGCAGACGCGGGCCATTTACTCAATTCCTTTGCGTCCGGGGTCAAGTTAGCAGGACTGCATTGTGTTCTTCGCTGCACCTCCTTTTCGAGCCGCGCTCGCACATCTTCTTTCGGAACAATGTACCGGCCTTGAAGATCACGCTTGGCGGTCATGGAGAGAAATTCGTCGATCGATTCTTCCGATTTCATAGGAAATGAACGTCAATCAGAGCTCCAACAAAACCAAGCTGAGAATTGTCATATTGTTCGCCGGTCAGAAACGATCCTGATTACTGCCGGACCGAGAACAGCTTGGTCTGTATAGTCATAACCAACCCGCGATGTCAGCACGATTCTTTGCACTTTGCCATCGGGCGTTGGGCATTACAGTTCGATCCATGCGTCTGATCAATCCGTTGCTGTTTCCTTCCGCATTGACGCTAGTTGCTCTCACTATCGCCGTGGCGCAGTCGCCCACCCGGCGGAATCCAGATGTTTCAAACAAGGCGTTAATCACGAAATCTACTCCGACCATGACTGCGGACGTTTTTAAGAATCCGAGCGTCAGTGCGGCAGTCGCGGAACTGCGCAAACTGGCAGACGATTACTACGCGTGGCGAAATGAGAACTATCCCGTCTGGAGCAGCGAGGCGGGCCTTCACACCTTGGACGATGGGCTAACTGATTATTCGCCGGCAAAAATCGCCGCGCGGGCACAACATGTGCGCACCTTGCTTCAGAAAGTCCGTGCGCTGAAAACCGATAACTGGCCGAAGGACGAGCGTATCGATGCAATTCTTTTCCGTGCCCAACTAGAAGAGGTCGATTTCGGCAATCGCGTCTTGAAATTCGAGCGAACGAATCCGCAAACCTACGTCGATGAATGCACGAACGCGATTTTTTCGTTGCTGAAAAAGGAATACGACACGCCGCGAAAGCGAGCCTTGGCTGCCACGGCGCGGCTCAAGCAAATGCCGGCGCTGCTCAAGCAGGGTCTGAGTAATTTACAAAATCCGGTAAAGCTTTACGCGCAGCTTGCGATCCAATCGGCGCGCTCAATCGATCCGCTTCTAAATAACAGCTTGATGGCTCTCGATGTCGATCTTGCGCCAGCGGAACACGACGCGTTCATCAAAGCGCGTGATGCCGCGCTGACTGCTTTACATGGCTACGCCTACGAGCTCGAGCGACGCTTGCCAAAGGTGGTGGATTTCTCGCCGATGGGCGAAGCGAACTACAATTATTACCTCAAGCACGTGCTCTTGTTGCCGCTCGATGCGTCGCAGGTGGAAATGATCGGCCGTGTCGAGCTGGCGCGTTATCGCGCGCTGGAGGCGCTTCTGCCCGATCCGAAATTGGCCGATCCCGATCCGCGACGTAGCGCGAACGTTCCGCCCGATCAAGCGTCGTTTCTCAAGGCCTATGAAGGCCGTGAAACAGAGATGATTAACTTTCTGAAGGAACACAACCTCGTGTCGCTGCCCGATCACCTGGGCGCGTTTCAGATTCGGCAATTGCCGGAGGCGTTTAAGCCAACCAGCCCTGGCGGCTTCATGAATCCGCCAGGCGTCTACGACAAAGACCCAACCGGTTTTTATTTTATTCCGACTTACAACCCGCAGTCGAAGAACTTTTATATTCGCGCGGCGATTGAAGATCCGCGGCCAATCCTCGGACACGAAGGAATTCCCGGACATTTTCTTCAGCTCTCGGTTGCAAATCATTTGGGTGACGAAATCCGGCGTCAACACCAGGACGGCGTGTTTGTGGAAGGCTGGGCGCTTTACGGCGAAGAGATGTTGATGCGGACTGGTCTTTACCCGAACAACTCACCAGCACAGGGACAAATCCTGCGTCTGTCGCGCTATCGCGCGGCACGCATCGGAGTGGATGTAAATCTGCACACCGGCCGCTGGAGCTTTGAGCAAGCCGTCAAATATTTCATGGAGGCGGGCGGACTCGATCGTGAGGCGGCCGAAGGCGAAGCTGCCGGCGCGGTTTCAAGTCCGACGCAAAAAATCAGCTACATCATCGGCAAATGGCAGATCATGAATCTGCTTGGCCGTTACAAAGATCGACGAGGCGAAAATTTCCGGCTCGGTCAGTTCCATGACGACCTGATCAAAAACGGCAGCCTACCGGTGTCGGTCATCGAATGGATTCTGCTCGATGACCCGACAGCGCTACAAGAAGCAATGAAATGACGATCAGCAGGGCCGCGAGCGCGCTGAGAAATTGACGCTCCAGGTTCTGGAGATAGCTGCAAAGGTGGCGATCGCACTGATTTAGGAAACTGTTGAAACACTGAGATTGTTCAGGCGTTGCCGTCCGGGTAGCGCACGCGTCTCGCATGCTGGCGAGCGCGTCCTCGCCGATCGCGAACTTTTCTAGAGTTCACACCTTGCTCGAGCGACGAGATTCAAAGGAAAGCCTGTTTCGGCGCAACGCCGAAACCAACACGCGAGACGCGTGCGCTACCCCAGGGCCGCGCCCCCAATCCCGGTAACTTCAACAGGCCTGCACGTGCGTCCAACGTCGACGTCTTCACCGGACGCGCTTCATAATTTCGCGCAGGCGATCATGCGGCAGAGCATCGAGGCGATGATTGTCGCGACCAGTCATCGAGTGGTTGTCGATTAACGCATTCACGACGGCTTCTTCAGTCGCTTGCACAACGCCATCGAAGAGCGGGTCCGTGAGATCGTTGGGAATTGTTTGCACGTCATGCGTGACTTGATCTGGACTCGCGACATTCGGATTGGCAGTTGAAAAGGCGATGAATAAATCACCAGAGCCATTTCCCGAGGTCGTTCCCGTCCGGGCAAGACCGAGCGACACCCGGCGGGCGAGTCGCTTCAGCTGATTTGGCAGTAGCGGCGCATCGGTCGCGACCACCGCGATGCACGAGCCACTCTCTTGTCCGCCAGAGGACGGATCCGCCGAGGCGGATTTGTAAACTTCACCCGGAATTTCCCTGCCAACCGGAACACCCATGATCGTGAGCTGCGGGCGGCGACCAAAATTCGCCTGTAAAAACACGCCAACGATAAAACCTCGGGCCGGAGCATTCTTGCCGGCGGCTGCCGGACGGATGTCGATCTTGCGCGAGGCAGTTCCATTTCCGCCCTTGAACTCGTAGCAGATCATTCCCGTCCCGCCGCCGACGCTCCCTTCTTCAAGCGTGCCGCCGTGGGCTGCGTCGAGCGCGTGCCAGACATCTTCCGCCTTAACGTGAAAACCATTAATATCGTTCAGCCAACCATCCCATGTCTCAGCAACGACGGGCAAGCTCCACCAGTAGCCGGTCTTGTCGGCTGCTCCTTGTTTGACGCGCCAAGCTATCACCGCGTCGCGCGCCACGCCGACGCTGTGCGTGTTCGTGATTATGATCGGCCCCTCCAGAAATCCGCTCTCTTCAACCCACGCTGTGCCAGTCATCTCGCCGTTTCCATTCAAGCTGAAGAAGCCGGCGTAAACCGGATCATTAAGTGAAGGCCGCCCCCGCGGCAGGATCGCGGTGACGCCAGTGCGCACCGGGCCTTTGCCGACTTCGAGTTTTCCTTCGCCGCTGATCAACGTCGTGTAGCCGACTTCCACACCAGGCACATCAGTGATCGAGTTAAATTCCCCCGGCATGCCTTCAAACGGAATGCCGAGATCGCGCGCGCGCGTTTGTTTGCTTTCTGTCGTCGTCCTAGCGGGCGGGGATTTCTGAGGCTCGCGTGCCGAGGCCTCGAGCACGATTACGAGCATGAGCACGAGCAGCAGGTTGGATTTCGATCTTGGAAGCATGAAGCAAACGCTCAATATTCAACGCTCAACCTTCAACAGCCAGCGCATAAATTTCCGAGCTGGCGATTATTGCAATAGCGATCGCGGGCATTTTGCCCGCTCTATACGGCAGCTTGCCGGAGGGCCGCCGCGCGCAAGGGCGCGATGTTAGCTTACGCAAGGACACGCGTTCGGTTCGTGGCAAAATGCCGCGAACTGCGAGCAGAATGCTCGCGCTCCCCATCAACTATGCCCTATCAACCATCAACTCCGAAGGCTTTCGCAAGTCAACTTTTTCGTTAAATTGAGCGCGTGAGCTACGAGGTTTTCGCCCGAAAATACCGACCCCAGACTTTTGACGATCTCGTCGGGCAGCCGCACGTCTCGCGCACGCTGAAAAACGCGGTTGCGCAAAACCGGCTCGCCCATGCATATCTTTTCGTTGGACCACGCGGAATCGGCAAAACATCGACCGCTCGGATTCTGGCGAAATCACTCAATTGCGTAAACGGACCGACTGCCACGCCATGCGGGGAATGTGACAACTGTCGCGAGATTGCCGGCGGCAATAGTCTCGATGTGATCGAGATCGATGGCGCCAGCAACAACAGCGTCGAAGACGTGCGCCAGCTTCGCGAGAATGTTCGTTATGCGCCGGCCAAAGGCCGTTACAAAATCTATCTCATCGACGAAGTGCACATGTTATCACCGGCGGCGTTTAATGCGCTCCTGAAAACGCTCGAGGAGCCGCCCGCGCACGTGAAATTTATTTTTGCCACCACCGAGCCGCAGAAAGTTTTGCCAACCATTTTGAGCCGTTGCCAGCGCTTCGATCTCCACCGTATCCCGGCAAATCTGATCGCGCAGCACCTTCAATTCATTGCCGGAAAAGAAAAAATCACATTGGAACCCGCGGCTGCGCATGCGATCGCGCGGGGCGCGGAAGGCGGTATGCGCGATGCAGAATCGATGCTCGATCAGCTCGTCGCATTCTGCGGCGAAAAAATCAGTGAAAGTGATGTCT
>WNFY01003056.1_pt1 | contig 22823 bp, 29 predicted proteins | sample 5400091 | NCBI WGS metagenome assembly WNFY01 (sample SAMN13153364, study PRJNA577476) | soil metagenome | isolation source: 60 cm soil or saprolite under grassland replicate 1 | place: USA:California | collected 2016-06-15 | reverse complement strand
AACGTGTTCCACAAGGTGCGGATCAACTACTATCCGCCCCGCGGCGACAACAAGGAAGGATGGGACAACATCGACATCTTCGGATGGCTCGGCTATCCGATGCAGATCAAGGTCGATTTCCTGTGCCGCGACTCGATCCTCGCCGCGCCGATCGTCCTCGACCTGGCCCTGTTCTTCGATCTGGCCCAGCGGGCGCGGCTCTCGGGGATCCAGGAGTGGCTGTCGTTCTACTTCAAGAGTCCGCAGACGGCCCCGGGGCTGTATCCTGAGCACGATCTGTTCATCCAGCAGACCAAGCTCAAGAACACGCTGCGGTGGTTGATGGGCGAGGATCAGATCACCCACCTCGGTATCGAGTACTACGAGAAGGCGTGAGCGTCACGCAGTACGTCGTCACGGCCGTCGGCCTCGTCACCATCGTGTGGGTGCTGTGGTACTTCCTGCTCTCGAGAGGATCCGCAACCGGGGCGTCCACCGTCGCCGGCGTGCAGGAAGTGCGGGTCGTCGTGAAGGGCGGCTACACACCCGATACGGTGGTCGTGCGGGCCGGCGAGCCGGTGCGAATCCAGTTCTACCGCGACGAGACCGCGGATTGCTCGGAGCGGGTCGTGTTCGAGGACTTCGGGATCGACACGGCGCTCCCGGCGTTTCAGACCACGCCCGTCGAGTTCACCCCTGCGGAAGCGGGCGAGTTCCCCTTCCGCTGCGGCATGCACATGCTGAAGGGCTTGCTCGTGGTGGAGCCCGCCACCACCGACCGGCGGCCCTCGTCTTCCCCGCACAAGTTTCATGAGTAAAGCCCGTATCGTCCTGCCCATCGAGGGGATGAGCTGCGCCTCGTGCGCCGCCACGGTGCAGGAGGCGCTGGGGAGCGCCGGCGGCGTCGCCCACGCCGCCGTCAACTATGCCACCGGCAAAGGCGCCGTGGACTACGACGACGCGCAGACCAGCGTCGCCGAGCTGATCAAGGCGGTCCGGGCGGCGGGCTACGACTGCGGCCAGGCGAGCGTCACGTTCACCGTCGAGCAGCTGCACTACGCGCCGAGCGTCGCGCCGCTCGAGCAGGCGTTGCGGGGCGTGTCGGGCGTGATCCGCGCTGCCGCCAACCAGGCGACTGAGACCGTCACGGTGGACTACATCCCCGGCGCCACGACCGCGGAGGCGCTCGAGGACGCGGTCGACCGTGCGGGCTTCCGGGTCGCGGAGCCGATTGCCGCCGAGGACCCGCTCGAGCGGGAGCGGCTCGCGCGTGAGCGCGAGGTCCGCTCGCTCACGGGGAAGTTCGCCCTCGCGGCCGCCGTGACGGTCGTGAGCATGCTCGGCTCGATGCTCCTGATGGCGCACGATGCCGATGCCACGCTGAAGCAGGTCGATCTGCTCGGGCGGCTGCTCATGCCGGTCGCCGGGCGACTCCAGGAGGCGCTCGCCGGGCGGGGGGCGCTCGACCCGGAGTGGATCAAGATCGGCCTCGCCGTCGTCACCTTGCCGGTGGTGGTCTGGTCGGGCGGCCAGTTCTACCGGAGCGCGTGGAGCGGGTTCAGGCATCGTACGGCCGATATGAACACCCTCATCGCGGTGGGCACGGGCGCGGCCTACCTGTATTCGCTCGTCGCCACCTTCGCTCCGGGCGTGTTCGCCGGTGCCGGGCACCCGGCGGACGTCTACTACGAATCGGTATCGGCCATCATCGCGTTGATTCTTCTGGGACGACTGCTCGAGGCGCGTGCCAAGGGGCGTACCTCGGAAGCGATCCGGCGCCTCGCCGGGCTCCGCCCACGCGTGGCGCACGTCGTGCGCGAGGGCAAGGAGACCGCCATCGCGGTGGAGGGGGTTGTACCGGGGGACCTCCTGATCGTGAAGCCCGGCGAAACGATCCCGGTGGACGGCATCGTCACCGAAGGCGCCTCCGCGGTGAATGAATCGATGCTGACCGGAGAGCCGATGCCGGTGGCCAAGAAGATCGGTGACGAGGTGATTGGCGCGACGCTGAATACGACCGGCAGCGTGACGTTCCGCGCCACGCGAGTCGGCAAGGACTCCGCGCTGGGTCAGATCGTCCAGTTGGTCGAGGACGCACAGGCGACCAAGGCGCCGATCCAGCAGCTCGCCGATCGCGTGGCGGGTGTGTTCGTGCCGATCGTCATCGCACTGGCGATCGCAGCGTTCGTGATCTGGTACGATGTGGGGCCCGCGCCGGCCGTGGTGTTCGCGACCATCGCGCTCGTGACGGTGCTCATCATCGCCTGTCCCTGCGCGCTCGGACTCGCCACGCCCACGGCGATCCTCGTGGGCACGGGCAAGGCCGCCGAGTACGGCATCCTGATCCGGAGCGGAGAAGCGCTCGATCGACTCGCCGCGGTGCGCACCGTGCTGCTCGACAAGACCGGCACTATCACCGAAGGCCGGCCGTCCGTCACGCACATCGTGACGGCCAAGCGGCCGGACGGCACGCCCCTGTCGCCGGGCGAAGTGCTCAAGTGGGCCGCCTCGGTGGAGCAGCGCTCGGAGCACCCGCTCGCACTCGCCGTGGCCAAGGCGGCCAGGGATCGGCAGGTCGACGTCCTGCCGGTCGAGAAGTTCGCGGCAATGGAAGGGCGGGGCGTGCGCGGTACCGTGGACCGCCGCATCATCGAGGTGATCTCCTTGCGCCACGCCCGCGAGCGCACCCTCGAGCTCGGAACGCTCGGTCCGGACGCCGACCGCCTCGCGGCTCAGGGACGCACCCCGGTGATCGTGGTGGTGAACAACACGGTGTACGGCGTGATCGCGATCTCCGACCCCATCAAGCCGACCACGCCCCAGGCCATCGCCTCCCTGAGACGCCTGGGGATCGCGGTGCTGATGGTGTCGGGGGACTCGAAGCATGGGGCGCAAGCGGTGGCGAAGGAGGTCGGGATCGACGACATCCTGGCCGAGGTGTTGCCGTCGCAGAAGGCCGACATCGTGAAGAAGCTGCAGCGGCAGGGCAAGCACGTGGCGATGGTGGGCGACGGAATCAACGATGCGCCGGCCCTCGCGCAGGCCGACGTGGGGATCGCGATCGGGACGGGGACCGACATCGCCATGGAGGCCTCCGACGTGACGCTGATGCGCGGCGACCTGCGCGGCGTGGTGACCGCGATTCAGTTGTCGCGGCGGACCATGGGGACGATCAAGCTGAACCTGTTCTGGGCATTCGCCTACAACGTGATCGGCATCCCGATCGCCGCCGGGGCGTTGTACCCGTGGCTCCACGTGCTGCTCTCGCCGGTGCTCGCGAGCGCGGCGATGGCGTGGTCGAGCCTGAGCGTGGTGCTCAACAGCCTGATGTTGCGGCGCTTCAAGCCCGCATGGGAGGGGAACCTGTGAGGTATTTCCACCGGACGACCCTGAGCCCCGACGACGTGCTGGCGCAGGCCAAGGCGTTCTTCGGCACGCGCCTCGCGCCGGCGGACGAGGCGGCGCGACGGCGCATCTATGCGGGCGCGCTGGGCAAGGTGACGATCACCGCCCGCGCTGAGGGCGGGCACTACACGTTGGTGGAGGTCGGCACCGACCAGGTCGGGGAGTCGGAGCTCGACCGCCTCGCCAAGCGCTTCCTGGCGGAGGTGCACAAACAGGTGGAGCCGGGCCACGAGCTCCGGGGGGCCTACTAACCCGCCACCTTCGCGCCGTACCCCGCCTTCGCGACCGCCGCGATGAGCTGGTCCGTCGTCGCAGCGTCGTCGTTGAAATCCACTTCCGCTTCGCCGGACGAGAGGTCGACGACGGCGGAGTACACGCCGCCCGCGCCCATCAGCGCCTTCTCGACTTTCATCTGGCAGTGCCCGCACGTCATCCCCGTCACCCGCAGCTTCAACGTCGCCATACGGCCTCCTCACCGGAGCTTGATTTGCCCGCCCCGTCCAGCCAAGTTTCACGCCCACTACAATTTACGTCATGCCATCGCGCGCCGCACCGACCACGCAGTCGCCGCCCATCCCGGCGGGTCTCACCCGCGACCAGTTGCTCGAAATCTATCGCTACCTGCGGCTCACGCGGACCCTGGAAGAACGCCTCACCGCCCTCTACCGCCAGAGCAAGGTGATCGGCGGCTTGTTTCGCTCGCTCGGTCAGGAGGGGGAGTCGGTCGGCTCGGCGTACGCCCTCGCCCGAGGGCCCAACCCGGACATCCTGTCGCCGCTGATCCGCAACTTGGGCTCGATGCTCGTCATGGGCGCCGAGCCGTTGGCGATCCTGCGCCAGTATATGGCCAAGGCGGAGGGCCCCACCCGCGGGCGCGAGCTGAACGTCCATTTCAACGATCTCGAGAAGGGCTACCTGGGCCAGATCTCGCATCTCGGCGACATGGTCCCGGTGATGGCCGGGATCGCGCTGAGCTTCAAGCTGCGGGGCGAGCCGCGGGTGGGGCTGGTGTATGTCGGCGACGGCGCGACCTCGACCGGCACGTTCCATGAGGGTCTCAACTTCGCCGCGGTCCAAAAGGTCCCGCTCGTCGTGATCGCGGAATACAACCGCTGGGCCTACTCGACGCCTCCGGAGAAGCAGTTCGCGGTGAAGGACCTCGCGGAGAAGGCGAAGGGCTACGGCATCCCGGCCGTCACCGTGGACGGGAACGACGTGCTCGCGGTGTACGGGGCGACCAAGCTCGCGGTCGAGCGAGCCCGACGGGGTCACGGCGTGCAGTTCATCGAGGTCAAAACGTACCGTCGCAAGGGCCACGCCGAGCATGACGACCAGCACTACGTGCCCAAGGACGAGCTCGATTGGTGGGCCAAGGAGAACGACCCGGTCGACCGCTACGTGACGCAGCTGGTGCGGAACGAGTGGGCCGAGGAGCGCGAGCTGAAGGCGATCGACGACCGCGTGAAGGTCGAGATCGATCAGGCGACCGATGCCTGCATCGACGAGCCGTTGCCGTCGGGGGAGTCGGCCCTGGGCGGCGTGTATGCCGATCCGCGAGCGGCCCCGCGACACTGGTACCGGAGCCTGTGATGGCCGAAGTCACCTACCTGGAAGCGCTCCGCCAGGGGTTGTGGGAGGAGATGGAGCGCGATCCCAACGTGTTCATCCTGGGAGAGGACGTGGGGGCGTACGGCGGCGCGTTCAAGGTCACCGAGGGGTTCGCCAAGAAGTTCGGCGAGGGGCGCGTCATCGACACGCCGATCTCGGAGGCGGCGATCGTCGGCGCGGCGGCCGGCGCAGCCCACATGGGCATGCGTCCGGTGGCGGAGATGCAGTTCATCGACTTCATCTCCTGCGCCTACGACATGCTCACGAACTACGTCGCCACCGCCCGCTACCGCGCCGGTCTCGCGACCCCCATGGTGGTGCGAGGCCCGTGCGGCGGTTACGTGCGGGGTGGCCCGTTTCATTCGCAGAACCCCGAGGCGGCCTTCTTTCACACTCCGGGGTTGAAGATCGTCTATCCCGCCACCGCACGGGACGCGAAGGGCCTGATCAAGGCGTCCATCCGGGACGAGGATCCGGTGATCTACCTCGAGCACAAGTGGCTGTACCGGCGGATCAAGGAGTCGCTGCCGGAGCAAGAGGAGATCCTCACCCCGATCGGCGAGGCGCGGCTCGCCCGCGAGGGGAAGGACCTGTCCATCGTCACCTACGGGGCCACGGTGTGGAAGGCGCTCGAGGCGGCCGACCAGCTGGCGAAGGACGACGCCCTCTCGGTCGAGGTGCTCGACCTGCGGACGCTGTTGCCGATGGACGACGCCGCGATCATGCGGACGGTGCAGAAGACCAACAAGGTGCTCATCGTGCACGAGGACACGCGCACCGGTGGCCTCGCCGGCGAGATCGCCGCGCGCATCAACGAGCAGGCGTTCGCCTGGCTCGACGGCCCCATCATGCGGGTGACGGCGCACGACGTGCCCCTGCCATATGCGCCGACGCTGGAAGATTTCGTGCTGCCGCAGACGGACGATATCGTGAAAGCGGCGCGTTGGTTGGCGGCGTATTGAGGAGATGTCATGGCTCGCATAGACGTCCTGATGCCGCAAATGGGAGAGTCGATCGCAGAAGGGACCCTCTCCAAGTGGCTCAAGAAGCTCGGTGACGAGGTCAAGCGGGACGAGCCGCTGTTCGAGATCTCGACCGACAAGGTGGATGCCGAGATCCCCTCTCCCACCGCGGGCGTCCTCGCCGAGATCAAGGTGCAGGAAGGTCAGACCGTGCCGGTGCAGACGCTCGTGGCGGTGATTGAGACCGAAAAGGGCGCTGCGGCGACGGCGGCTTCGCCCGCGGCGCCCCCGGTCGCAGCAGCCCAGCGGGCGCCCGCTGCTCCCGGAGGCAGCGCGGTCTCGCCGCCGTCCCGTACCGCCCCTTCCCGCCCTCTACCGCCCTCTACCGCCCCGGTGGGGGGAAAGGGGGACGGGGGTGAGACCGCCGAGGAGCGCTTGCGCCGCAAGTCCACCCCGCTGGTCCGCAAGATCGCCGCCGAGCATCAGGTGGACATCTCGACCATCCCGGGTAGCGGCTTCGCCGGCCGGGTGACCAAGCAAGACATTCTCGGATTCATCGAACGCGGCGTACCGGCGCCTCCCCCCACTGCTCCCGGCTCCCGGCTCCCCGCTCCCGCGCCGTCCGGCCCCCTCGAGCACCCAGTGGTCGACCCTTGGCCCGGCGATCGAGTCGAACCGTTCTCGAAGATCCGCAAGATCACCGCGGATCACATGATCATGTCGCGCCGCACCTCGGCGCACGTGACGAGCTTTTTCGAGATCGACTACAGCGGCGTGGCCGAGCTCCGCCGCAAGCACAAGGCTGCGTACGCCGAGCGCGGCGTGAATCTCACCTACCTCGCGTTCATCGCGAAGACCTGCGCCGAGCAACTGCGGAAGCACCCGGTGGTGAACGCCGCGGTGTCGGGCGACAACATCATCTACCGTCGCGATGTGAACATCGGCATCGCGGTGGCGCTCGACTGGGGGCTCATCGTGCCGGTGGTGAAACGCGCCGACGAGCTGTCGCTCGGCGGCCTGGCCCGCACCATCAACGACCTGGGTGAGCGCGCGCGGACCAAGAAGCTGTTACCGGACGAGATCCAGCGCGGCACCTTCACCATCACGAACCCGGGCGTGTTCGGGTCGTACGCGGGAGCCCCGATCATCAACCAGCCGCAGGTGGCGATCCTCGGCGTGGGCGCGATCGAGAAGCGCCCCAAGGTGGTGACGCTGCCGGACGGCAGCGACACGATCGCGATCCGCACGATGGGCATGGTGTCGATGTCGTACGATCACAGAGTCGTGGACGGCGCCGACGCAGATCGATTCCTCGCCGACGTGAAACGCGCGCTCGAGGACTTTCCCGAGGGAGCGATCTAGCCATGCCCAAGGTGCTCACCGCGGCGCGGGTGCGCGTGCCCCCGACCAACGAGGCGGACTACCTGGCCACGCTGCGGGAATTGTGTCAGTTCGCCGACGCACGCGGCCAGCGCATCTGGCTGTTCCGCAACGCCAAGGACCCGCAGCTCTTCACGGAGTTCTCCGAAAGCCAGACCGAAATGTCGCACCGGGCTCAGGCGTCGCGGCTGCCCGAGGAGATCAAGCTCGAGAAACGGCTGCAGAGCCTGGGGACCTACGCCCCGGATGCCTGGGAGCTGTGGACCGAGGTTTCCCTCGCGACTCCGGCCGAGGCGTAGGCGAGCGGCGATGGCGGGGCGAACGATCGTCGTGGACGGGGAGCCGTGGGAAGTGGCCCCGGCGGGGCGCGTGACAGTGTACGACCGCGACCAGTTCGGCGTGGTGTTCGAGCAGGGGACCGGCCCCGAGCGCCGCCGTCGCTTCACGCGCCACGCGCCGGTCGGCAACCGCAGTCCCGACGCCGCGCTGGCCGAGCTCTCCGAGCGAGAGTTGGTGGAGCTGTTCCGGCAGTCGCAGCCGGCCTGGACCGCGCCGGAGGGTGCCTACGGCGCGCGTTGACCTGCATTGCCACTCGACGGCCTCGGACGGGGAGTATCCTCCGGCCGAAGTCGCGCGGCGGGCGCACGCGGCGGGTCTCGCCGCGATCGCCCTGACCGACCACGACACGACCGCTGGCGTCCCCGAGGCGGCCCGCGGTGGGGAGGCGCTCGGCGTACGCGTCGTGTCCGGCTGCGAGTTCAGCGTGAAGGCGCCCTGGGGCGAGCTTCACCTGCTCGGCTACTTTCTGCCGCCGGGTCATGTGCGGCTCGAGGAGTTCCTCGCCGGCACGCGGGCGGCGCGACAACGTCGCGCCGAGCAGATCGTGACGCACCTGCGCCGGCTGGGCGTGGCCATCGAGCTGGGGGACATCGTGCGAGCGGCGGACGGCGGGGCCCTCGGTCGCCCCCATGTGGCTCGAGTGCTGGTGCAGCGGGGCGTGTGCATCGACATGAACGACGCGTTCGCGCGCTATCTGGGCCGCGGCCGGCCCGCCTACGTCGAGAAGCCGCTTCCCACGCTGCAGCAGGTCGCCGAGTTGGTACATGCCGTCGGTGGGATCGCCGTCGCCGCTCACCTCGGTGATCACGGCACCGAAGGCCAGATCCGGCAGTTCCAGGAGCAGGGGCTCGACGGCCTCGAGGTGCGGCACCCGAGCCACTCTCCCGGCACCGAGCGCCGACTCACCAAGATCGCGGAGCGCCTTGGCCTTGCCATCAGCGGCGGCTCGGACTGGCACGGCGACATGGAGCTCGGGGATTCTCATGCGCCGCTCGGCGGGCTGGATATCCCGATGGAATGGCTTGAAAAACTAGAAGAGCGTCGCGCGACGACGTCAAGCGGAAACGTCGCGCAAAACCGTAGGGGAATATCATGAGCGAGCTCCTGGCCGTCGGCAGCGAGGCACCCGTGTTCACCGCCGCGGCGTCGGATGGCAAGACCTACAGCCTGACCGACGTGTTGAAGACCAAACAGGTCGCGCTGGTCTTCTACCCGGGAAACAACACCCCCGGCTGAAACCGCCAACTCTCCGCCGTGCGCGACGAGATGGCGAAGTTCCAGAAGGCCGGCATCCAGCCGTTCGGTGTGAACCCCGCCGGGGTGGAAGCCCATGCGAGCTACGTGAAGAAGCTCAACTTCAATTTCCCGCTGCTCTCGGACCCCGACCGCGCGATCGCCCGCGCCTACCACGCGCTCAAAGAGGACGGCAAGGGCGTCCAGCGCTCGGTGTACGTCGTCGAGCGGGACGGCACGGTCGCGTTCGCGCAGCGCGGTGCGCCCCCCGTGGACGAGATCGTGGCGCATGCCTCCTAACCTGCGCGGCAAGGTCGCGCTCATCACCGGTGTGGGTCGCGTAGGCCAGATCGGTCACGCGGTGGCCCGGGGGTTCGGTCGGGCGGGGGCGCAGCTCGTCATCGCGGACGTGAATGCCGCCGGGCTCGCGGACCGTGCGAAAGAATTCACGACGGAGGGCCTCGCCGTCCATGCCGTGGCGGGCGACCTGACGACGCCGGACGCAGCCCATCGGGCCGTGGCTGAGGCAAGAGGGCGGTTCGGGGGCCTCGACGTCGTGGTCAACGTCGCCGGCGGGCTCGTGAACTACGGTCCGGTGCTCGACCTCAAGCCCGAGCGCCTGGAGCTCGAGCTCGCGATCAACCTCAAGACGACGTTCTACGTGTCGCAGGCGGCCATCCCGGCGCTGCGCGATCGCGGGGGCGGGGCCATCGTGAACTTCGCCTCCGCGGCGGTCTTGAAGCCGCAGAGTCAAATGGCCGTCTACACCGCGGCCAAGTCCGCCGTGGCCGGGCTCACCCGCGCGTTGGCGAGAGAGCTCCGCGACGACCGGATTCGCGTGAACGCCGTCGCGCCCGGCACGATGAGGACGGCCGACAATCTCGCACAGATGCAGGCCGCCAAGGTCCGCTGGGTGGAGCTCGACGACCTCGTGGCCGCGGTGCTGTACCTCGCGAGCGACGAAGCGCGGGGTGTGAGCGGTGAAATCCTTGCGGTCACCGGCGGGGACGTCTAGGTGTGAGCCAACCGGTCGCCATGCGCGACGTCGTGGTCGTCGGTGGCGGGTGCTACGGGACGTTCTATGCGGGGCAGCTCGCCAAGGCCAAGCAGCGAGGCAAGGCGCACTTCCGGCGCGTCGTGGTTGTCGACCGTGACCCGGCCTGTCGAGCGCGGGGGGAGCTGGGCGAGGCGCAGGACCGCACGTTCGTGGTCCGCGAGTGGAGCGACTATTTCGGTGAGCTCCTGGGCGGAGCCGCCCGCACGCCGGCGGGGTCGCAGGATTACGTCGTGCCCTCGCCGCTCATGCCGCACCTCATGTTCCAGTGGCTCGTGGCCCACGCGCGCGAGCGATGGCCGGGGCGCACCATCGACGTCGCTCCCGTGCCCGGCGAGCCGGGGACGCCTTACGATCGGACGGGACCCGACCGTACTCGGTATGTCTCGTTCGCCGACTGGATCTGTCCCACGCACTGCATCGAGCCCACCGTCTGCCCGGCCATCGGGAGCGCGCGGACGTGGGAGATGGGGGATGCGGTGCGCGGGCTGGCGGAGCGGCTGCGGGCTGCGGGCGAACCAGTGCATGGGCCGGCATTGTTCGTGTGCCGCCATCACGTGTTCGGGGTCGGCACCTTCGCGGTAGACGCGGTGATCGAAGGCGACGCGATGGTGCGGGCCGCGGGCGAGAGCGGCTCGGCGGCGGCGGTGCTGGTGGGGACGATTTCGAGCTGTCACGGAGCGGTGAACTTGCTGCGGATCGGGGCGGCAGAGGCGGCAACGGGCGGCACGGGGCGGCAGTAGGAGTTTCCTTGCCGCCTCTGCCGCCTTCTGCCGCCCTTTGCCGCCCATGACTCCCGAAGTCCGCCGAGCGCACCTCACCCGGGCCTGCGATCTGTTCAACGCCGGCGACTATTGGCTCGCCCACGAGGCCCTGGAAACCGTCTGGCGTTCTATTATTAGTGACGGCGACGAGGGCACGGCACGTGTTTGGCAGGGATTGATCCAGGCGGCGGCCGCGTTGCTCCATCAGCAGCGGGGGAATCGGCATGGTGTGGCGGTGGTGGGTCGAGCGGCCCTCGAGAAGCTGGAGGGCCCACAGCGGTCCGATGTCGAAGTCGAGACCGTTCGGTTTCGCGAGCAGCTGGCGCGGGCGCTCGCCGGCGATGCCGAGCCGCCGTGCCTGGAGCTGCGTGGTGCGGACGGAGAGTTGAGGACGGATGACGGATAACGCCAAGCACGGATACGACGTGATCATCGTGGGCGCAGGCCCTGCGGGGCTGTGCGCCGCGATGTACGCCGGGCGCGGCATGCTCAAGGCGCTGACGATCGAGCGCGGGGCGCCGGGCGGCGAGCTCTTGAACACCGACCTGATCGAGGACTACATCGGGTTCGAAAGCATCAAGGGGTGGGAGCTGGCGCAGAAGATGGCGGAGCACGCGAAGAAGTTCGGTGCCGAGATCGCGACCGATACGGTGGAGAAGGTCCGCAAGGCGGAGGACGGCTGGTTCGACGTCTCCACGGCCCGGGGCAAGACCTATCGCGCACCGGCCGTGATCCTCACCGCGGGCGGGACCCCCATCAAGCTCGGCGTACCCGGAGAGAAGGAGTACGCCGGGAAGGGTGTGTCGTACTGCGCGGTATGCGACGGGGCGTTCTTCAAGGGCGAGGCTCTCGCCGTGGTGGGGGGAGGAGATGCGGCGGTCGAAGAGGCCGACTACCTCACCCGCTACGCGTCCAAGGTCTACATCGTGCACCGGCGCGACCGGCTGCGCGCGTCCAAGATCCTCCAGGAGCGCGCGTTCGCGAACCCCAAGATCGACATGATCTGGAATAAGCACGTGGTCGAGATCAAGGGCACCGAGCGCGGCATCCATCACCTCGAGCTCCTGGACACGGTGACCCGTGAGCACTCGAACCTCCTGGTCGGCGGCGCGTTCATTTTCATCGGGTTCAGGCCCAACACGGACCTGGTCGAGGGCCACGTCAAGCATGACGCGGGGGGCTACTTCGTCACCGACGACCGGATGATGACGTCCATTCCGGGTCTCTTTGCCGCGGGGGACGTGCGCAGCCAGCTCACGCGCCAGATCACGACCGCCGTGGGTGATGCCACGACCGCCGCGATTGCCGTCGAGAAGTACCTCGCGGCGCTGCGCGAGGAGCCGCCGTTGGTGCGCCAGGCGCGCCAGGCAGTAACAGAATGAGGGTCGTGCAAATCCCGAACGGCCAGTTCGTCGAGAACTGCTACTTCGTGATCGACGAAGCGACGGCCGAGTGCGCGATCATCGACCCCGGCGAGGAAGCGGGCCTGATCGCGTACAAGCTCCAGGCCGAAGCCGTCCGGCCGGTCGGGATCTGGCTCACGCACGCGCACATCGACCACGTGCTGGGCGTCCCGCGGCTCAAGGCCGATACGGGGGCCCCGGTGCATCTACATCCGGCGGACCGTGTGCTGTACGACCACGTCCCGGAACAGGGCCTCGCCTTCGGCATGCGTGCCGAGCGGCTCCCCGCACCGGACCGCGAGCTGGCCCACGACGACGTGCTGTGGGTGGGCGGACTCGAGTTCCGCGTCCGTCACGCCCCCGGGCACTCGCCCGGGAGCGTCGTGTTCGAAGGCCAGGGCGCGGTGTTCGGCGGCGACGTGCTGTTTCAGGGATCGATCGGGCGGACCGACCTGCCGGGGGGCGACTTCGATACGCTGCTCAAGAGCATCGAGCGCGAGTTGCTTACGCTGCCCGATTCGACCATCGTGTACAGCGGGCATGGACCGGAAACCACCATCGGACGCGAGCGCCGCGCCAATCCCTTCCTCACCGGCGCCTACCGCCTCGGCTAGACCGCGGCCCACCTGCCTGCGCTGCGGCGCGGAGGTGCGACCCAAGCCGTGGGGGTGTAAGAGCCCCTGCTCGAATTGCGGCTTCAACTACCCGCTGGGCGACTGCTCCGACTGACCGATGAGTCACCTGCTCGCGCTCGCCCTTCTAGGCGTGGACTGTCTCGTCCGCGCCTGGCGGATTCAGCTCAGCGTCTGGACGGCGGGGGGACGACTCTCGTTTGGCGACGCCTTCCGGCTGAACCTGTACGGAGAAGCGGCATCCCAGCTCACGCCGAACCGCTTGGGGGGCGAGCCGGCCCGCTTCCTCGGCCTCGCGGAGGCGCGCCTGCGACCGGTCACCGCCCTTGTGGCGATCGGCGTCGAGGTCGCATGCGAATGGCCCGTGTTCGTGATCGCGGCCGCGGCGCTGGTGGCGTATTACGCGCCCGATTGGCAAGGCGCAGCAAGCGCCTGGCTCCAGCACCACCGGGCCGGCGAGCTCGTGACCATCGAGATCACCGTGCTGCTCGTCCTGGTGACGGCGTACCTGTTGCAGCGGCTGGCGCGCTCCGGCTTCGTCAGTCATCGCGTGCGGCGCCAGTGGCGGGTGGCGTTGGCGCACGTGCGTCGCGCCCCCCGGTGGGCGCTCGCCGTAGGGGCGCTCTTGACCGTGGTCAGCCTCGCCGCCCGCGCGCTCATCCTCCCGGCGCTCGCCTGGGGCATGCACGAGCCCCCGCCGTTTCCTCAGATGTTCTTCGGTGCGCTCGCGTTGCTCCACGCGCCGCTCGTGGTACCGCTGCCGTCGGGCGGCGGTGGACTCGAAGTGGCCTTCTTGAACGGGTTCGCCGGGGACTTCGGCGCCCGCCAGGTGACCATGCTGCTGTTGTGGCGCTTCTACACGGCGATCCTGCTCACCGTCCTCGGCGTGTACGCCCTGGTGCGATCCGTGGGCTACCACGCCGCAGTGCAGCTGTTCAAGATCGGCTGGGGGAAACCACGGGGAGACCCACCATGACGACACCGCGGATCACGCCGCTCACGCCGGACCAGGCCGCCCCGGACGTGCGGCCGATTCTCGAGACGTACCTGAAAGAGCGTGGCAACATCCCCAACATGTTCCGCACCGTGGCGCTTCGACCCAGCCACCTGCGGACGATGATTGCCCACTTCCGCACCGTGATGAACGAGGGCACGGTGCCCCCGCTCTTGAAGGAGCTCTTGTGGGTGCGCATCTCGCACCTGAATCGCTGTCGCTATTGACTCAACTCTCACACTGTCTTGGCAAGACAGAAGGGCGCGAGCGAGGACCTGGTCGAGGCGATCCAGGACCGGGGCGGGCGGGCCCCGCTCGAGCGGCTCGAGGCGGGCTGGCGGGGGGCGCTCGAGTACGCCGACGTCGTCCACGTGTCGGGTCATCTGGTGACGGACGAGCTGTACGCGAGGCTCACCGCGGCATGGGACGAGGGTCAGATCGTGGAGATCACCCTGGTGATCGGGATGACGGAGTACTTCAATCGATTCAACGACAGTTTAAGGGTAGAGCCCACGACGTGATCAGGGCGCCGGGGCGATCGCCACGAGCACCACGGTCCGCTCCAGCGCCGTTGCGACGCCGTGCGGAACGCCCTCCGGCGCCAGGATCAGGTCTCCCGCCCCTGCGTCCCTGACACTCTCACCCAGGATGAACCTCGCCTTTCCCGTCACAACCAAATAGAATTTGTCGGCTCCGGCGTGCGTGTGCACTTTCTGCCCCTGCCCCGGCTCGAAACAATTCAGGCCGACCAGGAGCCGGTCCGAGCGGAAGCAATCCAGCTTGGTCATCTTGGTGCCAGAGAACCGGGCTTCAGTGGGCAGGTGTTGCAGCAGATCCTGGGTATCCATGGGCGATTCCTGGTTCGAGACCGACGGCGCCGTGACCGAACGGACGGAGACGATGAGCGCGACCCGCATCGAGCGTGATCCCCTGGGCGAGCTGTCCGTTCCCGCCGACGCGCTCTACGGGATCCAGACGGAGCGGGCCCGCCAGAATTTCCCCATCTCCCATCTCCTCCCCCTTCCGCCGTTCGTGAACGCCGTCGTCTGGATCAAGCGGGCCGCCGCCCTCACGCACAAGCAAAGCGGGCGTCTCGACCCGAAGCTCGCCGATGCGATCGTGCGGGCGGCGGACGAGGTGCTGGCCGGGGAGCACCGCCACCAGTTCGTCGTGGATCCCTACCAGGCGGGAGCGGGGACGTCGCACCACATGAACTGTAACGAGGTTCTCGCCAATCGCGCGAACGAGCTGCTGGGCGGGAAACGCGGTGACTACAAGCCGGTGCATCCGAACGACCACGTCAACATGGCCCAATCCACCAACGACGTGATCCCCACCGCGATCCGGCTAGCGGCGCTGTCGGAGCTGCCAGCGCTGCTCGACGCCCTGGGCCGGCTGGCGCGGGCCTTCCTGACGAAGGGCAAGTCGTTCGACAAGATCCTCAAGTCGGGGCGTACGCATCTGCAGGACGCGACGCCGATTCGGCTGGGCCAGGAGTTCGCCGCCTACGGGCACACCATCGAGCGCGGCGGGGACCGCGTGGCCCGCGCGGCCGTGCAGTCCATGGGGGACGCGGCGGCGTTTTCGGGGACGTTGCGCACCTACGCGATGGATCTCGGCAAGATCGCGAGCGATCTCCGGCTGCTCGCCTCGGGTCCGCGGACCGGGCTCGCGGAAATCGTGCTGCCCCCGGTCCAGCCGGGCTCCAGCATCATGCCCGGGAAGGTGAACCCGTCGATCGCCGAGATGGTGAACATGGTGTGCTACCAGGCGCTCGGGAACGACGTCACGATCGCGGCGGCGGCGGAGGCGGGACAGCTTGAGCTCAACGTCATGATGCCCGTGATCGCGCACAATCTGTTGTTCACCATGCGGATTCTCACGAACGCCTCCCGCGTGTTCGCGGAGCGGTGCGTCGAGGGCATCGAAGCCGACCCGGCACAGTGCGCACACTGGCTCGAGCGCAGCCCCGCACTCGTCACCGCCCTTGCCCCCCGGATCGGATACGCCGAGGCGGCGAAACTCGCCAAGGAAGCGGTGGCGAAGAACGTCACGGTACGCCAGCTCGTGCTGGAGAAGGGCGTGCTCAAAGGGAAGGACCTCGAAGCCGTACTCGATCTGCTGGCGATGACCGAGCTGGGAGTGCCGGGGGAGCGGAAATAACCGAGGACGGGAGGAGCACCAATGCACTGGATCGTCGCGGGGCTGATCGCGGGCGTCGGCGCGTTCTTCGCCGACTACGTCACCTGGGGGAAGATCTTCACTGGTCCGGAAATGCACGGGTTCGGCACGATGCCGCCCACGCCCGAGGAGCGAAAGCAGATGATGCTGCCGGCCATGTTGAAGTCGGGCGCGCTCGCGCTCGTCTTCGGCGTGTTGCTGGCGTGCTCCTATCAACGGCTCAAGGGCGGATTGTGGGTGCAGGGTGGCGGGCCGCTGGCGGGCATGGAGTTCGCCACGCTCCTGTGGTTGTGCACCATCGCGTTGTCGACCCTCGGCAGCGGTGTGTGGTATGACAAAGTTCGACCGTTGCTCAAGGCGACGTTCTGGGCCTGGCTCGTCCGGATGAACGTTGCCGGCCTGATCGTCGGATTGCTCGTCAAGTAATTGCCGTCACACCGGGGGTCGTGATTCGAGTCACCGAATCCGACCCCCGCGGTCGTTATCCGTTGCGGCATGCGTGGGACATGTCTGGTTGCCGCGGCGCTGACGCTCTTCGCCCTTTCATCTGCACACGCGCAACGGCGGGTGCGCATCGGTCCGACCTATTCGTCGGTCAGCCTGGAGGATGGCTCCGGATCGAGCCACAGCTTCTCGTCGTTCGGCGGGTCCGTGGCTCTCATCACCGGCGACGAGGGTGAGACTGGGCTCACGATCGCCCGCTACAACGATCTATCGACCGACAAAGGCCTCCGGCGCCTGAGCCTGTATGCGCTCGACTCCTACTACTATCCGGTCGGCACCCGAGGTGTCGTGGCACCCTTCGCGGTCACGGCGCTCGGCCTGGCGCGGGTCATCGAGGTCGACTCGCTCTGCTTGGTCTCCATCATCCCCTGCAGCGCCAGCACCTCGGCGACCAGCCAGTTCGCGCTCGCCTTCGGACTCGGAGTCCGGGTGAATGTCGGCCCGGCCGCGGTCGCAACCCTCGCGGGGCGGTTTCTCGAGGTCCCGGGGAGCCAGATCCAGGCGCTCGAAGCGGTCGCAAACGCCTCCATCGCGTTTGGAGCCGTTCGTAAGGGCGAGTTCCTCGACGGCACTGTGGGTCCGACCGCGAGCTTCCTCATTCCGGTCTCCGGCGCATTGCACGGACGCGCTCCGTTCGTTGGCGCCCGATTCCGACGCGACACAAAAAAGGCGGGTACCGTCGCCGTCCAGATCGACTTGGCCCCACTGCGCATCACCGCCGGCTGTCCTTCCACGGGTTGCAACGAGAACGCCGTGCTCTTCGCCCCGGCCTACGAGGCGTCGGTTCGTCCCGCGTGGGGGCGCGTGTACGGGCAGGTCGGCCTGCTGCTCGCCGGTGTGTATTCGCAGGGCCCCGACCGCGGCATCGCTCAAGGCGCGCACGGCGGAGTGGGGATTGACCTGTACGGCGGGCGGGTCATGTGGAACCTGAATTCGCGCCTGCTGTGGCTGCAGCGCAACTCAGGAGAAAACGTCTTCGGAGTGCAGGTGGGGGTATCCGTCAGCCCGCGGATTGGCGGCGCGCGGTAGGAAGCAGGGAGCAGGGAGCAGGGAGCCGTAAACACCGCTGCGGCAGCAGCTACCGCTCCCTGCTCCCCGCTCCCTGCTCCCATTGAATCCCCAGACCTACCCTCCCATATTGATTCCATGCGCGTCACCACCTGGGCCGAATACGGGTTGATCGTCTCCGTAAACCTCGCGAAGCGGGCGGGGCAGGGGCCGGTCGCGGCGCGCGAGCTCGCCGAGCAGGAGCGGCTGCCCCACGACTATGTGGAGCAGATTCTCTTGCGCCTGCGGCGTGCCGGTCTGGTGGATTCGGTCCGTGGCGCCAAAGGCGGCTACCACCTCGCCCGCGAGCCCCACGTCATCACCGTCAAAGACGTGATCGAAGCCTCGGAGCACGTCACCTTCGAAGTGAACTGCGATCTCCATCCCGTCGACCCTCAGCGATGTAGTCCGGAGGCTGCGTGCAGCATCCGGCCCGTCTGGCGAATGCTGGAGCAACGGATCAACGATCTGTTGGCCGGCATCTCGCTCGCGGACCTCACGCACGATGAGCCCGAGCTGTACCACATCGCCGGGGCGCTGGCCGGGAACTAGTCCCGCCATCCCAACTGTTTTTTTTACCTGAAACCCGACTGGCGCTGTCGGGTTTAACCCGATTGGAGGCAAGTGTGGCGTACGCGCATCCCGAGGTCCTCGTTGCCAGCGAGTGGGTGGCGGGGCACCTCACCGATCCGGGCATCCGCTTGATCGAAGTGGACGTGGACACGACGGCGTACGACTCCGGACACATTGCCGGCGCCGTCGGCTGGAACTGGCAGTCGCAACTGAACGATCCGGTGCGGCGCGACATTCCGGACAAGCACGCGTTCGCCGAGCTCTTGTCGAAAGCTGGTGTCACGCCCAAGACCACAGTCGTGCTGTATGGCGACAACAACAACTGGTTTGCCGCGTTCGCCTTCTGGCTGCTGCAGCTGTACGGGCACGCCAACGCGAAGCTGATGAACGGCGGGCGGGCGAAATGGGTGGCCGAGGGGCGCCCGCTCGTGACGGAGCGCTCGAATGTGCGGGCCACGACGTACCCGGTGCCCAAGAAGGTGAACGCCGCGATCCGCGCTAAGCGTCCCGAAGTCGAGAAGGCGCTCAAGGCCAAGAAGACCGCGCTCGTGGACGTGCGATCCACCCCCGAGTTCGTCGGTGAAATCATCGCGCCACCCGGGATGACGGAGACGGCGCAGCGCGCGGGGCACATCCCCGGCGCCAAGAACGTTCCGTGGAGCAAGGCGGTCGCGACCGACGGGACGTTCAAGCCGTTCGAGGAGCTGCTACAGCTCTACAAGGGCGCCAAGGTGATCGACGGCAACGGCGAGGTCATCGCGTACTGCCGCATCGGCGAACGCTCGAGTCACACCTGGTTCGCGCTCAAGTACCTGCTGGGCGTGAAAAAGGTGCGCAACTACGACGGCTCGTGGACCGAGTGGGGCAACCTGGTGGGCGCGCCGATTGCGAAGGGAGCGGAATGAGCACGGCGGTCAGTCGGACGGGCGGACGGCGGGACCGGAAGGCGCTCACCGAGCCGGCGCTATGGGGCCTGGTCGGGAATACACCGTTGATTCCCTGTCCACCTGTCCACCCGTCCGCCGGTCCGCCGCTGTACCTGAAGTGCGAGTGGCTCAACCCCGGCGGGTCGGTGAAGGACCGCGCGGCGCTCTACATCCTGCGGGACGGGATCGCGCGGGGCGAGCTGCCGGCCAAGCGGTTGCTCGATGCGTCGAGCGGCAACACTGCCATCGCCTATGCGATGCTCGGTGCGGCGGCCGGGATCGGGGTAACGGTGTGCGTCCCGGCGAACGCGAGTGCGGAGCGCAAGGCACTGCTCGAAACGTACGGCGCGGAGGTGATCTTCACCGACCCGCTCGACGGCTCCGATGGCGCCATCCGGGCCGCCGCCGAGCTCGGGGCGACTCGAGCCCACCAATACTGGTACGCCGATCAGTACAACCACCCGGCGAACGCGCGGGCCCACTACGTCACGACGGCGGAGGAGATCTGGCGCCAGACCGCCGGCCGGGTCACGCACCTCGTCGCCGGGCTCGGTACGACCGGCACGCTGATGGGAACCGGCCGGCGTTTAAGAGAGTTGAACCTGGGCATGCAGCTCGTCGCGGTGCAACCCGACGGGCCGTTCCACGGGCTGGAGGGATTGAAGCATCTCGCGACGGCGATCGTGCCGGGCATCTACGATCCGGCGCTGCCCAACCGAACCGAGTTCGTGGCCACGGAGGATGCGGACGACGCGGTGCGACGATTGGCGAAGCAGTCGGGATTGTTCGTGGGGTGGTCATCTGGGGCCGCCATCGTCGCGGCGGAGCGGGTGTTGTGGGCCCGTCCGCCCGTCCACCCGTCCGACGCCGTGGTCGTCGTGATCGCGCCTGATTCGGGGGACCGCTATTTGAGCGAGCGGGGGCGCCTCGCGGGGGAGCGTCGATGACGCTCGTGCTGGACCCGCGGCATCTGGCGGCGATCCGTCGGCACGGCGAGGCGGACTACCCGGCCGAGGCCTGCGGCGTGATCGGGGGCGCGCTCGAGGGTGATCGCAAGGTTTCCGTCCAGCTCGTCCCGCTCGTGAACCAGCGCACCGACTCGGCGCGCAACCGCTACCTCATCGATCCCGAGTCGTTCCGGCGCGCCCAGGAGAGGCTGGAGCGGGACGGACTCGACGTGATCGGCGTGTATCATTCGCACCCCGACCACCCGCCGGCACCGTCCGCGTTCGACCGGGAGCACGCCTGGCCCTGGCTGTCGTACGTAATCGTGGGCGTGGGGCACGGCCGGGCCGGGGAGTTGAAGAGCTGGGTCCTGGCAGACGACCGCGGGGCCTTCGACGAGGAGCCTATCACCAGCGAGGAACGGAACATCGTATGGCAGTGACGGTTTTGATCCCGACGCCGCTCCGCCCGTTCGTGGGCGGGCGTGACACGGTGGAGGTGGAGGGCGGCAGTGTCGGAGAGCTGCTCGATCGGCTCACCGGCGAGCACACCGCGCTGAAGCCGCATCTCTTTGCTACCGACGGCCGCCTGCGCAACTTTGTAAACGTCTACGTGAACGACCGGGACATCCGGCAGCTCGCCCAACGCGACACACCGGTGAAGGCGGGCGACACGGTCTCCATCATCCCGAGCATTGCCGGAGGGACGGCGGTGGCGGACGCACTGCCCAAGCTGTCGCACGAAGAGATCCTCCGCTACTCGCGCCACCTCATCCTTCCCGATGTCGGCGTCGAGGGACAGCAGAAGCTCAAGGCGGCACGGGTGCTGCTGGTGGGGGCGGGTGGGCTCGGGTCCCCTGCCGCGCTCTACCTCGCGGCCGCGGGGGTCGGGACGCTCGGGCTCGTGGACTTCGACGTGGTCGACAAGACCAACCTGCAACGCCAGATCCTCCACGGCACGTCCACGGTCGGCCTATCGAAGCTCGAGTCCGCGAGCGCGCGGATCCACGACCTGAACCCGAACGTCCGGGTGGAGACGTTCGAAACCCGGCTCACCTCGGAGAACGCGCTCGATATCATCCGCGAGTTCGACATCGTGGCGGACGGTACGGACAACTTCCCGACCCGCTACCTCGTCAACGACGCGTGCGTCCTGCTCGACAAGCCGAACGTGTACGGGTCGATCTTCCGATTCGAGGGCCAGGCCTCGGTGTTCTACGCCCGGCGGGGTCCATGCTATCGCTGCCTCTACGCGGAGCCGCCCCCTCCGGGACTCGTGCCCTCGTGCGCTGAAGGTGGCGTGCTCGGCGTCCTCCCCGGCATCATCGGCTCGATTCAGGCGATGGAGACGATCAAGCTCATCCTCGGGGCGGGTGAGCCGCTCATCGGACGCTTGGTCTTGTTCGACGCGCTGAGGCTCGAGTTCCGGGAGCTGAAGCTGGAAAAGGATCCCGATTGCCCGGTGTGTGGCTCGCATCCCACCGTGACCGAGCTGATCGACTACCAGGCGTTCTGCGGCATCGGCGCCGAACCGTCATACGAGGGCGCCGAGATCACCGCGCAAGAGCTCCGGGACGAGTGGCAGCGCAACCCCGGTCTGCTGGTGGTCGACGTGCGGGAGCCGCACGAGCACGAGATCGCGCACATCGACGGCGCCGTGCTCATGCCGTTGGGGGAGCTGCCGGATCGCCTGGGAGAGCTGGACGGGCACCGCGAGATCGTGACGCACTGCCACCATGGAGCGCGCTCGCTCAAGGCGCTCGAGATCCTCAAGGCCGCGGGCTTCTCGAAGGTGCGAAGCCTGCGGGGCGGGATCGATGCCTGGGCGGTGAACGTGGATCCGAGGCTACCGAGATATTGACAGGGAGCTGGGAGCAGGGAGCAGGGAGCAGTACCTGCTCCGGGTTAACATGCCGAAGGGGGGACTCGAACCCCCACGGGCTTGCGCCCACTGGCTCCTGAAGCCAGCGCGTCTACCAGTTCCACCACTTCGGCGCGTGCGCGGAACGGCGAATATAGACGGCGGTATAACCTCAAGTCAACTCTTGGCTTGACCGCTTCCACCTCGATTTCTATCTTGCGCTGGCCCGGTGGACAAAGTCTCCATCGCCCGCAACCCGCGAGCGCGACATGACTACCATCTCCTGGAGACGTGGGAGGCTGGCCTCGTGCTCACGGGAACGGAAGTCAAATCGCTGCGCGCGGGGAAAGCGAGTTTGGGCGAGGCGTACGCGCACGCGCGCAACGGCGAGGTGTGGCTCGAGGGATTGAGCATCTCGGCCTACCTGCCCGGCAGCTACAACAACCCGCCGCCCGCCCGCTCCCGCAAGCTGCTGCTCCATACGCAAGAGATCCGCAAGCTCATCGGCGGCACGAGTCGCAAAGGCCTCACCATCGTGCCCCTCGAGTTGTACTTCAAGGACGGCATCGCCAAGGTGGCGATCGCCCTCGCCAAGGCCAAGAAGCAACACGACAAGCGCGAGGAGCTGAAGCGGCGCGTGGCGGAGCGGGAGCTGGCGCGGGGCATCAAGGGGAAACGAACGTGAGCGCACTGCTGTGGCTCGTACTCGTGACTACCCCGCCGCCGCAGGTGGTGCTGATCGCCACGCCGCGGGGAGAGACGAGTGTGCCGGTGACCACGGACCGAGGCACCGCCGCCGTGGCAGCTCCCCGGCTGGGACCACCGCTCGGACTCACGCTGGTCCTCGATGGGTCGCGGGTGACGGTCGGTCTCTCCGGCGTCGTGTTTGTGTTCCAGCTGGGGGCGCCGTTCGTGCGCGCGGGCGGCGTCGTGTACGGGCTCGTGGGGGAGCCATACGTGGCGCGCGACACCGTGTTCCTGCCGGTCCACTGGCTGGCGGACTGCGTGCCGCGGGCGCTGGGCGGCCGCTACCG
>WNFY01001389.1_pt1 | contig 22827 bp, 18 predicted proteins | sample 5400091 | NCBI WGS metagenome assembly WNFY01 (sample SAMN13153364, study PRJNA577476) | soil metagenome | isolation source: 60 cm soil or saprolite under grassland replicate 1 | place: USA:California | collected 2016-06-15 | reverse complement strand
TTGAGATGTTCTCTCGAAGCGGCCGCATCTGCTTTAATCGTATCGAGATCTTCCTTCAAAGCGGCAATCATCGCTTCTTTTGCCTGTGCTTCATTGGAGGAAATAAACGTGGATGCCAGATAGCTGCTGAGGACACCGAAGATCACAATGCCAACTGCCATCACAACGGTAGCTGTAATCCGTCCCCCTCCCGTCACTGGATATTTATCACCGTAACCCACTGTTGCCATAGTCACAATGGCCCACCAGAGAGCATCCCCTCCCGTACGAATATTGGCGCTGGGATCCCCTTTTTCTACTGCTAGCATAATAGCACTACCGCTGACCATTACTAGAAAGGCCAGGAAGCCGGTGGCAATGATGGTACTTCGTGCGGGATGTTTTGTGATTGAGCGTTCCACATCTTTTAAACGCATTTTGCGCAACGTAATGGCTACGCGGATCACTCGTACGATACGGAATATGCTGAAAAAAGGGATTGGGACCGCGCTTAACATATCTAACCAACCCCATGTCCGCATATACTCCAATTTCTTGGGGGCTCGGAGAAGACGGAAAAGGAAATCAACCAGGAAAATAAGAGCGACTCCATAATCAAACTCGGTGAGGATCTGTTTTATGGATGCTGGTAATGGCACAAACGTGATGAGTAAAAAGTTGATGAAGGAAGTGATGGCCAGCAGGGCGATGCACAAGGCGTAGATGCTGATGTGCTTGTCGTCCGGGTTTCTTTTCGTGATAACCTGATTGATCCTTTCTTCCATACTCGTATGTTCCTTTCTTGTTTCAGCAAAATTGGCGCCCCTACTGCTTTACTATGCCTTGCATTACCAGGATGATTAATAGTGCTCCAAGTCCGTTGTTGAGGAAGTGGAGGAAAATGCTGGGCCAGAGTGATTTAGTGCGCCAGCGTAGGAAGGCGAGTGCCAGCCCGATGATGAACAGTACCGCGAACGACCCGAGGTCTGCGTGAGCTAGAGCAAAGAGCAGCGAACTGGAGACAATGGCCCAACCGACAGGCATTGCCTCGCATAGGCCCGGAAAGACAAAGCCGCGAAAAAAGATCTCTTCGCAGAAGGGAGCGACAAAAACGGCCGCAAGAAGGGTCGCATAGGTACTGATCGGGGCAATTTTACTGCGCTGGAGCAGGACCTGGTCGTTGGTTTGCAGGTTCAGGTGTAGTACAGTGATCACGTATTGATAGAGATTATCTATGGCAAGGATGGCTATAAATAAGATGACCACCAACACCAGTGATCTCCCCACATCGAAATCTCTGAAGCCAAGCGCTCTCAAAGCCAGGCGGAAGTGAGGAATAATTGAGCGAAATGCCTTGTTGGCAATATAAAGTGGCGCAATGAGAAAAGCCCCTTCAATGACGCAGGAAAAGATAAAAACAATGATAGCGCTCATAAGGTCGGCCTGGAACGAGAGCGGTGTGTTTTGAGAAGCCTTGCTTTGACCTAGTTGCGAGAGGCCAACTGCCAAAATAGCCCAGGGGATGAGTGTAAGAATAATGCCGTACCAGGTCTGCTGAATTGTCCATGGAACTGCATTTGACTTGCTTTCGACCAATGAGTCCTCTGAATTTTGCATAACCAATTATACCATAGAAGGTGTCTATTTGTCTGTGAAGTATGCACAGTAATTTTCTCCGAATAATATGTTATACTACCTGAAACACTATGAACTCTTGGGCAAGTATGTTTAGGAAGGACGCTTGATTGGCAAGCACCATCGAAACAAATCCAGCTGAAAATTCAAATTGGCGTAAGCATAGAAATGCTTGCCCATTTTATCGGGAGCGTTGGTTCCCTGCCAGTGATGTGATGAAAGGCGAACCAATGTACCAGGTCTTTTGCATGAAAAATACGCCGCCAGTGACGTCCGAGGAACAGGAACGTTGTTTGCGAAGTAAGACATGTTGTTGGCGTCTCACAGAGAAGCAGAAGCAATCCTCCGCCTCAACCGAAGAAGCACCACTGCATACTACCTAGAGTATAATAAGAGAGATGTACGTGAGAGCATCCTCGTTTCCCTGCAATGCTGGATCAGCCTTTCGATGATGCCTTAGTAGCTTGCAACCAGTTGTACAATTTGCCGGCACGCTTTTTTCATCTCAATGCGGATGCGACCGAGATTACTGACATTCTGGGCGATTACTATGAGAATGAGGTCGCCCACTTCTTCAAATTGTATGATACCATTTTGCATTTCGATGATGACGTGATGCAATGCACCATGGTTGATCTGATTGATGAAACTGGCGATGGACCCGAATGCCGCAGCCGACATTGCACCGATTATCTCTTCCTCCTCAGAGTGCAGTGTACCGGTGACAATCAGTCCATCTTTACCGATTAGAATGGCTCCAGAAACGTCGTCAAGATCGGTTAGCCGTTGCAGTATAGTTTCCAATTGGGGCTCCTTTACAGGTGGCGCTAGCTTTTCGTCTTCTTCGCCACTGCCAGCGCCTTGTTATAGGCTTCCATGGCTTGCAGGTACTCACCCTGTCGCATATAAGCATCTCCCAGTACACGATAGCCGGCAGAATATCTGGGGGCAATTTTCAGTAGAGCGCGCATATTGCTGACCACCTCACCTAGTAGCTCTGGGGCTTTGCCTATTATGAAGCGATATTCTTGCATGGCCTCATCGTATAATCCTCCAAGCTGATACTGATAACCTTTGATAAGGCGCTGCTTGTTGCTTAGAGCACTGCCTTCTACTTGATGCGGCGGAGGGAGTTCTCCTGAGCGGCTTCTGGATGGTATCTGCTGTTGCTGTGCGGATGGGCGTTGTTGCATCGGTTGCAAGCGAACGACCGGACGCTTCATGGTTGTCTCTAGCTCGAAGTCAAGCGACGTATTGGACTGATCGTCGGTCGGGGCTGCTGGTGCAGCGGCGGCCGGTTGGGTGTTTGAGGGAACGCCAGCAGCAGGATTCGATTGTGCTTCTGCACGAGAGGCGACAAGACTAGAGAGGGCGTCCAGGTGGGAAGTTGTCACGGGAGTTTGTTCGGGCGATTTGCTGAGAGTTGTTTCTACAGGTTGAGCGACTGGCTCTGCCGTATCTGACCACAAAAGCTCAATCGGAGGGGTCGTAGGCGTCGCTGCCGACGGATCAGATTGAACTGAATCGACCTCTGTGACTGGCTGTGTTTCGAAATTGCCAAATTGTGCTAACGCTGAGGAAAGGGTTGGCTCTTTGGCTAAAGTAGAGAGAGCGCCTGGCTCTAGGGGAGTAAAACCCTGCGAGTGCAAATCATTTTCTAGCTCTTCCAGCGTAGTAATGAGATTCTGCTCAGGATGAGCTAGCTTTTGGGTGGCTTGCTCAATCCAGTTCTCGACAGAAATCTTCTTCGACTCAGATTCAACAGGGGCAGTATCTTCGACTACCTGTGGCTCAGTCTCTGCCTGTGGTGTTGCCCAGGCAGTGGCTTGTTCGAACGTTGCTGTTGGTGTGCTTGAGACTGAAGGCTCTGGTTCTTCTGAGTGAGTTGGTATTGGTGCTAGTTCTGGCTCCTGAGGAGTGAGAGGCTCCATTGTCGTGGCGCCGAGGGATTTTAGCCATTCTGGCCCAAAGAAGAATTCCTCTTCTTCCTGTGCGGCATGTGACGAAGAAGAGACGGGAAGTTGTTCCCATGGTGTTGCCACCGGGTGAAAAGGCGGTGGTTCAACTGGCTGCTGAACAGGTTGTTGTACGGTAACAGCTTCTTTTTCCAGCGCTGAGGCAGAAGGTGGCACCTGCGATAGAGATCCACTTGATTTGCGTTGATCGACCCTGGTCAGCATATCAAGCCAGACTGGAGGAGCGGGAAGGTCTGACTCCTCTTCCTCCATATCCCAGGACGTAGGGGGAGTTACCTGGTTACTGTTGCTGGCACTGCTCCATGGATCAGCAGTTGATTCGGAAAAGGCATCCATATGATACCATGCCGCTTGCTGTTCGACCTGATTGCTGTCGCTGGATATCTCGCTGACCTCGTGTGTACCAGGTTGCATCCGCCAGGTTTCCAACTCTGGCACCTGCGGCTCTGAAGTACTGGCGCCCTGTGTGGGTACATTCCTGTTGTCCAATTGAGGTGTCGTATGGCTTGTCTGTGCATTGTTGGCTGGCTGAGATGAGAGGTTGTCTTGCTGGTTGAAGGTACTCCAGTTATCAAAATCTGACGTGCCAGTGCCACTCCAGTTGCTGAAGGGTGCGGCATTCTGTAGTGTCTGTAGTGTTTGATAGTCTTGTTGAGGCTCTATGATATTGTCCAGGCTGCCCCATCTCACGAGAGGGTCAGAGAATGTTGAAGGAGAGCCGCTGCCATGTATCTTCCCATTAGACTCGGTAGAGATGTTTTCCAACGCGGCTGATGTCGTTGCGGCATGTTTCCCATTTGAGATCTCCGGAAAAACGGTCGGAGTCTTTTTTAGCAGTTTTAAGAAAGGATCTTTAGGCTGGTTGGCGATGAGGTCAACAAAAAGTTCTTGTGCCATGATCTGATCTGGATCTAATGCTTCTGCCTGGCGCATCAGGTTTTGTGCCTGCAGCGCGTCCTGGGCAAAGGTGACATGGGCAAGGAGCAGCAACGCCTTCAAGCAATGAGGAATATCATGTAGAATCTGTTTGGCGAGTTGCTCAACCTGGTCAAAATTGCCTTCGCGCCAATATGTCTCGAGGAGGCCGGTACGAGCATCAAGGCGATCGGGGTTGGCAGTGAGAACAATATCCCATTCCTGGACAGCCTGAGGGAGAAGGTCACCACGCATATATAAACGCGCTAGCCCCGCACGCGAGAAAATAAAGCCCTGCTGTCCTACTTTTTCACTCAGCTGGTTAAATATCTGGCGTATCTGGTTATTGCCGCGGCTGAGTTCATAGGCCTGTTGATAGCAGTCTAACGCTGTGTCGTAATCGGTCATACGCTCACTGATCAGGGCACGGTTGCAGTAGGCCATAATATTTTCTGGATCGTTAGTCAGGACCCAGTCGAATGTTTGCTGAGCCTCCTCCAGTTTACCTTGTGCCAGGTAGACCTCACCCAGGAGACGTAGCGCCTCCAGCGATTCTGGGAAATAGGTGAGGACATTTTGACAGTTGGTCAAAGCGTCTTGTACACTACCGGAACTGATTGCATCTTCAGTAATCTGCAAATAATCGCGAAGCGTTGTTTGTGCCATAATCCTGATCTCCTCTTCCTGCTTTACAGGCCTTTGAGCAGCTTGCCAAAGTGCTCTGCTTTTTGCGGATCATCTGGCCCAATGATGGCCAGGCGACGCCACGCTGGCGCAAAGCAGAACTGTGCCACACGCTGAATATCCTGTGAGGTGACGGCATCAACCTGCGCTATCATCTCATCAATATCTAGGATTTTGTTCCGCAGGCTCTCCTGGCTTCCTAGCCATGAAGCGACCTGGTGAGTGCCTTCCAGCCCTAAAAGAATGCTCCCCCGTACATATGTTTTGATGCGTTCAAGTTCGGCTGCCGGTACAGGGTCCTCACAAAGATGGTTGAGTTCGCCAATAATAGCACGCACAGCCGCTTCGGTCTGTGAAGGGTCAACACCCGCGCTGACCACCAGACTGCCTGTCTCATGATAACTATTGAAATAACTGCCGATGTCATAAGCAAGCCCTTGCTCTTCACGAATGGTTTGAAAAAGCCTGGAACTCATACCGTCACCTAAAATAGCATTTACTAACAATATGGTGTAATAATCAGAAGAAGTATAGGCTGTTCCAAGCGTTGCCAGGCAGATGTTGGTCTGCTCCGTATCTTTGCGTATCATCGCAACAGGAAGGGTATCCTGCGGCGGCAAGCTCTCTTCCCAGCGCGGGTGCTCACGAGTATCCCAATCGTTAAATAGGCGTTCAGTCTCACTGAGAACCTGTGCGTGGTCAATATTGCCCGCGACGCTGATAACGAGCGAACTGGGTCGATAGTGAGCATCCAGGTAATCGAGCAGCTGTTGACGCTGGATTTGAGCGACCGTCTCAACAAGGCCTGCATCGTCGCGCCCCAGGGGTAAACCAGGCCACATCACCTCGTCGACCAATAAGTTGGCCCATTCCTGTGGGTCATCGCGGGTAGCGCTCAACTCTTCTATTATCACATTGCGCTCTTTTTCGATCTCGTTTGCATCGAAGAGTGGGTTTCGTATCATATCGGCCAACACATTCATTACAATGGGAAGCTGTTCTGCAGGTACACGCGCTGTATAACTGGTGAGTTCCTTGCCGGTGCTCCCGTTAAAAATACCGCCAACGCCTTCGATGGCCTCGGAGATGAGGCGAGCGGTTGGGTAATGCAGCGAGCCTTTAAAAAGCATATGCTCAATGAAGTGCGATACACCAGCAAGCGAATCTGTCTCGTAGCGAGAGCCAACGGTTAAAAAGAAACCAATGCTAGCCGAACGCATACCGGGCATCTGGGCAGTGAGCAGGCGTAGGCCGTTGGATAAGGTTGTGCGCTCGAAATTCATCCAATTATCTGCTGTGACTTTCTCTCTGCGTGCCATTTTATGTGAAAAAATACCACTTCTCCTCATAATATTTCAAGGTTAAAGATATAAATGTACAGAGATGAACAGAAAAGACAGCTCATTTTTACATACAAAAATGCGGCATGATAGACGATTTTGTCGAATATCCCACAGTATTATAGACGGTTTAGTCTTGTGTCGCAACAGAATTGATGAAGAATAGGAGGAAAGATAGCCAATTTGGGTGCTGAATCCTATCGCAATATGAAGACACCTGCAAGGTGAATCAACCATTGCAGGTGTTCTTGCAGCTTGTATGCTGTTTATAAACCGAGATCGTTGGCTATTTCACCCAGGCCGCCCAACATACCCTCATCACGGTGATGATAGCCCTCGTCACGGCCACCAAAGGAATTTTCCATACCATGCATGAGCATTTCGCCACCAAGGACGGCGGCTGCACCGCCCAGGGCCCCCATAGCGTATTTTCCGCCATCGCCCTGCATAAAGCCACCCAATCCTCCCTGTTGCTGTGGTATATTAGCGGGTGTTGGGGCAACTCCTGCGAGGCTGGTATGGCAGCTGGCGCAGTTTGTGGTACCTAGAGGCGCCATAGCCATACAGACAGGGCAGCGCAAAACCATTGGCTGCTGGCCCATCATGGGTTGGGGCTGATATCCCGGACCCATTTGTCCTTGGGGCGGATATTGCTGTGGATATTGAGTTGGTGGATACGGGGGTTGCCCATAGGGTTGCTGTGGTGGGGGATACTGTCCAGGAGGCGGAGTGTAGCCGGAATAGGCGGATTGAGCTATAGGTGTGGGTGTGGATGCTCCTAGTTGATTACCACAACTGGCGCAGAAACGTACGCCTGGGGCGTTCTGGTGGCCACAGTTGGTACAAAAAGGACTTGCAGGAGCTGCTGGCGCGTGCATGTTTTGTCCGCAATTGGTGCAGAAGGCATTATTGATGGGAACTTCTGCCTGACATGCAGGACAACGACTCGTTGTTGGCTGGGAAGGGGCGGCAGTGGGAGTCACTGCTTGTGAACTCAATGATGAGCCACAATGATTACAAAATGCTGCCCTCGGATTGACTGGTTCATTACAACGTGGGCAAGTGCTATTCATTGGAGCGGCCTGGCTGGCCGGTGCGGGAGTAGCTACTTGTTGTACAGGCGTGCCGCACTGTTGACAAAACTTTTTACCGGTAACGTCGTTACCGCAAGATGTGCAGGTTGCCATGGGTCTCGATTCTCCTTGTATCTATGTACCTTTATCCGTTATTTCCAAGTTCCTTAGTTGCAGTTTAACATAGTTTGAGAGATTAGTCGAGACAGATGGAGAAACACCTGTGGGCTTCACCACAACGCGTCGGCACGGCTTTCAGGGCGAGGCTTGCCCCGCCCCTCCATTGAACGAGTTTGGCGTTCAAAACATGTGTAGTGTGTTAGACTAGACGCATTCCCGCAGGGCGGCGTTGCCGTTGACGCTACGCAATTTCATCAGCGCTACGACTTCTAGCTGGCGCACTCGTTCACGAGAGATGCCTAATTCTTTGCCTACTTCAAGCAGCGTGCGGCTGCGTCCATCGCCGATGCCGTAGCGAAGCGTGATGACTGCGCGTTCGCGAGGAGTGAGCAGGGCGAGCGCTCGATGTAGTTCCTCACCCAGCAGGTGTTGTGAGGCTGTCTCGGCAGGAGCGGGTGTTGTGCTGTCTTCCAGTGTATCGGCTAGAGAATAGCGCGCCTCATCGTCGACAGGTGCGTCTAAAGATACTGGCTGCTCGATGACGCCGAGCAAATCTATGACCTCGCTCACATCGATATTACATGCTGCAGCGATTTGTTCTGGCAGGGGATCGAGACCGTTCTCCTGTGAAAGCTGGGCTGCGACCCGGCGCACTTTGCGCAAGCGAGTCGCAACGTGCTCTGGCAGGTGGATAAGCCGGGATTGCTCACCGGCGGCCCTGCTAACTGCCTGGCGAATCCACCATGTGGCATACGTGCCAAAATGACAGCCGCGCTGGTAATCGAATTTCTCTGCCGCGCGCATAAGCCCAAGATTGCCTTCCTGAATGAGATCAATGAGGGGGACGCCTGTGCTGGTATAGCGGCGCGCGATAGCGATGACGAGACGAAGATTGGATTCAATGAGTTTGCGGCGGGCCGGCTCATCGCCAGCCGCGGCGCGTTGCGCCAGATCTATCTCTTCTGCGTGAGTGAGCAAACCCAACCCGCGTATATCACGCAGATAGCTCTGAAAAGCATCTTCAGCTCCTGACGCCTGACGTGTCGTGATTCCATGACCGCGTCGGGGACGTTCCACGACATCTTCTAAAGTATCGATGTCGCTACTTTCGTCAACAGTATCGGAAAGTAACGAGTCGCTTACCTCAGTTGAACGCACATCCAGTGCTATAAGTGGTTCCGTATTACGTTCTGGAATACCTTTGACTAAGGATATATCCAGATCCATTTCAAAATCTTGAGAAATGGCTGGGGCAAACTTTGCCGCAGTCGTACTACGTGTGGTCAGCTTTGTCCTGGGGACATCGCTGAGGGGATGAACAACTGCCATAATTCCACGCTCCCTTCGGGAAACTTGCCGACAAAATCAGCTGCCGGACTCCACCTGGCCTCGTGGTCAGCATTTACAGGCCGACTGGTACTATCTGGATAAACATCCATTTCTTGCTTACTTTAGTTCCACTCTCTTACATTTTAAAAGAGAGGATTAAGGTATCACATCAGGTAATTACCTTAATTGAAGTCAGGTTCTAACCTTATCTTGGTTTGATACGGTGAGTGACTTTCAAAGCTTTATATATATATACGTATATACGTTTACAAAAGGTATACGTTTACAAAAGGGACTGATTTACCAATTTCATTAATTAGACGCTGTTTCTATCACCAAGCGGGTAGGTTGAAATTGGTCGAGGCGCATATTTTCGGTCGATCCGGTTGATTTTTGGCTTGACAGATGATCCTCTCAGCATGTATAGTTTGAGGTAATATAGTATAAAAGACTTGGAACGAGCGGAGTAGAGGAAAGCTATCTGCCAGAGAATGGAGGTCACCGGGTGCGAGCCTCCTACGGATGAGCGCCTTGAACGTGGCTCGTGAGTCGATTGCTCAAAACTGCATAGCCATGCAGTGGTAGGACGTTCCGGGTCAGCCCGTTAACGCTGGATAGAGGATAGTTGGACCCACAACAGGTTGGGCGGTTTGGCTATCGAAACAAGGTGGTACCACGAGTAGCGCTGCCCTCGTCCTTGCGAGGTGGCAGTGTTTTTTTTATCGCTTATAAGGAGTACTACAAGTATGTTGCCCAACCGTTACGACTTCCGAGAGGCAGAACCCCGCCTGGCTCGCTTCTGGGAGCAAAAGAATGTTTATGGGTATGATCCCGCTGGCCCGGGCCAGCACTTCACGATTGATACCCCTCCACCGACCGTCTCAGGACAGTTGCACATTGGTCACTGCTATTCCTACACACAGACGGATGTGATTGCTCGATACCGCAGGATGCTTGGCGATCATGTCTACTATCCTATGGGTTTTGACGATAACGGACTGCCCACAGAACGTTTTGTCGAGAAAACTATCAGACGTAAAGTGACAGAGATGGGGCGCGAGGCATTCATTGCTGCCTGCCTGGAACTGACGCAGCAGACGGAGGATCGTTTTGAGCAACTTTGGCGGAGGTTGAGCCTGAGTGTTGATTGGCGTTATCGCTATTCGAGCATTTCAGCAGAGGCGCGGCGTGTTGCTCAGTGGTCTTTTATCCAATTACACCAGCATGGTTTGACTTATGCGCAACTGGCACCGGCGCTCTGGTGCCCGGAATGTCGGACAGCGATTGCGCAGGCCGAAGTCAATGACGCCACGTTGCCGGCGCAGTTCACGACCCTGGCTTTTCGCCTTTCAGATGGTGGGATACTGCCGATTGCCACGACTCGTCCAGAACTGTTACCTGCCTGCGTTGCCATCTTTGTTCACCCTGCTGACTTGCGGTATAAACATCTGCCAGGGAAAACGGCTAGTATAGATAGTGGGGCATTCACTGGTGCAAAAGCGTTAGCCGTTCCCATCCTGGCAGATGAATTGGCCGACCCTACCAAAGGGAGTGGCGCCGTTATGTGCTGTACCTTTGGGGATTCGAAAGATGTCCGCTGGTGGCATACATTTCAGCTTCCTCTGCGAGCCGTTATCGGGCGCGATGGACGTATGACGGAATTGGCTGGCGCTTATGCTGGGCTGCCGGTTCAAGAAGCTCGCAGGCGTATTCTCGGCTACCTGAGAGACACTGAGCAGATTCTAGGTGAGGAAACGATAGAACACGATGTTGGAACGCACGAACGCTGCGGAACTCCTGTCGAATACCTGCACACGCGGCAGTGGTTTATTCGAGTCCTTGATCAAAAAGAGCGATTGTTGGAGGCCGGGCGCAAGATTCGCTGGCATCCCGAGCACATGCGAATCCGTTATGAGCATTGGGTTGAACACCTGCAGTGGGATTGGTGCATTTCGCGGCAGCGCTACATTGGCGTTCCGTTTCCCGCTTGGATATGCCGCAAGTGTGGTGAGACCATGTTGGCAGCGTTGGAGCAGTTGCCCGTTGACCCACAAAACACGCCGCCCCCTGATTCTTGCGCCTGTGGCTCGTCCGATTTTGAGCCAGAGCCAGATGTCATGGATACCTGGATGACATCGTCCTGCTCACCAATGATTATCGGACATTGGCCAGATGATTCAGGCTGGTTTGCACGGCACTTTCCAGCCAATTTGCGACCCCAGGCGCACGACATTATTCGCACTTGGGCATTTTATACGATTATCAAGTCGCTGTATCACACCGGCGAGATACCCTGGCGAGAGATCATGATCTCTGGACATGGCCTTTCTGCGGAAAGGCATAAGATTTCCAAGTCGCAGGAGCATCGCGAGGTTGGGCCAATGGAGGTTATTGAAAAGGAGTCTGCTGACGCGCTGCGCTACTGGGCGACAACGGGGCGCACCGGCTCGGACAGTCCACTCAGCCCGGAGATGATAGCTAATGGTCGTCGCCTGGTCACGAAATTATGGAATGCCAGTCGTTTTGCCGAAGGCAGACTGGGCGACTTTGCAAACGAAACTCAACCCGCGGAACTGCTGCCGACTGATCGCTGGTTGCTCTCTCGACTGGCGCGAACGATAGCTGCCGCGACAGCTCAACTGGAGCAGTATGAATATGCCTCTTCTCGCGCGGAAGTTGAACGCTTTTTCTGGTCAGACCTGTGTGATAATTACCTGGAACTGGCGAAAGCTCGCCTCTATGGTGAAGCAGAACAGGAACGATATGCCGCGCAATGGACGCTCTACCAGGCGCTTTTGAGTGTACTGAAAATGCTGGCTCCGCATCTACCGTATATAACGGAAGAGATATACCAGGGACTTTTTCGCCAATGGGACGAGGCTACCTCTGTTCACTTGGCGGAATGGCCGTTGGAGCATCCAGAATGGATTGATGCAGAGGCCGAGAGCGTTGGGGGGAAATTGTTAGAACTGCTGCACCAGGTTCGTCGCTATAAGGCGGAACGTGGGTTGTCTGTCGGTGCGGAACTGAAGGATTTGCACATACGTAGCGGTTTGTCTCCTGCTCAACGCGCTGCTTTTGAGATGGCCATGGTCGATTGCCAGAGTGCGACGCGGGCCAGGAGGATTGTTCTAGCGGATGCTGACGATCCAGCGTTGTGCAGTGGTGAATTAGCGGTAGAGGTGTATTAGTTACGTAGGGGCGCAATGTCCAGCATTGCGCCCCTCCTGCATTCATAAAGGTAATTACCAGATTGAGATGCCGACTATGGCAAGGCCCGAGAGCAAGATGATGGAACCTGTAAAGTAATTTGTCAACGTGCCGCTCGGGTAGACGATAACTTCTAAAATAAGCGCAAGAAATGCAACCAGTGTCGCTCCAATAATCCATACAATTCGTTGCCACCAACGCAAGCTGGTCTTCCGATCGCGGATGCGGAATAATAAGGCGATACTCACGATGACAATGATGAGCGTGAGCAGTAGACCTGTGAGGCCGATGATTGTGCCCGTTCCAAAAGTTGTGAGTATTCCGAGCAGACCGAAGATTGCAATGGCGACACCAACGAAGTAAAGAATGCCGCTGAATATCCCTATACCTGGACGGGCAATCGCTTGTGGATATGAAAGAGAAGGAGACGTCACCTTGTTATATTCTAATGGGGGTGGCTGTGGAACAGGAGGCAATACATGATGCCCATTGAGAGGCGGCGGAGGTGGAGCTTTGTATTCTTCCTGCCCTGGCGCAATTTCTCTCATATTCTGCGGTGAACCACATTGTTCACAATAGGCACTGGCGTTCACATTTTCGAAGCCGCATTGGGGACATCGCATGTCCGTATTCCTCTCAGAGAAAAGCAGGGTTTACGTTCCGTAATATAGCACGGTGGAAAGAGCCTTGGCAAATGAAACAAAGTATCTCATGTCTTTCTGTCGAAGGGGAGAACGGGGAAGCAAATGATTTTTTTCTTAACCCGACATGTCCTTTTTTTGGTGAATCTTCATGATTTCTTAACAGGTTATCAACCATATTATCACCTGAAGCGACTATTATACTTATGGGGGAAAAAGTTCCAGGGGAGATGCCCTGGGGGAGGCATCTGTTGTCTATATATTATCCTTTCAAGTATATAGCATGGAACATGTACCGCATGTAAGTTCTGCGGGAAGTAACGCCTGTGGACAGAAAACTCGCCGGTTGGATTGCAATCAGGGAGTTCTGGATGAAGCAGGAACTAAACCAGAGCCGCTCTGGCTCTGGTTTTAGGGAACGGCGTACCTGGTCACTCAGCACACAGATTGGCCTCAGGGGGAACAATAAGGAGAGCAGCAGTGCTCTCCTTATTGCGTTGCGTTACCTATTGTTTCTGTCCAAGAGAAGGGACAAACCCAACCTGACCTCACTGATTGAGCAGCCCTTGCGCGAATTGCACGAAGCGGTGGACATCCGCAAAGTTACTTACCAAACCTAGCGACACACGCACCGCGCCAGAACTTTTTCCGTCGATGCACAGGCGGAAATCGTCGATGGTGAGGCGATCCTGGTGCGTGGGCTGTCGGAAGCAGGCTGCCAATTCTCCCGCGGAGAGACCTAGGGCAATCTCACCGCCGCCAGGATTGCAAAAGCAACCTGTTCGCAACGAGATGTTGGCTAGATTGGCTTGCCGCTCGATCACGCGGTGGTCAATAAGCGTTCCATCGGCACGGTAGAAGTTCATAGTTAAAGTTCCACCTCGTTGTTTCATCCCTGTTGGACCGTAGAGTCGCACAAGAGGCTGATCATTCGTATGCGTTAGAGCGAGCAGGTTGTCCAGCAGCCATCCTGTTAAACAATGTACCCGCTCGTGAATCATCTCCAAACCAACTGCTTCTAGATGCCGCAGGCCGATTTCTATCGCGGGCAGGCTCAGGTAGTTGGGGGTGCCGTCTTCGAAAGCCGCTTCGCCCTCTGCCAGATAATAGCGGTCTCCTTGCACGGAAGCGACAGTGATAGTGCCACCAGCGAACCAGGGTCGATGTAACCGGGCGAGCGTTACTCGACGCGCCAGCAGGCATCCGACGCCGGTGGGATAGCCAAACATCTTGTAAAAGGAGAGTGGCACAAAATCGGGATGCCAGCGGCTGAGATCCAGCCGATTAGTTGCCACAAACGCCGCCGCATCGAGCAGTACGTCCCATCCTTTGGCCTGTGCCTGGGCAATCCAGTTGAGGGAATGCTGCACACCTGAGAAGTTGGACTGTGCAGGGTACGCGAATAAATGGTGACCGCCGGGTCGTACGCTCTCGAGGCTGTCCAACAATTGGACCTCGTCTACGCACATATCGGGCAGCTCCACGGGAACATAGGTGGTCGTAGCGCCACGACCACGCGCAAACTCGCGAATACCGTTGACTGAGTTGTGATTATCGAAGGTCAGCAAATAGTGATCACCAGGCTCAAACGGATATGCCTCACCGACCAGCTTCAGCGCTGCACTTGCATTCGGTGTGAAAATGACGACATACTCTTCTGGTGCGGCATTGAAGTAGTGCGCAACGTACTGTCGGGCCTGCTCGACCAGCCTCGTCGTAGCCATCGAGGTCGGGTTTAAGGAATGTGGATTGCCGAAAACTGAGTCGGCCAGTAGGGCATGATGTGCTCGTATTTGAGACATCGCATAAAGCCCCCCACCGGTGTAATCGAGGTAGGTGTGGTTGCCGTCATCCAGCCGGGCGTACTCGCTATTACGTAAGGTGTCCAGGGATCGGGTGGATTGAAAACCTGGGAAGTTTCGCAAAAACGTCTCATATGCCGCCTCAAAACGTGTAGATATGTTCATAAATGTCAAGCTCCGTAGACATCAGGCCTCTTCTAAGGCAGGACAAGACGTCTTCTTTTTTATATATGTATTTGTTGCCTCAATTATACACTGTCCTTCCAAGTCGAACAAAGAGCGCCTTTCCTGCATCAAGTCCTGAAAATAAACACAAGATGAATGGCATTGGAGTCTTTGGGCAGTTTGGTATCATCACTCCATGCAAGTGACGCTTGCTCAATGCCTGGCAATGATTGAAGGATATGCAATGCCGCTTGTTTTGTCTTGCCTACAATACTGCTTTTTATCTGTTCCTGCTCGGCTTTTCCTACAGCGTATACCCACGTACCCTGAGACGTGAAAGATAATACCACTGGTTTTTTGTGCGGCGGTGCTGTTGCCTGGGTAATGGTAACATGGGCCTGTCCAAAAAGGCTGTAGCCGGTTCCTATCTGTTGGAGCGCGGCATTTGCGAGAAACGTTTGTGTTTGCGCTTGGACCGCATCAATGTTGTATGCAACTGCGCTACAAGTCTCTGATACCGTTACGTTTACTTGGGTTGCTTCTGCTCCTGGGCGGTGGTCGCTTGCGACAGTAGGCGTACACGGGAGTATGTGAAGCTGTTCATGCGATTTAAGCTGTCCTTGTAATGCGCCTTGCATACTTTGAGCAAGGGCGGTTTTTATTGGTGCTGCTGTCGTGTCAATGTCGCTTTTTGCAACAGTTTGAAAATTCCGCTCATTTTGTCCACCATGAAACGGCGCGGTATTTTGCGCAAGAATGGAGGCAGCGCAGCAACTTTGGTTAATCTCACCAGTTGGGATATTTCCTCTTGTGCCTGGGAGAATGGCATGGGCTGGAACGGTTGTCTGACCGAATGTTGGCGGGATGGTTTGGCTCTCCGGTGGGATAGTTGCGTCCTGGTCGGTTTGAACGTGTATCCCATTTGATGCTGTTAGCATTGTTCCTGCCGGTACCCTGACCATTTGAAACTGGCCGTTGTAAAAGGTGATAGCGCCTTGCGCTTGTTTTGCGTCTTGATGGCCTTTCCCTGTTGTTGGGACTGTTTGCGATTGGGAGAGCGTTAAAGGAGATACTACCCGTCCGAGTTGCAAGGTTCCGGAAAGAGTAACGGTCTGTGATCGTGGCACTAATATAACAGTAACTGTTGGAGGGTTGAAAACAAGGTACAGTTGAAACGCAAGGCAGGAAAGAGGGAGAAGGAAGGCGAAAAGCAAGGTGGTATAGGCAGCCAGATCAGGGTTTTGCTGGGGTCTTCCTGGCGGGGTACTTTCTATTATCCGTACATCTTTTTGCAGTGCTGCTTCCTCCCGGACAAAATACACATGGATGGTTTCTTGTATGTCCTCCTCTGCTCCTGGCTGTGTATTCGGTTGCGGTGGTTCTTCCTGGGGCGAGTCTGCGTCGTGTTCTGCGTTATCCTCGCTGTTTAGACTCTGTAGGAACCGTTCAATATCGCTGTTGCGTTCATGTTGCTGCTGCATGATTCCCCTCTACTTTCAATAATGGGGAAAGCGGAGTACCACTCTCCCCTGGGCGTGATTATGGATGTATTTGATCTCCTGCTTTGAGTGGGCGGAATTGCCCGTTGTCATTGATTAAGATCATGTGGGTGTTCACCACATTGATAATCATGTCAGGCTTTCCGTCTCCATTCAGGTCTTTGAACATCAGTGTGACAACAGCCAAATTTTGCCCGTCCCCGTAAAGGGTCGCAACTTGGTATATCCGTGCGTGGGTGGTATCCCCTCCTGGGAATTCAATGACTTGGATATGCAGGTTGAAATTGACAGCGATAAAGTGGCTCGGAGCACTCACACTATCGTTATGTCCCACTACCGCGTCTGTTTGGAATGTGCGGGGTCTCCCATAATGCCAATCGTCCTGGGTTATTTGCAACCAGTTCGCCAACATGGTCAACCCAACCCAACCAATAAGCATGGTCAGCATGAACAAGCCAACAAATACCAACCAATGCACTCTGCGGCGTGGCCGTGCTGTTTCTTCCTGGCGTGGAAGAGGTGTTGTCCGCGGCGGCGGCAGGCCTTCATGGAGGATGTAGCGTCTGTTTCCGCTCCTGATAACCGGCGCGTAATCGGTAGTTCTTGTCCTGGTATAATTGATGGCGCTCGTTGGTTTTCTCGGTGGAGCAGCATCATCATACGCTTGGGTATCTTCCTGGTACCTGTATGGCTGGCCGTTGCGAGCGCTGGCACGCTGAATACTGGTCATGCCTGTACCCTGCTTTCCAGGGTATGGCGGGTACAGAAAAAGGGCTTTGCTTGTTTCGGTGCAACAGGAGTGCAGCCGGGGCAATAGCCGTGTATCCCGCACACGCTACAGAATTTTACCTGAGACATGCCCGCAGGTGTCCAGCTATGCCCAAATAGGAAACAATCCTGGACAATAAGCGGAATACCGGCGAGTCCTCTATTCGCTGGGGTCGTGCGTTTCGTCGGTTGGGGGTCTCTCTCTTCTCCCCACAAATCTTGCATGAGTCTGCCTTTCTTGACGCTTGGGTTCTCACGTGCCAAAATGGCAGAAGAGAACCCGGCTGCCTAAAATCCATGGGTGTTTGCGGCTCTCGCTTTCAAGGCTCTGTCGTCTTCCACACGGCAGAGTCAATTTGTTATCAGCTACTTTCTGGAAGCTGTTATTCATCTATACCCACTAAAGAGAAGTATACATAACTTATAGTAATTTATGCAACCCTTTTGGAGTTAAAATTAACCATAGAGAAGTATACGCCTTCATTGACGCTTTACCTCACCGATGCTAGAATATGACGAACTAAGCATAGGAGCAGAGCCGATGCAAGATGATGAAATGCTGACGGTTGAAGAAGTTGCAAAAATGTTAAAAGTTCATGTTAAAACCGTCCGACATTGGATTAAAACAGGCGAGCTTAAAGCTATGGACATTGGCAGAGGCTATAGAATAAGCAGGTCAGACCTGCAAGAATTCATTGAGAACCGAAAAAAACGAGGTGATACCTACTAACAAAGAGAAAGTGTTGTATCTGCATTATCTCGGTCAGTCGCTTGTTGACACCGATTTATTTGTGATTATGTATCACCATTAAGAAAACGCTCTTGCCTCCATCTGTTCAAAGGCAAAGCGCAGTGAAGGTGGAATGGGATGAGGCCTGCCAGTGAGATAATTGCACCACACCAGGGTTGTCTTGCCAGTCGCAAAGATACTCTCAGGCTCGTTCACGTCGCGTATCTGGTGTTCCATAATAAAGCTCGTGCGCCCGACTCGGACGACTCGTACCCCAACCTCGACGGTATCAGAACGCACCAAAGGCAACAGATAGGTACAGGTAACTTCTTTGATGAGCACACCATAATGATGCCCATCGGGGCGTGTCTGAATGCGCGGATTGTGCGGGGGGTGGGAAACAATACTTTCTGCCTCTTGATGTTCCTCGCTAGAAGGCCACTGCTCCAACCACAGATGGAGTTGGTTAAAATAGTGGAATCGTGCTTCCTCAAAATAGGTAAAGTAGACGGTATTATTCACATGGGCAAGGGGATCAAGGTCGCGAAAGCGAATTTGTACGGGACACCAGTCAGAGAATTCCTCACTCATTATTTCACCATCCTTTCTCCGTATTGTTCACATGCGCCAGGGGATCAAGATCACGGAAGCGGATTTGCACCGGATACAAGTAAGGAAAATCTTCACTCATAGAGTTATTGCTCTTTCCTTTTTTCTACACGCTCTCCTTACTCTAGATAGTAACAGAACAGGCTTCCTCAAGACAATAGCTCTTCGGCTTTCCTCAGCATCTGCTATTTAAAAAGTCGTGCCTGCTCAGGATTCTCATTCTGCCAGGGTAGTGGCGGAAGCGAATAATGTGAACTGACGCGCCGGTAGAGTGCCTGGCAAATTTCGGGAGAATGAACTGCAAAAGGACAATGGCAGAAAACATAGATAGTCATGCCTTGCTGTAACCAGCGGGCCATATGCTGTGCCCAGAAGTCCAGCAGGGGTTCGTTCTCCTCCATACGGGGATGACCAATGTAGCGCACAAAGGCGATATCTGCGGTGGTGGATAGCTCAACCGGCAGGTCAGGCTTGCGCTCCCGAGCCTGGAGCACCTGTTTCTCTTCAGCAGTGCCAATGCGAATCGGCCGGCTATCCATGATTACCCGCGCAACATTGTAGCGTCGCAGGAGTGTGTTCAGTTCTGCTGAATGAGGTTCAGTGAAAAATTGCGGATGACGCACCTCGACCGCCAGCCGCAGTTCCTGTGGCCAGCAATCCAGGAAAGCCTGCAATTGTGTTACTTGGGCTGGCGAAAAGCCAGGAGGAAGTTGCAGAAACATCGGCCCCAGGCGTTCGTCCAGCCTGCCCATCCTCTGCGTAAAGACTTCTATTTCTTTCTTGCGTGCATCCAGTGCAGCACTGTGGCTGATATCACGCGAAATTTTGGGGCAGAACCGGAAGTAAGGTGGAGTTTCCTGTTTCCAGCGCGCGACCGTCTCGGCAGACGGAGTGGCATAGAAGGTGGTATTGCCTTCCACAGTGGTGAGACACTGGCTGTAGAGACGCAGAAAGTCACTTGAGGGTGTGCGCGGAGGGAAGAAATTGCCCACACAGACTTGTTCCCAATTCGGCGGGTCGTGTCTTACAGTGAATGCGCGGCTTATGCTCTGCCGGATACACATAGACAACGATACCAAGCCGTTCTAATGCATTACGCTTTTCCTCATAACTTGGCGTATAGTCGGGGTTGTCCAATTTCGGACGGACAGTACCGCACCATGCCTTAAAATCAACTAATGCCTTCTGTACATCCATCCAGTTCACTTTCTCACGTAAGATGATATCCCGCTTCTCTTCAAAGTCCTTCTTCTTTGCTGCAAGCTCGCCAACACGAAGAGACAACAACTCTCTTGCATCTGTATTGGCCGTTGTCTCAATTGTCTCTGTGAGGTTCTTGATACGTGCAATGGTATCAGCCAACACCAGATCAATTGCTACAAGTTCATCTTTGGTCGGGTCACTGCTTTTTTGTTTTACTAACTCTTGATCTAAGACTGATGGGTCACGGATGATCTTTACTGCTTCTTTCCAGACTAATGCGTCCAGTAAGGATGCTGCGATATCGGGTGACTCCTGGCACTCACCATAGCCTCTATGGGCATTCGGACAACGATATCGTACACGTGTTTTTCCTCTATCCTTCCCGCGGTCAACGGTCATGTTATGGCCGCATGAGCCACAGATAGCCATACCGCACCGTAAAAGCGTATCTTCAGGATGCGGGTTATTCCGTGGTGAGTCCTGCTTATTTCGTAGAAGCTGCTCCTGTACCGTGTTAAATGTCTCAAAATCAATAATCGGCGGTATTATCCCTTCAGGAAGTGCTACCCATTCATTCTCACTGCGAAAACTCGTATGCTGTCCTTCGCCCGGGATAAACTCGGTCTTTGTCTTATATGCCGCTCCTTTGCCAATATATGCAGGATTATTCAAGATGTTCCTCACTGTCTGATAGGGCCAAAGTGTTTTTCCTTCGGGCGTTGGTATCCCTTCTTTGGTCAACTGGAACGCGATTTTACGCATTGAAACACCGGATTTTGCCATGTAGAAAATCCGTCTCACAATAATGGCCTGCTCTTCACAAATGATATAGAATGCCTTCGGGATGAACTTTTCCTTTCCATCCTTGTCTGTTATGGTGAGGTCTTGCCATAGGTAGCCATAGAGAGGCCGCCTGCCGACTAACAATCTTCCTTCCTTCACGCGCTGCTCTAACCCGTCTTGTGTGCGCTGGATAATGTCTTTTCGTTCAATCTCGGCTTTCCAGCCGTAGACCGCACGGATGATCTCGCCTGTCAAACTATCATCGTCTGCGTGTTCTTCAGGGTCGAGGGTGACAATCTTCACACCGTAGTACTGGAACTGTTCGCGTACTATAATCTGGTCGTTTCTATCTCGTGCGAAACGGTCGAGCTTATACATGACAAGCACATCAAATTCATGGCGACGGGCTGCTGAGAGAGCTTTCTGTAAATCCTTGCGCTGCCGCCAAACTTTGCCTGTATAGGTATCAATGAATATGTGCTCCTCACGGGTTGTGATGTTGTTTTCACGGCAATACTCAAGGGTTTTCGCTTTTTGAAACGCAATAGAATAATTCTTCTCCTGTTTGGTATCCGATACACGGATATAAATTGCTGCGCGGGTGATAGATCGGGGTGACAAAAATTCCCATCCTTTCTGAAGGACGGGTATACTAGAGGAAGTAGGCAATGTGCGACTCCATTCCCTAAACGTAGTGAGCCGCACAAGTAGAACTATAAGCCTACATATGGTACAATGAGGGCAATCGCTCCGTGGCGACTCACGGACGGGGGATGTATTGCGTGGACTAGACGCAATACATCCACATATTTTTTTATTACCTCTAAGTATACCCGCAAACTGTGCATTTTTCCATTGTTTACAAGCTAATTTCGCGCTACAAAGATGCTGTGTACACAAAACTCGTGCAACGGTGATGCTTTACAGGAACTATCCCGCAAAAAATGGGCATACCCTGCCATTTTTTTTTGAGCAGTTCCCCACACTAACCGCGTGTAGCATGGGGAGCAACAGTCAAGGGCGACAGGTGGGGTGGTGGGTGGTGCGGGTCGTTCATTGGAGCGAAGCGAAAACCCTTGACGGTTGTGAGCCATGCGGTACACTCCGATTGTGGGGAACTGCTCATGCATGAGAGATACGTATAAAGAAGAGATGACATACAGCCGATAACGTTCATTCGGACTTTTGCCTATTGTTAAAGTACAAAGATCACATTCGGTTATTTGCTTAAATTGAAGTATATACGTCTGATACAACCCATATGCTGTTGAGTATAGCAAGAGTGGTATTTGAATGCAGAGCAAGATAGAGAACATACTTCTGTCGTTTGCAAACTTAATAAGCATACGTCTCTCTTTCGGTTATTTGACACGCGGCATAAAAACCCGTTGATAGCAGATTGTAGCGGTGATTGCGACGGTGATAATTGCTCCTTGCTGGCTTGTTGTGAGAATGGTAGTAACAAGGTGAACTGAAAATGAAGACAGAATAAAGCCTCTGGGGATAGGGAGAAGCTGGCGTGCTTTCGCTTGAAGTGCTTTTTGTGAGTAGGCAATCCCTGAACAGGTGACAGAAACGTGTAGTGTGACGCTTGCTGCTTCTTCTCCTGCGAGGTGGGTCGCGGTAACTATTGGAGAGCAGGGAAGAGGAAGAAAGATATCATCGGGGGTAAGTCCTGTGCGTAAGGCGTTCTGTTCTTTTTTGTAAAGGGCTTGCGTGAGCGGTGTTACTCCATTGTCAATATCCTGCTTCGTGAGAATATGGTAGTTTCTTGCATTTTTCCCGCCTGTAAAATCATCTATATTGACTGCTTTCACAGAAATAGCACAACAGGCGGCATTAATCGAGTAGGCGGGGATGTTTCCCCCTGTGCCTGAAATAAGGGCATGTGCTGGGACAGTTGCTATGCCATAGGTCGGGGGGTTGCCTGCTGGTATGGTGACTGCTTCGTTTGTGACGATCTGGATACCGTTTGCCGTAGTAAAGATCATGTTTTGCGGGATACCTTGCGCTGAAAACGAGCCATTGTAAAAGGTGAGAAAGCCGTGTGCATACGTGGCGTCTTGGTGGCCCCTGCCAGTTGTCACAACAGTGAGTGATTGACGGATGGTTACAGGCGGTATCATCCGGCTTTGCAGGTCATTGGGTAGGGTGAAAGAATGAAGGAGGGTTAGCTGTTTTGTGGCTGGGGTATTCGGGATAAAGACGAGAAAACTAATCAACAAAAGACTACAGAGAATAGCAGGAATGAGGGAATAAAGCGGGGGCTTTGTCTTTGTAGGAGTACTTTCTATGATCTGCTCGGTAGGTTCTTCTTTGGAGATAAAAATACCACCATGTGATGGATAAATGTGGTAGGTTTCAAC
>WNFY01001384.1_pt1 | contig 22851 bp, 16 predicted proteins | sample 5400091 | NCBI WGS metagenome assembly WNFY01 (sample SAMN13153364, study PRJNA577476) | soil metagenome | isolation source: 60 cm soil or saprolite under grassland replicate 1 | place: USA:California | collected 2016-06-15 | reverse complement strand
TGCAGGTGCTGTCGCGCCGCACCAAGAACAATCCGGTCCTGATCGGCGAGCCCGGAGTGGGCAAGACCGCGATCGTGGAAGGGCTGGCCCAGCGCATCGTGAACGGAGACGTTCCCGACTCGCTGCGCAACAAGCATGTTGTCGCGCTCGATCTCGGCTCGCTGATCGCGGGCACCAAGTATCGCGGCGAGTTCGAGGATCGGCTCAAGGCGGTGCTCAAGGAGATCACGGGCGCCGAGGGCCGCTACATCCTCTTCATCGACGAGCTGCACACGCTGGTGGGCGCGGGCGCCGCCGAGGGCGCCATGGACGCGTCCAACATGCTGAAACCGGCGCTGGCGCGCGGCGAGCTGCACGTGGTAGGCGCCACCACGCTCGACGAGTACCGCAAGCGCATCGAGAAGGACGCAGCTCTGGAGCGCCGCTTCCAGCCGGTGTTCGTGGGTGAGCCGTCGGTCGAGGACACGATCGCGATTCTGCGCGGCCTGAAGGAGCGCTACGAGGTGCACCATGGCGTGCGCATCACGGACACCGCATTGGTGGCCGCGGCGACCCTGTCGCACCGCTACATCGGCGACCGGTTCCTTCCCGACAAGGCGATCGACCTGGTGGACGAGGCGGCGAGCCGGCTGCGGATCGAAATCGACTCGCTGCCGCAAGAGATCGACGAAGTCGAGCGGCAGATCGTGCAGCGCGAGATCGAGCTCGCCGCCCTGGCAAAGGAGAAGGACAAGGCGTCGAAGGAGCGCCGCGCCAAGGTCGAGGCCGAGGTGGCGGAGCTGCGCGAGCGCTCCAAGGTGATGAAGGCGCAGTGGCAGGCGGAGAAGGAGACGATCGGCGGGCTGCAGGGCAAGAAGGCCCAGCTCGAGCAGCTGCGCACCGAGGCGGAGCAGGCCACCCGCCGGGGAGATCTCCAAAAAGCGGCCGAGATCACCTACGGCCGCATCCCGGCGCTCGAGCGCGAGATCGCCGAGACCGAAAAGCGGCTCGCCGAGGTGCAGAAGAACGCGAAGTACCTGAAGCAGGAAGTCGATGCCGACGACATCGCCGAGATCGTGTCCAAGTGGACGGGGATTCCGGTGTCCAAGATGCTCGAGTCTGAGCGCGAGCGTTTGACTCATCTGGAGGATGAGCTATCCCGCCGCGTGATCGGGCAGCCGGAGGCGCTCGCCGCGGTGGCCAACGCGGTGCGGCGGGCCCGGGCCGGCCTGCAGGACCCCAACCGCCCCACCGGCTCGTTCATTTTCCTCGGTCCCACCGGCGTGGGGAAGACCGAGACCGCACGGGCGCTGGCCGAGTTCCTGTTCGACGACGAGAAGGCGCTGGTACGGCTCGACATGTCCGAGTACATGGAGAAGCACGCCGTGGCGCGCATGATCGGCGCGCCCCCGGGCTACGTCGGCTACGAGGAGGGAGGCCAGCTCACCGAGGCCATCCGCCGCCGTCCCTACGCGGTGGTGCTGTTCGACGAGATCGAAAAGGCGCACCCCGACGTGTTCAATGTGCTGCTGCAGATCCTGGATGACGGGCGGCTCACCGATTCGCAGGGGCGTACCGTCGACTTCCGCAACACCGTGCTCATCATGACGTCCAACATCGGGTCGCAGGACATCCTCGAGATGGGCACGCAGAACTGGGAGCAGGTCGAGACCAAGGTCATGGAGCTGTTGCGCCAGACGTTCCGGCCGGAGTTCCTGAACCGGGTGGACGACACGATCATCTTCCGCCCGCTCTCGAGCGAGGACATCGTGACGATCGTGGACATCCAGATCAAGCGGGTGGAGCGGCTGGTGGCGGAGCGGAAGCTGCAGCTCGAGGTGACGGCCACGGCGAAGCAGCTGCTCGTGGCCGAGGGGTACGATCCCGTGTACGGCGCGCGGCCGCTCAAGCGGGCGATCCAGCGGTTGCTGCAGAACCCGCTCGCGCTGGCGGTGCTCGAGGGCAAGTACTCGGAGGGCGACCGCATCCGGGTCGACCGGTCGAAGGACGGCGGCCACCTCACCTTCGAGCGCATCGCCGGAGGAGTGCCCGAGCCCGCGCGTGCCTAAAAAAGCCGGGAAAGGGGAAACGGGAAAGGGGAAACGGCCCCGCCCCGCGTCTCCCGACCACGACGCCGGCATGGCGGCGGCGCTCGAGCAGGCCCGAACGGCGGCGTCCAGCGGAGAAGTTCCGGTGGGCGCCGTCGTGTTTCGGGACGGCGCCGTCGTCGCGCGGGCGCACAACGAGACCGTGGCGCGCGGCGATCCCACGGCCCACGCTGAGCTGCTCGTCGTGCAGCAGGCGCTGAGCGTGCTCCAGACCGATCGCCTGGGCGACTGCACCCTGTACGTGACGCTCGAGCCGTGCGCCCAGTGCGCGGGAGCGATCGTGCTGGCCAAACTCGGTAGGCTGGTGTTCGGCGCCTACGACCCGAAGGCGGGAATGGCGGGAAGCGTGGGGGATCTGCTGCGGCACCGCAGCTTGAATCATCAGGTGGAGGTCCTGGGAGGCGTGCTGGCCGACGAGTGCGGGGACCTGCTGCGGAGGTTCTTCGAGGAGAGGCGGTCGCTGTGATGTTCCCGGGCTGAAAGCCCGGGCTCGGCGCGTTGTGCGCCCTATGAAGGGCGCACTCCTGGCCGAGCGCGCCCTCTCAGGGCGCGAATACCGAGACGGGCGTACGTTTACCGGGCCATTTCCCGAGCGCCCCATGTCCTTCCGCACGATCATCGAGCCGTTCCGCATCCACGCCACGCAGGCCATCAAGCACACAACTCCGGAGGAACGGCAGGCAGCCCTGGTACGGGCGGGCTACAACCTCTTCGGCCTGCACGGCGACGAAGTCCTGATCGACCTGCTCACGGACTCGGGCACCGGCGCCATGTCGTCGCGCCAGTGGGCCGCCATGATGGATGCGGACGAGTCGTATGCCGGCAGCCGGTCGTTCTACCGGTTCCAGGACGTCATCGCCGGCATCACGGGGCTGAAGGAAGTCATCCCCACGCATCAGGGCCGGGCGGCCGAGCGGATCTTGTTCTCGGTGCTGGTCAAGCAAGGCCAGGTCGTTCCCAACAACAATCACTTCGACACTACGCGTGCCAACATCGAGTTCTGCGGGGCGGAGGCGCGCGACTTGGTGATTGCGGAGGGGCGGGTACCCGCCGCGAAGCATCCGTTCAAGGGAAACATGGACGTGGCAGCGCTCGAGGCCACCATCGAGGAGGTCGGCCGCGAGCGGGTCCCCCTCGTCATGGTCACCGTCACCAACAACTCGGGCGGGGGCCAGCCGGTGAGCATCGCGAACGTGCAGTCGGTGCGGGCGGTGTGCGACCGCTACGGCATCCCGCTCTACCTGGACGCCTGCCGCTTTGCGGAGAACGCCTACTTCATCAAGCTGCGCGAGCCGGGGTACGCGGAGAAAACTCCGCGCGCCATCGCGCGCGAGCTGTTCTCCCTCGCCGACGGCTGCACCATGTCCGCCAAGAAGGACGGGCTGGCGAATATCGGCGGATTTTTGGCGATGAACGATCCCGACGTGGCGCGCCAGTGCCGCAACCTGCTGATCCTCACGGAAGGCTTCCCGACCTACGGCGGGCTCGCGGGCTACGACCTGGAGGCGGTCGCCACGGGGCTCGAGGAAGCGCTGGACGAGGACTACTTGAAGTACCGCCTACGCTCCACGGCCTATCTCGCCGAAAAGGCCGAGCAGGCGGGCGTGCCGGTGGTGCAGCCTCCGGGAGGGCACGCGGTGTACCTGGACGCCCGGGCGTTGCTGCCGCACGTGCCGCCGGCACAGTATCCGGCGCAGGCGCTCGCGGTGGAGCTGTACCGCGTGGGCGGCGTGCGGGGGGTGGAGATCGGCTCGGTGATGTTCGGGCGGCGCCAGGCCGACGGCAGCGAGACGCCGGCGCCGCTCGAGCTGGTGCGGCTGGCGGTGCCGCGGCGCACCTACACGCAGAGTCACATCGATTACGTCGCCGAGGTGATCGCCGAGGTGGCCCGCCGCAAGGACCGGGTGACGGGCTATCGCATCGTGGAGCAGGCGCCCTGGCTGCGCCACTTTACGGCGCGGTTCGAGCCACTCAGGGGCGTTGCCGCAAACACGCCCTAGCTGCCTCGAGTGCGGCGCGTTACGCTACGAACCGCCCCCAACGGGCACGCTGTCTCCTTGTCTCAGGCTCAATCAGGAGGTGCGTATGTCGAACGCAGCGCGCGCAGCGTCCGTGTCGGTCCTCGCCTCCCTCGTCGCCCTGGCGACCGTCGGCGCTCAGGGCACGCGAGTGCAGTTCGGCCTCGGTGCGAGTCTCACTGTTCCCACGGGGAATTATCACTCCGACGAAAACGGCGACGGTTTCAATGTCGGCTGGCAGGGTACGGCGCTCGTCGCGTTCAAGCTCTCCAGGAGCCCCGTGGGGTTTCGGGTGGACGGCGTATACGGCGAGAACGGCGCAAACGATCAGCTGAACTCCGAGCTGTCGGCTGCAGTCGGAGCACCGACCACCGGAAAGACCAAGCTGCTCGGGGGGAACGTGGACGTGACCTACGACTTCAGGCCATCGTCCGGGGGTCTGCAGGGGTACGTGCTTACCGGGATCGGGTTCTGCAACGTCAAGTTTTCTGCCAAGTCCGGCAACGTCACCGCCGACACGTCACGGACCAAGTTCGCCTGGAATGTGGGCGGCGGTATGGCTTACCGCGTCGGTGGCATCACGTCGTTGTTCGTCGAATTGCGCTACTTCGAACCGGGCGAGTTCTTGAGCTACAAGACCACGCGTTTCCCGATCACGGGAGGCATCCGGCTCGGCCTCTGAGCCCGGCCGGGAGTGGAGGCATGAGCGGCCAGCGGTTGCGCTGGCCGCTCGCTGTCCCAGCTATTTCGCCCGCTGCTCGAGCTTCGAGATGAGCTTTTCGATCTCCAGCTTGAAGCGTTTCAGCGCCGGGAGCAGCTTTGGCTCGAGCTCGCGCTCCAGCTCTTTCCCTTCCTTCAAGAAGTCCTTCACCAGGTCGCGGAAGCGCTCCGCCAGCTCGCGCCATGTGGGGATGGTGTTCACGTCAGGGTCACCGGGCTTTTTGGTAGGCAGGGTATTCATGAGTCGCTCCTCGTGTGGATGGGTGGCGTCCGCACACGCGAAGTATACGCTGTGGGGTGGTGCCGGAGTTTCGCGCCGGAGCCGCAGGGCGGTTCCACACGGTTAACCGTCGTGTGGTCGTACACTTGTCCACGTGGACCGAGGACGGGCAGAGGGATATTATGAGTCAGGCCGATGCGCTCGGAGGCTTCCATGGCTTGCCGGCTCTCAGTCGCAATGCTCTTTGTGCCCCTGCTCGTGTTCCCCGCGACAGCACAAACAGCGCGCGTTGGTGCGCATTACGGCGTCAACTTGAGTGACGGCCACTGGGATGACGAGCGCGTCGGTGCGCAGGCGTCTGTTCACGTCATCGGCCCCCTCGAGACGGCCGGCGCATTCAGCCTCTTCACCGATTGGCCTGGATCGAGCGGCTTCACCGGTTCGGCGTGGCAGGCCTACTGGACGGCGCGTGTTCGGCCGCGAGGTCCATGGTCATTCGCGTCCATTGGCTACGGTTTCGTCCTCCTGCACAGCAGCATACGGAACACGAGTCTGCAGATCGACGCGTCGGGCAGCACCTTCACCGACGCCGTCGTGCTCGGTCTCGAGGCTCCCACTCCGCACGTTCGCCCGTTCGTGGACCTGTATCTCATTGACATCCTGGACCGTGAGTCCGCGGTCGGGGTGAATCTGTTGATGGGCCTCCAGGTCCACGTATCGACGCGTAAGCCCGTGAATGTCACGGGGCCCTGACCGTAGCATCTAGAGCGGCCCTGATCCGCTCCGCCTGCAGCAGGTGCCGGCGTTCGTGCCTCGACAGGATTTCGAGTCCAGTGCCCACCGTGAAGCGGATAATCCCGACAAACGGGTTCTTGAAACGGATTCGGTTGACGTCGGAGTTGCGCGCGCGCTGCATGAACTCACGGATGGCGCGGTTGGTCGCATGGAACCGATCGAGCACGGTCGGCGGGACCTGGGTGCCAGGTCTGATCTTCTTCGGAGCCCGCCAGCGCCGCGTCTTGGGTGATGGTTCGATGACCGTGCGAATGAACAAGCGACCGAACCACCCCGGCGCGATCTCCGCAACGAGACCCGCACGCCGTCGTTCCAGCGACCCGGCCATCGCCCGCAGGTACACCTCATTCGCAATCGCAAGGTGCTCAAGGCATTGGCCCACACTCCACTCGGCGGGACTGCGTCTCCAGTTGAGCAGGTGTGGAGTGAGGCCATGCACGACCGCGGTCGCTCGCTGATCGGCCGCATCGAGCTCGGAATTGAGACGGAGCAACCAGGCGGGCGCCGGACCGCCGATCGTGTTGGTCACGCCGGGCAAGATAGTAGGATAGCGCCGCCCGTAGCGAAACCGGCACGGTCTTGGTATTTACTACCCGTCTGTGCGTCTACCCGTCTGTGTGTCTAGCAGTTTGGATAGGTGGCCGAGCGGCTGAAGGCACACGCCTGGAGAGCGTGTAAACGGGTAACCGTTTCGTGGGTTCGAATCCCACCCTATCCGTTTCTTTTCAGACGCCGAGACGCCTAGACGCCGAGCGGTGCGCAGGGTCGAGGTGGTAGGCGTGCCACGCGACGACCCCGCTCGGTGAGCGACCTAGGCGTCTGAGCGTCTGCACGTCTAGGCGTCTAGTAGTCTGGACAGGTGCGTGAGCGGTTGAAACGGCCGGTCTCGAAAACCGGTGTGCCCGCAAGGGTACCGTGGGTTCGAATCCCACCCTGTCCGTTGCGTGTCAGGCAGCTGTCCCACCCGTTCCCTTCCCCAACGGCTCATAGTAGGCGCCTCGCGCCGGCACGGCGAATAGCGTCTGCGCTTGCTGGAGCAGGCCGGGGGGAATCCGGGACACTGACGCTTGATGCGCTTCCACGCTGTCCCAGACCTCGATGATCGCCAGCCGAGTGGGATCGTCGCGCTGAACCAGTAGCTCGCACGAACGGCACCCCGGGGCGTCGATGATGCGGCCAATGACGGAGCGCAAGAATTCGCGCAGGGCCGCTGCCTTGTCCGGCTTGGCTTGGAACTCGTTTATCCGGGTGATCGGCATGAGCGCGTACCGGTATGGTGAATGGTGAGCAACCACTGGTGAAAATGCGGGGCCGCCGTGCTCTTGCACAACAGGGACTCGCTTCACTAGAGTGTGGGGCATTTTGTCGCCCAGCCCGCACCCGGAGGCCCATGATGGGATGGACGCGATGGACGCGCTGGACGCGCTGGACCAGGAGCCGGTTCACCGCCGCACTCACCCTCGCGGTGCTCGCCTGCGGCAAGTCGGCGGCGAAGAAGGCCACCGAGGTGCGGGAGTGCAGCGCCATCACGATGGACGCGAAGGGCGCGGCGCAGTGCCTGGTGCTGCAACACAAATGGAACCAGACCGAGGCGCTCACGGCGGCCACTGCCTATCAGCGGCGGCAGGACTCGCTCAACCAGTCCCGAGCCGACTCGTCCTGGCGCGCCGACGCGGGCCGACACGCTAAAGAGCTCACGGATTGCGCCAAAGATCCCTCCGGCGAGGTGGCGCGCTGTCTGGTGGGATACGGTTGGGCCGACCCCCGCGCCGCGGCTGCCGCCGACTCGCTGTGGCGTCACGACGCCGCGAAGCACAAGAACGAGCTCACGACCTGCGTCGTGCAACGCAAAATGCAGCCGGGGGCGTGCCTCCAGCTGTACTACAAGTGGAGCCCCGAGCGCGCCCTCGCCGTGGACGACTCCATCGCTCGGGCGAAGATGAAGAGGAGGTAGTGGGGCAACCCGTCCTCATCGCCGCCGAGCTGCAACCGCTCCTCGAGCCCGCTCAGCTGGCGGGGCTCGACATCACCTGGCTCACGTCCGGCCAGCCGACCCCGAAGGGCGACTACGTGGCGATCGTGCCGCTCCTGTCCCGCTGGGTCGGCGGGACGGAGCTGAAGCACCTCCCCAACCTCAAGATCATCGCGAACTGCGCCGTCGGACACGAGAACGTGGACGTCGTCGCAGCCGAGATGCGGGGCGTCGTCGTCACCAACACCCCCGACGTGCTCACCGATGCCACCGCCGATCTCGCCTGGGCCCTGATCCTCGCCTGCGCGCGCCGCGTGGTCGAAGGCACCGAGCTGATCAAGAGCGGTGCCTGGACCGGGTGGCATCCGGAGCTGTTGCTGGGGACGGAGCTGCGCGGCCGCACGCTCGGGTTGCTCGGCGCGGGGCGGATCGGGCAAGCGGTGGGCCGCCGGGCGGTGGCGTTCGGTATGCGGGTCCTGTATGCCGCCCGCAATGCGCGACCCGAATTCGAGCAGGCCACCGGGGCGGTGCGGGTCGAGCAGTCGCGCCTGTTCCGGGAGAGCGACGTGCTGTCGCTGCACGTGCCCTCGGCGCCGGCGACGCGAGGGCTGATCAGCGCCGAGACGCTGCGGCTCATGAAGCCGGGCGCGATCCTGATCAATACGGCGCGCGGCGACCTGGTACGGGAAGAAGCCCTGGCCGCCGCCCTGGAGGAGGGCCGGCTGGGCGCGGCCGGGCTCGACGTCTACCTGGACGAACCCGCCGTCCATCCCCGGCTACGGGCCGCCCCGCGCACTGTGCTGCTGCCCCATATCGGCAGCGCGACGCGCGAAACCCGCCGCCAGATGGGCGCGATCGCGGTCGCTAACGTGCAGGCGGTGCTCAGAGGAGACCCGCCGTTGACCCCGGTCGTGGGCTAGCAGTTGCCCGTCGGGATCGGGAGTGTTATTTCGCACGGTCGATGAAGGCGTCGAGTACATGATCTCCCCATATTAGATGATGGCTCCGAGCGACTCGGCGTGCCCGCAATGCGGTGCGGCCATCGGGCCGGGGGTGTTCTTTTGTCCGCGGTGCGGGACCGGCATTCCTGTCCCGGAGGGCGCCCGCACCACGCTCGCCGCGCCGCCCGGCCCGCGGCCCGACGGCGGGCGCAATGCCCAACTCGACGCCCTGCGTGAGGCGGCGCTCGGCGAATACGAGGTGCTCGCCGAGCTGGGGCACGGCGGCATGGCGACCGTCTACCTGGCCCACGACCTCGCCCTCGACCGCAAGGTGGCGATCAAAGTGCTGGCGCCCGCCCTGCTGCTCATGGGGGAAGGGATGGTGGAGCGCTTCAAGCGCGAGGCACGCACCGCCGCCGCGCTGAGCCATCCGCACATCATTCCCATCTATGCCGTCAAGGAAAGCCAGGACGTGCTGTACTTCGTGATGAAGTACGTGCGCGGGCGCGCGCTCGACGCGGTGATCCGCGACGTCGGCCCGCTGCCCATCGCGATGGTGCAGGCCATCCTCGCCCAGGTGAGCGACGCGCTCGGCTACGCACATCGCCACGGTGTCATCCACCGCGACGTCAAATCGGCCAACATCATGTTGGACGAAGACGGCTGGGCGGTGGTGACCGACTTCGGGATCGCCAAGGTGGTGCAGGCCGAGGGACTGACCCTCACGGGGGTGACGGTCGGCACGCCGACGTACATGAGTCCCGAGCAGTGCGACATGCGCGAAGTGACCGGTGGCTCGGACCAGTATTCGCTCGGCGTGGTCGCATACGAGATGCTCACCGGGCACCTGCCGTTCAAGGGCGACTCGACCATGTCGGTCATGTACGCGCACTTCAACGAGCCGCCGCGCCCGGTGACCGAGCTCCGCCCCGACTGCCCGCCCAACCTGGGCGCCGGCGTCATGCGTATGCTGGAAAAGGAGCCGTCGCGCCGCTGGCCCAGCATGGACGACGTGGTGGCCGTGTGCGGCCGGCCGTCGCTGCGCCACGACGATCCCGTGCGCCGCGAGATGATCACGCTCGCCAAGGCCGGGGCCAGCGCGCACCTGTTGGCGCAGCTCAACACGCCGACCAGCCCGATCGTGCTGTCGCGGGCGCATTCCCGCCGCACCGCCTCACGGTCGCGCCCCCGCCGCGTCCCCACAGTGTGGTGGGGGCTAGTGGGGGCCGCGGCGCTGGCCGCGGCGCTGTGGTGGCTCGCGCCGTGGCGTGGGTGGCAGCGGACCACGACGGCGACGGCCCCGGTTTCCCCGCCGCCGCGCGACACGGTTCCGCGAGTCGCCGCCGTCGAGCTGCGGCCGGACACCGCCGTTCGTGCGGCGGTGCCGGCTTCCCCCCCAGCCCCCACCCCCACGCCCCGGCGTCGGGAGCCGCCTGTCGGACGGGCGCCGCCCCAATCACCCCCCGCCACGCAGCGCGTGGATACTCTCGTGCGCATGCTGCGGGGCCGGGCGCTCGCCGCGATGAGTCGCGCGCTCGAGGCGGGCGCCACGCCGGCCGACCTGGCGCGGGGAGACAGCGTGTTCAAGGGGGCGGAATCACTCGCCGCCCGCGGCCAACCTTCCGATGCGATGGTACAGCTCGCTACGGCGGCGTCCCTCTGGGCGGAGGCGGAGCGGGTGTCGCGGTCCCGCCCGCCGCGCGACACCGCGCGGGCGCGTCCCGTGGAGCCGTCTCCGGCGCCGCCGCCCGCGGCACATGCTCCCGCCGACCCGCGGGCCGAGATCCAGTCGTTGATCGGAGACTACGCGCGGGCGCTCGAGTCACGCGACCTGGCCGAGATTCGCCGCGTGTATCCGGGCTTGACGTCCGCGGAGCAGGCGACGTTCAGCCAGTTCTTCGAGTCGGTGAGCGAGCTCAAGGCCGGTTTGACCATCAACCGGTTGATCATCGCGGGCGGCTCGGCCGACGCCTTCGTGAGCGGTGTGTACGAGTACCGCGACACGAAGACGGGCCGCAGCCGGCGGGACACGACCTCGTTCCGCGCGACCCTGCTGCAGGATTCGACCGGCTGGCACCTCAGCGCGATCCGCTCGGTGCGCTAGGCTGGGCTCAGAAGTTGTATTCGAGCCCGCCGGTCCACAGCACGTTGGGCCGGAGCCCGCCGTGGTTCAGCGGCCACAACGTGTTGGCCACCAGCGTGACACCTGAGCCGGTGAGGAACTTGAACCCGAGCGAGCCGTTGATCTGGTCGTCGCGCTCGTTCGGAAGGTTCGTCACGTCGATCGTGCGGCGAAACGGGGCGTCGTACGTCACGGGCCCCGGCAGCTTGAGCTTGCTCTCGCCGACTTGCAGCTGCGACACTACGTCCACGGCCATGGTGGCCCAGGGCGCCATCAGGTGATCGAAGCCCACCGTGGCGAGGACGGCGTTGTTCTGGAAGTCGCCGGTCTGGAAGAGATATCCGATGTTGGTGTGGGGCGAGAAGGCGCCGAATCGCGCCGACAGGACGCCGAGGCCGCGGACCGCTACGTGGCCCGACCCGAGCAGATCGGCTTCGCTGCCCGTCGGGAAGCGCACATCGCCCAGCAGTGCGAAGGTGCTGCGGTCCGATTGCGTCACGGTGACCTTCGCCCGCACGGCGATGTCTCCGATGCCCGTGGCAGCCCCGTCCACGAACCGCGAGGTGGAGAGCTGGGGATTGGCGGACGTGCCGCCGAAGAAGTGCTGGGCCGTGGTGCCGCCGAACGGAATGATCCGGGCATCGCTCGTGCCCTGCAGCGAGGCGGACACGATCGGGACCACCACCCCGATGTCCACCTTGTCGAGCAGCCCGAAGCTCACGAAGAACGACGTCACGGTCATGTCGAGATCGAGGGCAAGGCGCAGCGCGATCACGTCATTCTCGTGCGCTGGCACGCCGTACGGGGTACAGCTCGAGCCCACGAGGCTATCGCAGGCCGGACCGGTGACGTTCTGATGGGTGAAGGTCATCTCGATCCCGTCGAGTCGCACCCCACGCAGCGACGTGAAGTGCATGCGGTTCACGTTCGCCCCCACGAACACGCGTCCGCGGCCCAGGGTCTGGGCCCGCTCCGCGAAGACGGGACCGGGGGAAACCGACGTCCGCACCGGCACGCCGCCTTCGAAGCGGAAGGTGGAGCCGCCGCTGGTGGCGCTCACCGGCAGGTTGGCGACGTTGCCGCTGATCGCGTTGCCGATGAACGAGATGAGCGTGCCGTTCTCGCTGCGCGCCGCCGGGATGAAGTGGTCGGCATGCAGCGCCGTGGCCGAGTCCGAGCCGGCGGTGCCGCCGAGGAAGAGCGGGTCCTGGCCGGCGCTGAAGATGAACAGCTCGGAGATCTTGTCGCGCAGGCCCTGCGCGTCGAGCGAGGTGGCGATCGAGGTGAGAACCACGAGACTCCACAGGTAGCGCCGCATCGACCCTCCGGGCCTGGGATGAACTGCCATGACGGCTCGAAGAGACTTCGTACCTCGACCTGCGTCAACCCGGGGGCTCAGAGCGTCGCCCGGAACCGCTCCCACTGCGCTTGCTGCTCGCGCAGGAACGCGACGAAGCCCGGATCACTGCGGATGTTGTCGAGGAACGGATCCCGCTCGAACAGCGGATAACAGGGGAGCCCCCCGTCGGCCGTCGTCCGGAGCCAATGGACCGCCGAGTCGGGCCGGTGGAGCAGCGCGTACGCAAGCGCGATGTGGTAGCCGGCGTGGTGGAAGTGGATGTAACCCTTCCCCTTCTGGACAGCGGACTGAATGTCCCGCACGGCGCGGGGAGCGTCACCCGCCAAGGCAAACCAGACGGCGCGCGCGCTCGTCACGACGCCGCCCCGGTCTTCACGGTGTTTCCGCAGGTAGTTCTGGATCACTGCGAACGCCGAGTCGCTGCGACCCAAATGAAGCAGCACGATTGCCATCTCGTAGTACCAGTATGGCGGGTTGGCCTCGGGATCTACCTCGTTCAGGATCCTCAGGGCCTCATCATATTGCCCTTGGTACGCGCGCGCCTCCGCGATGCGTCGCAGGGCGTTGTCGTTGCGAGGCGAGATCGCGAGTGTTTTCTGAAGCTCGGCAATCCCTTCGTCCAGCATTCCGATGTGCAGGTAGATATTCCCCAGAGACCCGTGCGCCCGATCCATGTTCGGGTTAAGGCTCAGGGCGCGCCGGTCTTCCTGGATCGCTCGCTCGTGGAAGAAGTGGCCGGAACTTCCCCACAGCAGGCGGGCCTGGGCCAGGTGTGCCTCCGCGAGTTTCGGGTCGAGGCGCAGCGCTTTCTCCGCCGCCATCCGGGCTCGTTGCAGCGCCGCCGTGTCCCCCGGATCGAATTCGCTCACCCGCAACGCGTAGGCGCGCGCTAGCCCCGCCTGGGCCGCGGCAAAGCTCGGGTCCAGCGCGACGGCGCGCTCGAACAGCGTGATTGCGGCCGAATCGTTGTCTCGATTCTGACGATCGCTGACAAGCATGTCCGCGCGCAGGTATAAATCGTATGCCTCGGCGTTGCTGGTGAGTGCGGTCGGGGGACGCGGCCGCTCCCGTCCGCCCCCGACGTTGAAGCCGATTAGCAGCGCCAGCGTAGCGGCGGCCGCGAGGCCCGCGCCGAGGGCGAGCTTTGCTCTCCGGCTTTTCGATGGGCGCCGGCTCGAGCCTTGCTCGAGGGCCGGCTGTGTCAGCGCCTGCGCGAACTCGGTCGCGCCGGCGTAGCGGTCCACCGGCACTTTGGCCAGGGCCTTCAGCACGGCCTGCTCGACCCCGCGGGGCACCGTCTCCCGCACCGTCCGGATCGGCGCTACGGGATCCACAGCGTGTCGCGCGAGGATCGCCTGCGCCGTGGGGCCAGTGAACGGCGGCGCCCCGGCCAGCATCTCGTACGCCACGCAGCCGAGCGCGTAGAGATCGCTCCGCCCATCCACTTCGCCGTCCTCCGTGCCCTGCTCGGGACTCATGTAGGCAGGGGTGCCGAGCGCGATGCCCGTCTCGGTGAGCCGGTCGCTGCCCGCCGCCATGATCGCGCGGGCGATCCCGAAATCCGCCACCAGGGCGTGGCCGTCTTCGAGCAGAATGTTCTCCGGCTTGATGTCGCGGTGCACCACACCAAGGTCGTGGGCGTAGCCGAGCGCCTGCGCCACGTCGCCCGTGATGCGCAGCGCTTCGGGGATCGGGAGTTGCGGCTCGCGATCGAGGCGGGCGCGCAGGGATTCGCCCGCCACGTACGGCATCACGAAATAGAGCAGGCCATCCGTCGCGCCCGAGTCGTGCAGCGTGACGATGTGGGGGTGCTGGAGCCGAGCAGCCAGCTGGATTTCGCGGAGGAAGCGCTCAGCGCCCACCGCGGCCGCGAGCTCGGGGTGGAGCACCTTGATCGCGACCGGGCGCTCGTGCTTCAGGTCGTGGGCGAGGAAAACCGCCGCAGTCCGGCCGTGCGCCAGCTCGCGCTCGACGCGGTAGCGGTCGGCGAGCCCGGCGCGGAGCCGCGCGAGGAGGTCGATCGCGAGGAGCGGGGCCGGCATCGCCGCCCCCTGCCGTGTCCGCACCGCGGCGACCAGCGCCTGCGTCTCGGCGGCGGGCTCGGCCTGGTAGTCCGCCGCAAGCACCTCGGCGAACTCCTCATAGGCTTTCAACGCACTCGCGCGGTCGCCGTGGCGGTCGAGCACGGTGATGAGGCGACGCAATGTTGCTTCGTCGCCCGGCGCGAGTTGCACCGCCCGGCGGGCCAACTGGACCGCGGTGGTGAGGTTCCCCCGCGCCTCCGCGCGCTCGACCAGGTCGCGCGCGGCGCGCGCGGCCGTCTGACGCAGTCGGGCGCGCTCCGTCTCGAGCCAGCGCTCGAACTCGGGCGCGTCGGAGATGAAGAACCCTTCCAGCAGATCGCCCCGGTACAGGTCGAGAGCCTCCCGAACTTGCCCCCTCTCGACCGCGCGCTCGAACGCGACGACGTCACACGAGACCTGGTCGAAGTCGAGGCCAATTTCTTCGTCGCCCCGGCTCGTAATGGCGTCCGTCCCCAAGGCATCGCGAACCACGTGCAGCGCCTGTCGCAGGGCAGCGCGGGCGTGCTCTTGATCGAGCTCCGGCCAGAACAGCGCCAGCAGGCTGTCACGGCGGTGGAAGCCTGGGGGTGAGGCGGCGGCGAGGTAGGCGAGCAACGCGAGGCGTCGGGGTTGGCCGAGCAAGGCCCGCACGTCGCGGTCATCGGCGCTGGTGAGGGTCAACCTCCCGAGCAGGCGGAGCTCGATCATGCGAGGCCTCGGCGATGCGCGGCGCGGTTCAGAGCCCTCACAAGCGGCGTGGGGCTGCCGTTACGGCCGGCGTGACGGTCGCATCACAAGGGCGTGACGCGGCTCCCCTAAACTGGCTCCGCAAGGCTCAACCTACTCCCCCTTGCTGGAGGCAGCAAATGCGAGACCTCTCGACCTTCTCACACGCCAGCCTGGTGCCGCTAGTGGCGGTACTCGCGCTGATACTCGACTGCGCGCCCGACGCAGGCCCAACTGGGCTGAACGGGCGTCTCTCCGCATCCCGCGATGGCGTTCCGTTCAGCGAAGGCCTGGCAAGCCCGGGCTGGCAGGAGACCGCCCGCAACCTCGTAGTGCAGGCGAGGCTCGGGCCGATTCCCGCGGGCCATGCGTACCCGCTTCTCGGCGTCGCCCAGTATCTGGCGGTACAGCAGGCAGAGACTGCGGCCGGCGGCACGGACGTCAACCCCGCGAATGCCTCCGGCAACGGCATTGGCGCCGGCGGGCGTGCGCGTCTCGAGACCGATCGCGGCGCCGTCGCGGGCGCGTCTGTCGTGGTGCTGAGCTATTTGTTTCCCGGCCAGGCGCAGGCGCTCGAGGATACAGTGGCGGCCCAAGCGAATACGGGTCCCGGACAGCCGCACCCCGCGTTCGCCGCGGGGGAGGCGATCGGTCGCGAGGTTGGCACCGAGATCGTCGCGCGGGCGAAGGCCGACGGGTTTACCAAGCCGAACACCGCGACGCCACCGGTCGGACCGGGGTTCTGGACCAGCAGCGCGATCCCTCCCCAGCCGGTGAACGGTGGGCAGCTGCCGGGCGTCCTTCCCTGGTTCCTGACCTCCGCGAGCCAGTTCCGTCCCGCGCCGCCGCCCGCCTTTGGTTCCCCGGAATTCGACGCCGCACTCGCGGAGATCCGGCAGATCTCGGACACCCGCACGGCCGAACAGGTCCGCATCGCGACGTTCTGGGCCCTGGCCGCCGGCACCGTGACCGGGTCGGGGTTCTGGCTCGAGGTCGCGTCACGGGACGTCATCCAGCACGGCCTGTCTGAGCGCGAGGCAACGCATCTCTACGCGCTGCTGAGCGCAACGATGGCCGACGCCGCGATCGGCTGCTGGGACGCGAAGCTGACTTACTGGCTCATCCGGCCGTGGAAGGCGGACGTCGCGGTCACGGTGGTCCCAGCCGTCGGGATGCCCAACCATCCGTCCTATCCCTCGGGGCACAGCTGCGTGTCCGCTTCGGCGGCGGAAGTGCTGACTGCGTTCTTCCCTGAAGAGCGGGCGCAACTCGACGCGATGGTCATCGAGGCGGGAGTGTCGCGCATGTACGCGGGCATTCATTACCGGTTCGACATCGAAGCGGGGCAGGCTCTTGGCCGTAGCGTCGCCCGGTTCGCGATCGCGACGGACGCGTCCGGGAGTTCCGTGCTGACGCCCAACTAGAGGCCAGAGACCGTGGACAGCGACTGGTCGCGTAGCGAGGAGGGTCCCATGTCGTTCCCCAGTTTCGAACGTGCGGCCGCCGGGGCTGTGCTCGTCTTGGCGTGGCTCATGGCCGCAGGATGCAGTGACTCAACCGGGCCGAAGACCGGCGCGCTCCAGGTGAGCGTCACGACCACGGGCGCAGAGCTCGATACGAATGGCTACAGCGTCGCCATCGACGGTGGGGCGGGGCGAGTCATTCCGTCGAACGGCACGGTGACGCTGTCCGGGCTGAGTGCCGGCAGCCACAGCGTGCTCCTCGCCGGGCTGGCTCCGAATTGCGCGCCGGTCGGGGCGGCCAACCCGCGCCCGGTCGAGGTCGTCGGCGGCCAGACGGCCTCCGCTGCCTTCTCGGTAACCTGCACCGCCACGACTGCCCCTGTCGATATCAGCGGCGTGTGGGATTTTACGAGCACCTTAACCGATCCATCGGGCAATGCGGTGGGCGTAGAGGAAGGGTCTTACGACTTCTGGCAGGGACTGACCCAGCACGTCTCGATGGGCGATCAAGTCGGACCGTGGTCCCCGAACTCGATTTATGACGTCCAGTCCGGCAACGGAGCCATCACCTTCTATTCCGCGCCCCGCTTGCTCCGGGACTGGGGGCTGCCGTATTGCGAGTACGACGCCACGGTGTCGGGTTCACCCCCATCGCGAATGAGCGGGCAGTGGTTCTGCACATCCTCGCCCCCCCGCGGCACCTGGGAAGCTCGACGCGCGGGGCGTCTCGGGTCCGTAACGATATACCCGGGTCTCATCTGGTGGCCGGTGGGCGACTCGATCCGCGTGACGGCCGAGCTTCGGGACACTGCCGGGCGGCGTGTGTTCTTCCGCCCGGTCGCCTGGTCGAGCGACCATCCCAGCGTGGCCGCGGTCCGGGCCTCCGGGATCTGGACTACAGTGGCCATAGCTGCAACCGGCACCGCGACGATCGCCGCAACCGCGGATGCACAGAGGGGGACGACGAAGGTCACGGGCGGCGTGGGCGGGCTATCGGTCATAGTCACGCCCGCTAACGATACGCTAGGAGTTGGAGCGACAACGGCCTTCGCAGCCACGGTGCGTGATGGCGACGGCACACCGGTGCTTGGCCTTTCAGTCAACTGGAGCAGCTCGAACTCGACCGTCGCAAGCGTCTCGGCAACAGGGATCGCGACCGCGCTAGCCGCAGGAACGACCGCGATCGGTGCCAGCGTCGAGAACTGGAGCGGCGGCTCGTGGCTTACGGTCATCGGCCCTCCGGTGGACATCAACGGCCAATGGCGGTTCGCCGAAACGTGGTACGGCGGTAATTACGACGACTATCCGTATTACCTCTGCAGTGACACGGGCTCGCTAGTGCTCACGCAAACGGGGCTCAGCTTCACCGGCACCGCGAGCCGAGCCGGTGACTGTCCCGACGAGACCTCCCGGCCGGTGGGCAACGGAGCGATCAACGGTCGCCTCCTCTCCTTTACAATGGGCTGCCAGTACGGAGTCGCAACGACAGGGGTGCTGCTGGACCGCATGACCGGTGGCGGGGCCACTTGCCCCGACAGCAACACATGGGTGACGTCCTTCGAGGCCGAGCGCGTGGGAGCGACAGCGACGATCGAGGTCCAGCCGGTGAGCGCGATGCTGCTGCTCGGCCAGTCGTTGACCCTGACCGTCACCCGGAGGGATGGGGTCGGCGACACGCTCAGGCTGTCCCCTGTCACCTGGTCAAGCGACAATCCCGCGGCGGTCACGGTCTCGCCCGCGGGCGTCGTGACGGCGATCGCTCCCGGGACTGCGACCATCACCGCTTTCGCCGATGGTCGCCGCGGAGCGAGCACTGTCAACGTCAATGCACCGTGACCGGAGGCCATGGGCGCTTACTGCCGGAGCGCCGCGCGGTACTGCTCCCATTGTGCCTTCAGCTCCTTCATGAAGGCTACGAACCCCGTGTCGTTGCGGATGCGATCCAAGTCGGGGTCCGTCGCGAAACAGGGGTAGCAGGGGAGCCCGTCGTCCGCCGCCCGGCGCAGCCATTGCACGGCCGGGCCCGGTCGGCGGAGCACGGCGTAGGCTGAAGCGATGCGGGATGCGGAATGATGGAAGTGGATGTATCCGGCACCGATCGCTTCAGCCCTGCGAATGTCCTGGGTTGCGCCGCGCACGTCGCCCCGCTCCGCGCGCAGGAAGGCGCGAGCGCTGGTGAGCAGGCCCCCACGATCCTCGGGGTGCTCGCGCAAGTAGCGCTCGATCAGCGCCGAGGCTTCACTGTCCTGGCCGAGATGCAGCAGCGCCCAGGCGACGTGATAGTGCCAAAGGGGCGGGTTCTTGTCAGGTGGGATTTGTCGAAGGACGCGGAGGGCGTCCCAGTATTTCCCCTGATGGACGAGGGCGACCCCGATACGCTCCTCAGCGAGCAGGTCGGTGGGGTCCAGGGCCAGGGCCTGCTGGAATTCGGCGATCGCGTCGTCCTGGAATCCGATGTGGTTGTAAACCACCCCCAGCTGGTGGTGCGCGTCCTCCAGGCTCGGGTTCAGCGCCAGCGCACGGCGGTACTCTTGGATCGCCAGGACGTGAGCGAATCGGTAGGCCGGGCCCCACAGGAGGTACGCCCGCGCGTAGTGCGCTTCCGCGAGATCGGGACGGAGCCGCAGCGCTTTCTCCCCCGCTAAGAGCGCGCGCTCCCAGCTCGCCGTGTCATTCGGGGTCAGGGCGAACACCCGTAGGGCGTACGCGTGCGCCAGTTCTGCGTACGCGGCGGCGAAGCCGGGATCCAGGGCGACCGCCTTTTCGAGCAAGGCGATTGCACTCGTTAAGTGCGCCGGTGTGACTTTTCTGGCTCCCAGCCTGCCGCGCAGGTACAGGTCGTACGCCTCTGGGGCGCTGGTGGGAGGAGTATCCAGGCTGCGCCTCTCCGAGGCCGTCACCGGCACCTTTAGGGCCGCCACGATGCCGCGCCTGACTCGGTCCTCGAGCAGGAAGCGGTTGCGGTCGTCCTCCTCGAACCGATCCGCCCAGAGTTGGTAGCCGGATGCTGCATCGATCAGGCGCACGTCCACCCGTACACGGTCACCGGATCGCTGCACTCCGCCTTCGACGACCGCATCGACGTGAAGCTCACGGACCATGGTTCGGAAGGATGAGGAGTCTTTGAACGGCTGCACCGCGCCAAGCGAGGTCACTCGTAATGCGCTGATGCGGCCGAGGTCGGTGACCAAGGCTTCGGTCATGCCGTCGGCGAACCAGGAGTGGAGCGTGTCGCGCGACAGGTCCGCGAGCGGTCGCACGGCAAGCGAGCGAATCGCGGCGATGCGCGCTCCCGGCCGCGCCCGCCCCTCCCAGTCGCCGGGATTCGCCAGCAACAGGATGGCCGCTACGCCCGCGACCAGTGGTGCTGACCACCACACGCTCGGCCGGCCCCGGGTCGGGGGACTGGAGCGCGTGGGTGGGGCGGGCGAAGGTGGGGCAGGCGAAGGTGAGGCGGCTGGCGCACGCAGCGGCGGCGCGGCCTCTCGACTGCGGACGGCGGCGATCAGCGCCTGCGTTTCGGTGGCGGGCTGCATCTCGTATTCCTGAGCAAGCCGTGACGCGAATTCGTCGTACACCTGTACCGCCCTGGCACGGTCGCCCAGCCGGTCGAGCAGTGAGATCCAGTGGCGCACCAGCTTCTCATCGAAGGGCGTGAGCCGCGCAGCGCGTCGAGCCCAGCTCGCGGCAGCCGCGAAGTCACCACTTGCCTCGCTGCGCTCGATGAGGGCGTGCGCGCTGCGACAGGCCGCGTCCTTGAGCCGGGCGCGCTCGGTCTCCAGCCAGCGTTCGAACTCGGGCGCCTCCGAGATGAAGAACCCTTCCAGCAGGTCGCCCCGATAGAGCTCGAGCGCCTCGCCCCACTCCGCCGCGGCGACCGCTCGATCAAAGGCCGCGACGTCGTTCCAGAAGAGGTCGGCGTCGAGGCCGATCTCCTCATCGCCACGCCGTGTCACAATGCCCTGGCCCACCGCACCGCGCAGCACGTGGAGCGCTTCGCGGAGCGCCGCGCGAGCGTGTTTCTGGTCGAGCTCTGGCCAGAACAGCGCGACGAGGCTGTCGCGCCGCTGAAAGTCACGGGGGGTGCCGGCAGCAAGATAGGCAAGCAGCGCGAGCCGCCGGGGTTGTGCGAGGAGACTTCGGACCTCGCGCCCGTCGGCCGCGGTCAGGCTCAGTCCGCCCAGCATTCGGAAGTGGATCATGGACGCCCCTGCGAGGCGGGACCCCGTCACGGCGGGCGTGACGCGCCCATGACGGTGGCCTGACGCCTTCGCCTCATACTGGCTGGCAAGGGAAACGTAGGCTCTGGCCAAGAGTGCAGCAATGCGGCTGCAAGGAGGACGTATGGAAAGCGTGACTACTGCCGGGCGTTGTGCGCGGGGCGTCATCGCGTGCGGGTTGGTGCTCGCGGCTGCGGGATGCGGCGACTCAACGCCGGTTGGGATTGCAGGACCAACGACGGGCGTGCTGCAGGTGACCGTTTCGACAAGCGGCGCCGACATCCCTGCAAACGGCTACACGGTGAGTGTCGATAGCGCCGCCGGGCAGGCTGTAACTGTCAACGGGGCGCTGACCATCTCCGGGTTGAAGGCCGGGACGCACAGTGTGACCCTCTACAGCATTGCCGCGAACTGCACGCTCAGCGGTGCGAACACCCGCGCCGTCGATGTAATCGCGGGCGACACAGTGCCGGTCGCATTCGCCGTGGGTTGCACGGCCACGGGTGGACGCAGTGGAACTATCCGCATCTCGACGACCACCACTGGCGTCGACCTCGATCCGGACGGCTACCGCGTCAGCGTCGATGGCGGGGCGGGCGCGGTGGTGGGTGTGAATGATGCGCTGGTCGTGCCGGGGCTGAACTCCGGCAGCCACACAGTGACCCTCGGCGGCACAGCCTTCAACTGCGCTGTGAGCAGTCCGAACCCCCGCTCAGTCGTCGTGGTCAACGGCGCCACAGCCGACGTCGTCTTCGCGATCAGCTGCACAACGCTGGCCCTGACGGGCCAGTTTGCCTTCACGCGGCCGTTCGATGGCAAGTATCAGATCCATGTGATGAACGGCGACGGCTCGAGGCCCACCCGCGTCTCAGACGGCTCGGCTGACGATCGCGACCCGGCTTGGTCGCCCGACGGGATGATTGCGTTCACGAGCGACCGCGACGGCAACGCCGAAGTCTACGAGATGAACGCCGATGGGTCCGGCCTCTCTCGCCTCACGAATAACCCCGCCGCCGACTTCGCGGCCGCTTGGTCTCCTGACGGTAGGAAGATCGCCTTCACGAGCAATCGCGACGGCTACGCGGCGCTCTACGTCATGAACGCCGACGGCACCGAGCAAACCAAGCTGCTCGGTGACAGTCTCTGGACATGGGCTGCGCCTGCCTGGTCGCCCGATGGGGCAAACCTCGCGTTCACGCTCGCCAGACGTCACGGGTGTTGCGACACCTCCTGGGTCAGCATCGTGAACGCAGACGGTACCAACCTGCGCGCTGTCTACACCCAGCCGGCCGTCTCTGAATTTGGGTCTCCGCCCAATTGGTCGCCCGACGGCGCCAGGATCGTCTTCAGCAGCTACGGCTACGTCATGATGGTTAACACTGACGGCACCGGCCTGCGGGAGCTCAATACGGAGACGGTGGACAGCGATCACCCGGTTTGGTCGCCCGACGGAACGAAGCTCGCTTTCTCCGGCACATTCTGCGGTTTCGGTCCCGGCGAATTCTGCGATGGCTGGCCCGGCGATCCCCGTTACGCCTCCGTGAGCGCCATTTACGTCGTGAACGCTGACGGCTCGGGCCTGGCCAGGATCGCGAACTCGGCGTCCTCGTATTCCCCTGCCTGGAGGCCTTAGGGCGATGCCGCCAAGCGCATCGCTTCAACAAACACGCACGAGGAGGCTACAATGACGCCACGCACGAGATTCTTCGCCTTGTTGTTCTTCGGCACCGTCTTCCAGGCGTGTCGTGTCGATATGGAGCCGGTAGGCCCCAACGCTTCGCGGAGCGTCGTCGCCGACGTCATGGCGGACGGGCCCGAGTGGGGGCCTTGGTCAATGCCGATCAACCTTGGCCCGCTCGTCAATTCGCCACTCGACGACAACCGCCCGGCGATTTCCAAGGACGGCCTCAGCTTCTACATCACGTCCGGTCGCCTGGGCGGCTTCGGTGGGCTCGACATCTGGGTTTCGCACCGCGCGACTGTCGATGATCCCTGGGGGCCGCCGCAGAACCTCGGGCCGACGGTCAACTCGGGCTCCAACGACGTCGCTCCCGCGTTCTCACCGGACGGGCATCGGATGTACTTCCATAGCTTCCGGCCGGGCGGATGTGGCCTAGCAGACATCTACGTCTCCCGGCGTCGTG
>WNFY01003665.1_pt1 | contig 22868 bp, 20 predicted proteins | sample 5400091 | NCBI WGS metagenome assembly WNFY01 (sample SAMN13153364, study PRJNA577476) | soil metagenome | isolation source: 60 cm soil or saprolite under grassland replicate 1 | place: USA:California | collected 2016-06-15 | reverse complement strand
CTTTTGTGAGTAGAACGCCTGCACTTTGCTGCTGTGAGCTTCTGTATTGTTAGCTGTCCAAGGGGGCGAACAAAATGGCACGAAACGAGTGTCGCCGAGCCGCGAAATGCATGTGGTATAATTGCCACATTAAAGAGCCGCCCCAGACAGCCCCAGATGAGGAGTAGAAAAGAGGAGATGACGGCAATTATCCTGCGTGGTATTTATCCACCGTTGCCCACATTTTTTGATGCACGTGAGGAATTAGACCTTGCAACCTTTCAAGGGCATATTTCTCGCCTGGCCGAAAGTGGCATAAGGGGTTTTGTGGTGATGGGTTCAAATGGCGAAGCTGTGCACCTTTCCAGTGATGAACGAGCAGAGGTGATTCGGGCAGCACGGCAGGCTGCTGGCAAAGAGGCGCTGGTGATCGCGGGCTGTGGAGAGCAATCGACACGGGCTACTTTGCGCAATTGCGAACAAGCGGCTCGCAGTGGGGCAGACGCGGCGCTGGCCTTGCCGCCGTTCTACTACAAAAGCCGCATGGACCGGCGTGCGTTGCTGGCACATTACAGGGCTGTTGCTGATACCAGTCCATTGCCGCTGGTGATTTATAATATGCCGGCAAATACTGCCGGGTTGGACGTGGACGCTACCACTATTTCGACCCTTGCCCAACATCCCAACATCATTGGCGTCAAAGACAGTGCGGGGAATATGGCAAAGTTAGCACAGATTGTGGCGACGACCTCGGTGGCTGGTGAAGGTACGAAGCATTTCAGCGTCTTTGCCGGGAGCGCAGGGTATCTGCTGCCTGCGCTGGTAGTTGGCGCGGTGGGGGCGGTAGCGGCGCTAGCCAATATCTTTCCGCGGGAGGTTTGCCGCGTGGAGGAACTCTATCGAGAGGGTCGGTTGGAAGAGGCGCGCGAGTTACAGGCAAGAATTGTGCCGGCTAATACTGCAGTCACTGCTACCTATAACGTTGCTGGTTTGAAAGCGGCGCTGGAACTGACGTTTGGCTATGGCGGCTCACCGCGTTCTCCATTACATCCATTGACCGAGGAAGAACGTATACATCTAGCGACAATACTGGACCAGGTTCATCAGCCCGAAAAGGGGTGAAAGGAGAGGCGGCCATGACGTTAGATGTAGAACTCTACCGCCGGACTGTTTATGTCCCTACGGGCGGTAGCCCCGCAAAAAAAATACGCCGTATCAGTGTGCTTGATATCCAGCCGGAAAGTGCGACCACTACCCTTGTCTTTCTGCACGGTTATGGCGGAAGCGCTCTGCAGTGGCTCTATCAGTTACGCTTCTTTGGTCAAACTATGCGAGTTGTTGCCCCTGATATGCGCGGGCATGGACTGAGCGACGATCCTGACTTGCCGAAATACAGTATGAATGGCCTCGTTGATGATCTGGAAGTGGCACTAGATGTACTCGAGGTGCAGCAGCCTTTTTTCCTGATCGCGCACTCTTTTGGTGGGGCGGTCGCTACCGAGTATACCCTGCGCCATCAAGGAGACGTTAGCGGCCTTGTGCTGGTGGGGGTGCCAAACCGCTTTATTGTGCGACCGGCGCTACGCCGCTTGATGAATGTCCCTGATCCCATATTTAGCCGCATAGCAAAGACGATCCACGTAGCTCTTTATGCTTCGCAGCGAACGCTAAAAGGGATGCATGATCGCGTTATGGCTCACTGGCGGGGCGACGAGCGTTTTGAACAGCTGCACGTGCCAACGCTGGTTATCCTTGGGCACCGGGATACGGTTTTCCTGCGCGAGCATTATGAGGATGTGCCACGCAGTATTCCACACGCGCAGCAGGTCATTATCTCCGTTTCCGCACACCTTGTTCAGTTAGAGCGACCTGACGCTGTGAATAGGGCAATGCGCCGCTTTATTGAATCAAAACAGCGTGATGTACGGGCAGAGAAGCAGCAAGGTTTGGAAAGTAGAGCAGCTGTGGCCGCTCGTCTAGCTGAAATGCCATGGCTGCAATATTATGATAGAGATGTACCGCATACTGTTCCGCCCTCGAAGCAACTGCTCCACGAAATGTTGAGCAATGCTGCCCGCGACTTGCCCGATCGACCCGCCGTCATATTCTTTGGACAAAAGATACGATACAGCGAATTGAACCTGTTGAGTAATCGTTTTGCCCATGCGCTCCGTGGATTAGGAGTGCAGGCTGGTGAGCGCGTGGCAATCCTGTTGCCAAACGTGCCGCAATGTGTGATAGCCTTTTATGGTACGCTCAAAGCTGGAGCCATTGTCGTGCTGGGAAGCCCACTCTCTAACGAAGATGAAATAGCCTACCAGATTCGTGATTCGGGCGCGCAGGTATTGCTTACGCTGTCATCGTATCAAACGATGGTAGAACAGCTCTGTGCCGATACAAATATCAAACAGGTCATTCTCACCGATGTGCGAGAATATTTGCCTGTGCGCCAGCGTGTGATGATTGCCAGCCTGGTTGAAGGGGGTGAGTCGCAGAGCGCAGGGGCTACATATGCAGGCGAATATGTGGAAGAAATCGCGGGTGGCGAGAAGTCGCGCAATAACTCTACACCCGGTTTTGCGGCAGAGGTGATGCCATTAGGAGCGCAGAAAAAGACATATCGCGTATACTCGTTCCAACAACTGCTGCGCAGCCAGAATACAACGCCTTTGAAAAGTGGAACAGGCCCGGATGACCTGGCATTGTTGCAATATACTTCAGGCACGACAGATATGCCCAAGGGGGTGATGCTCACGCATGCAAACCTGATGGCCAATGTTGTGCAGACGCGTCACTGGATACAGGATGCCAGGCGTGGGAAAGAGGTTGTGCTCTGCGTTTTGCCGCTTTCGCATTCCTACGGTATCACGAGCTGTATGAATTACGCGATAGCCACTGCTGCTTCGCTGGTTCTTTTGCCGACGGGACGGACGGAGCAGATACTGAAAGTTATAAAGGAGGAGCACCCCAGCATCTTCCCTGGGGTTCCCGCGTTGTACCTCGCCATAGCTAACTATCCCAGGGTGCGTGCATTCGGCGTATCGGCTGTTCGGGTCTGTATCAGTGGTTCGGCGCCGCTGCCTGTGGAGGTGCAAGAAGCCTTTGAGAAACTGACACGGGGACATCTTGTAGAAGGGTATGGTTTAACGGAGGCCTCGCCGGTGACGCATTCGAATCCACTAAAGGGGGAGAGGCGTGTGGGGAGTATCGGTATTCCACTACCGGGGACCAATGCGCGCATTGTTGATATAAAGACAGGCGAGACGCTTGTCCCTGGGGAGGTGGGGGAACTGGTTATTCGTGGTCCACAAGTCATGCAAGGATATTGGAACCAGCCCGGTGAGACGAGTGAAGTACTGAAGGATGGATGGCTGCACACGGGTGACCTGGCGCGTATGGACGAGGATGGCTTCTTTACGATAGTTGATCGCAAGAAGGATCTTATTCTCGCAGGAGCATACAATGTCTATCCACGCGATGTTGAAGAAGTGCTTTATGAGCATCCCAAGGTTTTGGAGGCCGCGGTTGTTCGTGCAGGGCCGGGGGAAAATGGCTCAAATTCGCCATTGATCAAGGCTGTTGTGGTGCTCAAACGCGGTGAAAAGGCAACTCCTGATGAATTGTTGGCGCTCTGTCGTGAGCGACTGGATGCCTATAAGGTACCGGCTCAGATTGAGTTTCGTGGTGAGTTGCCGAAGAACCTGGTGGGGAAGGTTTTGAGAAGATTACTTGTGGAGGCATAAATTTGAGTCTCTCCTGTTATACCTTAAATGGCTGGGTTGGCGGTTGAATACTGGCTGTTGCGACAGTGAATTTGACGACTTGTGCCAGTTTCTCGTCACTACAGTCGGCTTTCGTACACCAATACAATTCGGCAATGCCGTCTCCTGAATTCGTAAAGGTTTTAGAGAAGTAACCTACATCGTTGCTTGCACTGTGGTGAAACTGTTTTGTGGAAAGGTGTTGTCCGTTTTGATACCATTTTGCTTCGATATAGCCATCTTGCCCGTTTGAGGAGATGTTAAACGTGACATAGACGTCGTGCCCCGCCGTAAAGGTTGCGGTCGGTTTTGTGGGAGCAAGGTTGTTATCTATGGCGCTGGAGGTCTGGGGACTTGTAATGATGGCAGCGGCAGTAGCGTTAATGGTTTGCCCAGATGGTGATACTGAGGTATTCGTTGAAGATGTTGCCGTGCCTACGAGAGCTGTAGCTGTGGCATCTAAGGAAGAGACGATTGTATTGCCGGTTTGTTTCAGTCCCTGGTAGACCGCGAAGGAGATGCCAGCGCAGGCAACAACGAGCACCAGCGCGATGATGCCGAGGATCAGGCCGAGTCTGCTGCGGCGTTTGGGCGGTGGCGGCGTCCCATAAGCATACATGCCACCTTGCTGCGGGGGTGGCGCAACATAGCCACCCTGTTGCGGTGACGCAACATAACCGCTCTGCTGAGGCGGTGGAGGTGTTCCGTAGAAGTTCTGTTGTGGTGGAGGGGGAGCCTCATACGGGTTTGGAGGTGGGGGCGCTCCATAGGATGGTGTGCCGTATGCGGTTGATGGAGGCGGCGCTCCACCATAGGGCGATGAGACTACAGTGGGATCAATGGGGGGCGTCCCACTCGAAGGGCTCACATTATAAGGTGTAGATGTGCCGCAAAGAGGACAGGTAGCGGCGCCGGATGGAAGATTCGCTCCACAGGTAGTACAGTTCATTTCACGCGCTCCTACTATGACTTATTATTCAGATGAGTGTATTACGTCGGGTGCCAGGGGCACCTGGATGATGCGATTAGGGACGGTTGATATCCATGAAAGCCAGAGCTGGTGGCGGTGTCCCATGGATGCTGGAAGCTGTGACGGTAAAGTTGACGACATCAGCGAGTTTAGCATCGCTACAATCGGAATGAACACACCAGTATAATTCAACGGTCCCCTTGGTGGCGATATTGTACTCAGCCGAGAGATAGCCGAGGAAGTCTGGCTGTACAGCAAGAATTTTGCTGGAGAAAGCAAATGTACCATTGCTATACCACTTGCCTTGAACATAGCCGTTGGATGGTGTGTTTGGATCTATAGTAAACGTGGCATAGATGGTCTGCTTGGTGACGAATGTGCTTGTAACTGTAGTAGGTTTGAAGTTGCTATCGACGCCACTTGCCATTTGAGCGTTGGTTATGATACCTGCGGCGGCTGAATCAATGGTGAGGCCTGAAGGAGCCGCTCCTGATGTGGTTGGTGTGACGTTCGTGGTTGGTGCGGTAGTTGGTGTGGTATTCGATGCTGATGTTGCTGTGGCAGCAATAGATGTGCTTGTGGCATTTAAAGATGTGGTTATGACATTGCCGGTTTGTTTCAGTCCCTGGTAGACCGCGAAGGAGATACCAGCGCAGGCAACAACGAGCACCAGCGCGATGATGCCGAGGATCAGGCCGAGTCTGCTGCGGCGTTTGGGCGGTGGCGGCGTCCCATAACCGTATCCTTGTTGCGGGGGTGGTGCGACATAGCCACCCTGTTGCGGTGGTGGAGGCGTTCCGTAGAGATTCTGTTGCTGAGGAGGCATATTATACGGATATGGTGTTGCTGGTGGCGTATTATACAGATTGGGAGGAGGGGGAGGAGTGCCATAAGATGGTGTGCCGTACGCGGTTGATGGAGGAGGGGGAGTTCCGCCATATGGTGATGCGGCAATGGTTGGATCAATTTGGGGCGGATTTCCAGGGCCAGGCTGTGGTGTGACCACAGTTGGATCATATTGTGGTGAACTGGCTGGTTTGGCTACGTTATAGGGTGTTGGGTTACCACAGAGCGGGCATTGAGCAGCACCTTGCGGTAGATTGGCGCCACACGAAGTGCAATTCATGACGAGTCCTCCTGAAAGAGTACGCTACTCTCGCCCACCCTTCCAGAAGAAGGAGAGCGGATTATTTAATAAGGTATTGCTAGCATACCATGGTTCTGTTTTCCTGCCAAGATGTTCTCAAGACTTTTTGAAGAACCAGAGTGTGAGAGCTTCGTTGTGGGGCACGTTGCGTTTAGTGGGTGACGGTAAAATTGACGCGTTGTGCCAGTATTTTGTCGGAACATGTCGTTGTACTGGCCCAGTAAATTTCGACGTAGGCTGGACCTGTTCCGCCATAGATGGCATACGAATAGCCTGCTCTGGCACTTGCGGTTACGGGGAAGGGAAATTGGGTGACCTTTTTATTGTTCAGATACCAAACGAGGCAGACGGCACCATTTTTACCGTTGGGGTGGATGTTGAAGGAGACATATATTTTTTGGTTGACCCTAAATGTGGTCGTCAATTGCAAGGGTTGAGCCGTAGCAGTATTAACCAGGCTGGCCATCTGGGGGTTATCAATATATTGTTGGCCAGGAAGTGCTCCAGCAGTGGGGGATAGTACGACCGTTGGGGAGAGTGCGAGGGTGGTAGGAGAGGCGGTTAACCTGTTCATTGTTGCCACCGGTGTAGCCGGGTAGGCCCCTGTTGTAGGCGTGGCAGGTAGACTCATGGCCAAGAAGTAGACAAAGACGAGAATCAAGCCCCCGGAAATGACACACAGAGCGGCTACAATGAAACCGAGATTACGCATTTGAGGCGCCTGTGGTCGTGCCGCGGGTGCGGTGGGTGCGGTGGGTGCGGGGGTGGAATACATTACTCCTGGTGTGCGGGCAGAGTGCCACGCGTGCTCTGCTTTTGACGTAGGTGACTGCGCTGCAGGCGGGAAGGAAATTTGATCCTGGTACGTGCCAGTTGACCACGTGGGGGAAGAGGGGGCCTGTGGAGATGACCATTGCTGGGGCTGTCCCCACGATGGACCTTGTGTGTTCCCTACCCATGCCTGGTTGCCAGCTTGCTCCTGGGGTCGTTGTACCATGGGGACTGGACCAGAAACCAAAGAGCTGTGGCAGCGAGGGCAACTCGTGCTTGTAGATGTTGGCGAAAGTGGTAATCCACAGTGTGTGCATTTCATTGCAAGGTCCTATAGTGATTATTCATAATTTAGCTTCATCAGGCCATTACTGTTCACAACGAATAACTATGAGCAAAGTAAATATGGTTTCCTAAATGGCTATCGCTATGTTGATATGGCGCCTGGTTGCCTTGACATTAAACTCAAGTGCATCTAAAATGAGATGAACTGTTGGAGAATAGTGACATAGGGCAGAAAAAACGTGAAACATGATAGCGAAGTAGGTCGAGTGCTGGCGCAACACGCGGCCAGGCTGCGAGTCTGCTTGCAGCACGCCACAGGTGATAGCGAAGGACCGGAAGAAGGTAGTGATGTCTGGTTGCTACTTGATGCGCTGATTAGCAACGATTACCCCGAACTTTGCACGCGTTTTGAACAATCCGGTCGCTGGCTGGCAGAACAGGGGGGGAAGTTAGATGTGCGGTTGCAGGCGTTGCAACGGTATTTTGATGCGCTTGCGCTTGAATTCAAAGATCTCTTCGAGTATGTGCCTGTAGCTGGCGGGCAGGATAGAGCGCAACTGCTGATAGAAGCAACTACTCGTTTGTATCGACTGCAATCTACGTGTATGCTGGCTCTGACTCGTGGCTACCAGTGTGTGATGGATGAGGTCTCCCTTGAGCGGAACACTTTGGCTGAGCAAATTGAGGAACGTTTCCAGGCATTACAGCGGATTAATGGCGTCAGTAATTCCAACACGGATCTGGATCAGACTCTCGAAGTAATCACGAAGATCGTAGCCGAGGAAATAAAAGCTGATCTCTGTTCAGTTTTTTTCTACGATGAACTGCAACGTATGCTCACATTACGTGCTACCAATGGTCCCCGTCCATTAGGAGGGATGCATTTTACGCTGCGTATTGGCGAGGGCTATAGTGGATGGGTAGCGGAAAAAGGCCGCCCTTTGCTCAAGCGTGATGCTCTATCTGATGCACAGTTTGCTACCGAGGTACACACGTACAATACAGATTATCATGGATTAATGGCAATACCTATTATCTTCTTTGGCAATACGGAGCACCTCATTGGTGTTATCAGTGTACAATCAGCCGAGATGCGAGAATTTACCAATGCAGAGAGAAACTTTGTAGAGGTTGTTGCCGGAATTATTGCCATCAATATAGAAAATGGGCGGCTCTACGAGCAGACTGACGAACAACTGCGGCGAAAAGTTCACGAGCTAGCTACCATGCACCGGGTTTCCTCTATTATTGCTTCAACGTTGAACCTGGACGAAGTTCTGCAGATTATCGCAACACAGGCTGTTCACCTTTCAGGGGCTGAACGATCGTGTATATTTGAGCTGGACCAGGAGAAACAACTGATGCATGTTGTGGCGCATTATGGATTGAATAGCGCACAGGTACGAGGACTAGAACTAAAGGTTGGGAATTGTTGTGCCGGGCGAACAGTCCAAACGGGGCGGCCCAGTATGGCTGTAGACTGTTTCCATAATGATGAAGACTGTTTTCTTTCTGGGGACCCAGGCGTCTCTGCTGAGATTCATTCTGTTTTATGTGTGCCCCTACAGGTAAAGCGAAAAGTCCTGGGTTGTATCTGTATCTATAGTAGCCACCGCCATTCGCTTTCGCATGAACAAATGCAACTCGTGATTACTTTTGCCAATGAGGCTGCCATTGCTATCGAAAATGCGCGTCTCTACGATGAAACACGGCGCGGGCTTGAGTTAAAGTCGGTATTGTTGCGTGAGTTGCATCACCGTGTTAAGAACAACCTGGCCACTGTGGCGGGTATTCTCTCCTTGCAGCGCCGGCGTACGAAATCTCCTGAAGTGCGCAATACGCTTGCAGAAAGTGTCAATCGAGTACAGGGACTGGCGGCGACCCACGATCTGCTTGCTCATGAAGATGTGAGCGAGGCGAAGGTTGAAGATATAGCGCGGAAAATCGTAGGGGTTGCCAATGCCAACCTGCGGCCTCCAGAGAAGCAAATCACTTTTGAGGTAGAACCATGTCCCATAGTTATTCCTTCGCGCGCCGTAACGATCCTGGCGCTTGTGCTCAATGAGATGGTATCAAATGCAATCAAACACGGGATGGCAGGTTTGTCAAAAGGAACTGTTACGATCCGGGGGCGTGAAGAGGATGGGATGGTAATTGTCCAGGTTATCGACACAGGGACGAAGTTAAAGAAGTGGGGGCCTGGAGAAGAAGAAAGTAGTGAAGGACTGGGACTTTCACTGATCAAAAATCTTATAGGCGATTTGGGGGGTCAATTTTCGCTGTGGAGCGGTAGTGATAAAGGTCATACAGTCGCAGAGGTGCGTTTCCAGCTAGCCCGAAAACGTGGCCAGCTACCTGGACGAGGGGAAAAAACCAGAGTCGGATGAGTTTATCTATGAATGTTTGGGTAGAGGCTGCCCGCATTTTGAGCAAAAGCGATTATGTGCAGGGTTTTGAGCGCCGCAGAACCGGCATTGATTGAGGGGGTAGCCGCAAGATGTGCAAAAGCGTGTGAGTGGTTTATTGAACTGGCGGCATTGCGGGCAGGTATAGAGGGGCATAGTCGTAAGGCGACTGGAATCGACTTGTTCTAGTCCCCCACTTACTTTCTGCTCGTTGCCGCCTGGTAACGAGTGTACAGCCCTTTCAAGAGCAATGGCTAAATCATCTGCTCGCTGGTAGCGATATGCTGGATTTTTCATAAGCGCTGTTATAATGACTTGCGAGATAGCGGGGTCTAAGGCGGGATTTATAGTAATGGGATGTGGTGGAGCCTCGTAGATGTGGCTGTGGGCGAGAGCGGGATAGTTGTCTCCCATAAAAGGTAAGCGTCCTGTCAAAGATTCAAAGAGCATGACACCCAGGGCATAGATATCTGACCGAGCATCAACGGGGCCTCCCTGGCACTGTTCAGGTGACATGTACTCTGGGGTACCCACGCCCGCGCCCTGGCGTGTCAATTCTTTTGTGCCAGCGAGGACCTTGGCAATGCCAAAGTCAGAAAGAATGGGGCGTCCTGTACGATCCATTAAGACGTTTACTGGCTTCACATCTCGGTGGATGATGCTGTTGTCATGGGCGTAAGAGAGAGCGCTCGCAAGTTGGGTGAAAATGCGTTTGGCCTCTATGACGTCCATCTTTTGATTGATAGTTAGCAGTTGATCTAAACGTTGTTTGAGTGTGCCACCGTCGACCAATTGCATCACGATATAGAGGTGACTCTGGGATTCAGCGGCATCGTGAACCGTCACGATATTGGGATGTGAGAGCCGTGCGACCAGTCGCGCTTCGAGGTTGAAACGTTCAACAAAATTGCGGTCTGCAGCAAACCAGGGTGGGAGAACCTTGACCGCGACTTCCCTGTCAAGGTTCTCCTGGCGTGCTCTATAGACGCGGGCCATGCCTCCCTGGCCGAGTTGAGCCAGGATTTTATAATTTCCAAGCGTCGCACCGATCAGCTCGTCTTGTTGCACGGCATTCTATGGGCGAAGAAGCAAGCAGTATACAAACTTTACGCCCTTCCTCCTCATCCTCGTCAGGTGTGGCCAAGCCCACCTTAACTGCTAACGCTTTGCGAACACTAAGACTGTCTGACCCAGTTGGATTCTGTCTCCCTCCTGGAGAGGATAGGTTTGATATTTATTGACTACCTGACCATTCACTTTGGTGCCATTGGCGCTGCCTTCATCTTTCAAGGCGTAGTTTCCATTGCCCAGGCTGAGTATCTTGGCATGAAGACGTGACACCGCCAGGTCTTCAAGGAAGATGTCACTTTCGCGGCTGCGCCCAATACTCAGTTCTTCTTTACGAACCTCGTAGACACGTCCAGGTTCTTTGCCCTCTTCGATGCGAACCGTACCGAGGGTACCCTGCGGGCCGGATGGGCGTAGCATGGTCTTATCGTTGTCGTTGTTGGCGAAGAGTGACGCAGCATCTGGTTGCATAGCGGGAGCGCCAAAGCCGGCGGGCGGTGGGCCACCAAAAGCCGGTCCCTGACCGGGGCCTTGTTGCCAGGGCGGCGAGGCGTTGGCATTGTAAGAAGTTGCTGGTGGAGAGGATACTTGTTGCCCGGAAGGCTGCTGCCCCCACGCTGGTTGCTGAGATGGAGCGGGCTGTCCCCATGGCTCATTGGTAGGAGCAGGAGAAGCAGGCTTTCCTGATTGTGCCCACGATTGACCTGAACCGCCAGCGCTATAGCTAGTAGGCGCCTGCTGCTGAGAGGGTGAACTACTTTGCATACCCCATACATCTCCTCCCTGTTGCGGTGGCGCCGACTGGGATTGCCCCCACGGATCCTGAGCCGCTGGGGTTGATTTTTGGGGCATAAATGTCGCATCTGCAGCGCCCCATGATGGTTGACTTCCACCTATGCCAGCGCCTGCAGATGGCGCATTGGAAGCAGCGGAACCCCATTCGGCCGGTTGCTGCTGAGCAGGAGGCTGAGCGGCCCAGGCACCAGGCTGCTGGGCGGGAGGTTGAGCGCCCCATGCGTTAGCGGCGGGTTGTTGAGGCCGAGCAGGAGGTTGAGCGCCCCATGGGTTAGCAGCGGGCTGTTGCTGAGCAGGAGGCTGAGCGGCCCATGCGCCGGGTGGTTGCTGAGCAGGAGGCTGAGCGGCCCATGCGCCGGGTGGTTGCTGAGCAGGAGGCTGAGCAGCCCATGCGCCGGGTGGTTGCTGAGCAGGAGGCTGAGCAGCCCATGCGCCGGGTGGTTGCTGTGCCCAGTTGTCAGCTTGTCCCCCTACACCAGGTTGATTCCAAGTTCCAGCTGTCCCTTGTTGTCCCTGACGCTGCCAATCTGGCAGTGCAGCTTTATCAGCTTTTGCCCCCTTCTTTTTTCCGCTACTGCGGAAAAGGAAAACAGCTGTTACCAGGATGACTACTGCTAACACCAATACTGCAATAATGATTACAATAGGGTTTTGGAGAATGTGTGTCATGTCGTTCACCCCTCTGATCGTAGGAGCGGTTGTGATGTGGCCGCTCTCAGATATACTCTAGTGATATATCAAAACTGCGATTTAGTGCGACTTAACACCACATCTATCGCAATTCAAAACGTACCTCAACACTGCCAAAGCGTAGAATATCGCCATCTTTGAGCGTACGTTCTTCGTGTGGTGTTAAGGTAACTCCATTCAGGCGAGTCTTATTCAATGCATTGAGATCTTCGACGGTGTAGGTGCCCTGCTGATTTCTTAGATAGGCATGACGCCGTCCAACCGTTTTGTCTGCAAGGTTAATCTCTGGGAAGATACCCAAAATGGGATCCTGTCGACCAACAACCATTAACTCACCGTTTAATGGAATTTGTTGTCCACTGGAGATAACCACAAGACGTGCCTGTTTTGGGGGAACGGTTGGGGGCCTGGAAGGTCCAACTGTTCCTGGTTTTTGTTCGTAGCCAGGTTCTGGGACTCGCTTACCTGGTGGCATTGCCTGGATACGTTCCTGTAATTGATCGAGCGCTGCAATGAACTCCTGTGGTGTAGCAAAGCGATCTGCCGGCGCTTTTGCCATCGCCTTCTGCATGAAGATATCCATCTCTACAGGCAGATCAGGGCGTAGGCGGCAGATCGAAGGCACTTTTTCATTCATGTGTTTGATGACAATGTCTACCGCAGTCTCACCTTCAAAAGGAGGATTGCCAGTTAGCATTTCAAACAAAACAGTTGCAACCGAATAGAGATCAGAGCGGGAGTCCGCTGAACGCCCACTTTCGGCCTGTTCGGGCGAAATGTAGTAGGCCGTGCCCATGAATACGTTAGATTGAGTGAGAGTAACGGTTTCCCTGCTCCGCGCCAATCCAAAATCGACGATTTTGACCACATCTTTTCCATTGATGAGGATGTTCTGTGGCTTAATATCGCGATGTACCACACCCTGTTTATACGCCGTATCCAATCCCTCGGCAATCTGTCGTGTGTAATTTAATGCTCGTGATGGTTCCATGGGACCCTGTGTTATCATGTGATATTTCAGGTTTTGCCCATCAATGTATTCCATTACAATAAAGTACATCTGGTTGTCGTTGCCATAATCGACGATGCGCACTATGTGAGGATCACCGAGGTTCAGGTGGATATGTGCCTCTCGTTGGAAGCGCGCGAGTAGTTCACCATCATTTGAGAGTTCAAGGTGCATGACCTTCACTGCGTAGATGTGGTTATTTTCTGTATCGCGTGCTACGTAGACGGTCGCAAAGCTACCTCGACCTCTTTCGTCGATTAGTTTATACCGTCCTTTGATGACACGACCAATCATGTCACCGTTCATTTGCCAACTCCTAACTGAAAGGCTAAAGGCTACTCATCGCGGCTATTATAACATCATTTGCTAGCAGATGTCATGTTATCCCCTCGTGATATACAAACGGAGCAGCAAGCGAATTGGTCATATAATGGGTAGAGTCTCCTAGTGCCGCGCTATTTGAAACTCAGCGCAAGGTTGACTGGGCGACCCAAGGGTCGCCCCTACTGCTTCTGCTTCATGGTCGTGAAGCGGTGGGGGGAGTCGCTTCGTGACGTGGTAGGGGCGATCCGTTGTGGTCGCGCACTATGATGCACTTGCATTGTGTGCTCCTGGAACTATATATTTTCTGTAAGGAAGAACGATGAGGGTATCTATTCTTTGGAGGTGGATTTGCATATGCAGCCTGTTCGTGGTGTTTTACTCGATATTGACGGTGTATTGCATGTCAGTATGCAGCCCATTGCCGGGGCGGCCGAGACGTTGAACTGGCTAGAGCAGCATGGCTTTGCGACTTGCTTTGTGACGAATACTACAACTATGGCACGTGTTACGCTTGCAGAACGTTTAAGGACCATTGGTTTACCTATTACTGAGGAGCATTTGATCACTGCTCCTGTAGCGACGGCAAATTATATTCGACAGCACTATCCAGGTAAGCGGTGCTGGGTGCTCACGAAAGGCGATACCGAGGCGGATTTTGCCGGCATAAAGCTTGTACAGTCGGAAGCGGATGTTGTGGTTATAGGTGGCGCTGAGGAGCTATTAACCTATGAGTCGATGAACGCCGCTTTTCGAATGCTGATGGACGGAGCCGTGTTGTTAGCAATGCATACCAATCTATACTGGCGTACAAGAGATGGGTTGAGGTTAGATAGCGGGCCGTTTGTGCGTGCCCTGGAGATTGCCTCGGGCAAGAACGATGTTGCAGGCGCTCAACAGGCAGGGCTGCGTGGTGTGCTGGTTTGTACGGGTAAACATCATGCTGACTCACCGCTTTTGGAGCGGGTGCATCCTGATGCTATACTGCCGTCGATTGTGGATTTACCAGGGTGGATGGAGGAGCATGAGGGAGCATGAGGGAGCATGAGTCAGCAAAATCGTATGGGAAAAAGGTCAGGCAAACAGGGCAAGCTCTGTTTCCAAGAGCAAAGTCGGAACACGCGAGCTCCCCTCTCCGCTCTGCAAAATCGGGACACGCATCGGGACAAAACCGGGACAGAGCCTCATGACAGCGGGACGCCTCCTCTCCTATACTTTAGACAGAGAACGAGAAGCAGGCATGCAGCGCATACTGATTGTTCTCTGGAGCGGCACACCGCTTGCATCTGCTTATGAGCAGTTCTGTTCATCATGAGCAGACCCGACGGTTAGAGAAAGCGTCTTCATGAGTCTACACAAGAAGGAGAGAGAAAACATATGTCCTTACGACTCAATGGCCAATTGTTGTTGGTCGGTGCCATCGGCGCGATCCTCGCGTCTCTGCTTATCTTTCTCATTCCAGGTCCAGATGGCCTCGGTGGTCCTGGAGTCCGTCCCAGACATGCAGGTGATTGGCGAGGCAACGACAGGCAGCGAGGTCATGGCCCAGGCGGCATCACTGCAGCCGGATATTGTCGAAAATACCATAACTTCGCCACTTCTGACCCATAAAATCGCCATCACATTGAGCTTGAATTGAAGATTGTACCTGAGTTTTGCGCATTCGGTACCTGAGTTTTGCGCAATAAGTACCACTTCCGAATGGAAAGATTGAGATTGGCTAATCGGCTATGGTACGCTGTTGGCAGCGAGAAAATCATTTTCCATGTGTGTGAGGGAAAAAGAGACCATGGCCAAGCCTCTCGATGGCGTCGCACTCCCAGCGTACTTTCGTCGGCTGGGCTATGAACGTGCGACTCAAGACCTCTTGATTCACATCCGTAATTCGCCGCCCAGTCGCATCCCAGGCGCGCGACGTGGCAATATGCCCGTTTGGTATCCTTCCAAAAAGATGCAATGCATCATCAAAGCAGAAAGTGCCAAAGTCGAGTTTGCCTTTCTACTGCAAGCGGAGCATGCCGATGACGTGCTAGAGGTTTGGGATCAACCGCCGTCCATTCCATTAGAATATGAAGATCGCCGAGGACGTGTCCAACGTCCTCTGCATACGCCCGACTACTTTCTGTTTCGTGCGAACGGCGCGGAATGGATAGAGTGCAAGAGCTCCCAGGAACTGGTGAAACAAGCAGAGGCACGTCCGAACCGCTATCGTTTGGATGAACGAGGCATCTGGCATTGCCCTCCTGGTGAGGCATATGCGGCGAAATACGGATTGACCTACCGTGTGTGGGCATCCGATCAGGTCAACTGGGCAGCACAAGAGAACGCCCTCTTCCTGGAGGACTACTACCAGGATCTCGAACGTCTGGTTGTCCCGGAGGTGGTGTTAGCAGTGCTCACGCAGGTAGTGAGAGACCATCCTGGCATCTTGCTTTCAGACCTCCGAACGGAAACGAGGGTCTCTGCTGACCTGATCAACATTGCTATCGCCAGACACGATCTGTACGTTGATGTGGCCACCTACCGGCTTTGCGAACCCTGGCATACTCCAGTCTTTCTCCATCGACAAGCTGCGCGTAGTTTCTCGCCTTCCCAGGAGCAAGAGAACAGTGCAGTAGTTGCCTCTTCCCTGCCTGTTACGCCAGCCAATTTTACCGAAGAAGGTCGAGCCGTGCTCGAACAAGCTAGTGAGACCGATCTTGCCACCGCCCTTTTCCGCAACCGAGTGATCAACCCTGATCAGTATGATGATGACGAACAAGTCCAAACAGCCGCCCAGCGAGCGGCTGTCCCAGCTCGCACCAGGCAATACTGGCAGCAATTGTATCGGATCGGAGAAACGCGCTACGGCAGTGGTTTTCTCGGCTTGCTTCCCCATTACCACAATTGCGGTGGACTCAGACAAATTGAGGCCGAGGTGATCTCACTCATCCACCAGGTTCTGGAAACCCACTACGATACGACCACGCGCAAACCCAAGCGAGGGGCCTACGGTGAGTACTTGAAATGTTCTGAGGAGCAACATCTGAATGCCGTTAGTCAAAAAACGTTTTACTTAGAAGCGAAACGACATCTTGGAGCATATGATCAAACAGTCATACGTGAAGGTACGCGTGCTGCCTACCCATTCAAAGACTTCGTTCGTGAACAGGAGCGGACCATCAGTCGGCATGGGAGCTACTGTTGGGCCATGGGCCACCTCGACCATACCGAGTTAAATCTGGTTCTTTGCGACTCCCGTACTGGCGAACCATTGGGTAAGTGCTGGTTGACGCTGCTCATTCTTTCGCACCCCAGGCTCGTTGCTTCCTACTACTTGACCTTCGATCCACCTTCTTACCGCTCCTGTATGATGGCTCTCCGCCTCTGCGTCCAGCGTTACGGGCGCTTGCCAACAGCGATCACAGTTGATGGAGGCCCGGAGTTTGCCAGCGTCTACTTTGAGCAATTGCTTGCCCTCTACCGGGTGCGCAAGCATCAACGTCCGGCTGCTGAACCGCGCTTTGGAGCGCCCCAGGAACGATTGTTTGGTTCCATGCAGAGCGAGTTTTTGTACCATCTTTTGGGAAACACACAGGCTACCCAGCAACCTCGACAAATGACCAAAGCGACTGATCCACGCCGCCATGCCGTGTGGACGCTTCCGGCTTTAGCTGAGCGAGTTCAACAATGGGCCGATGAGGAGTACGAAACCATCCGGCATCCAGCACTGGGCATGACGCCACGCCAGGCATACACACTTTCCATGGAGCGTGACGGGCAGCGTTCGCATCGCGAGATCGCCTACGATGAAGCCTTCCGCATGGCAACCCTTCCGACGACACGTAAAGGCACGGCGAAGGTCGTCCCTGGCGTCGGGGCGCGGATGAATCATCTAGATTACTGGTGCGAAGCCATGCGCGATGCAATGGTCGAAAATACCCAGGTCCAGGTGCGATTCGACCCTTTCGACGTGAGTGTTGGCTTTGTCTACATTGATGGAGTATGGCGACAATGCTTTACCCCTTACGATGAGTTTGCGGGATGCTCCGAACGGGAATTGCAACTTCTGGCTTCTGAACTGCGCCAGAGCAATCGTCTCCAATATGGTCGGGAGCAAGTCGAAATCACTCAGAAGCAACTTGCCGACTTCCGGCGCGAGAACGCGGCGAAAGAGGTTATCCTGCGCCAGCAGCGCACCGACCGAGAAACCAGGGCTGCCCTGAAAGTTCTTGAAGGAGGAAGGCGCATAGCGGTTCCCCCTGATGGATCTCCTTCTGCGGATGAGCCTGCCCGTCCAGCAGTTTCGCTAACTCCGTCCGAGAAAAAGCCAGAGAAGCTCCTCGTGTTCAAGAGGATTAGCCCATGAACGAGGAACGGCCAGAGGCTACCCTAGATGGGGAAGAACAACAGGCGGAAGAGCCGGAGTTTTTTGACCGAGCCTTGCTGTTGCAGCCGCCAGAGGTACGCCAGGAGTATTTTGAGCAGCGTTGCCTCATTGAGCATCCACGACTCCTGGAAACGCTCGACGCCATTCTCGACGCCATATGTGCGCCGGGAGAAGGGGTGCTGACCCGCCGACCAGGCACCATCGTGCTCGTGATCGGCCCAGCTCGTGTCGGCAAGACCACACTCATCCATTTGTTGGAAGAACGCTTGCTGGCCTACGCCGCTGCCCGTATGCGAACTGATCCACACTTCATCCCTTTCGCCAGTATTACGGCTCCAGAAGCAGGATCGGGTCGGTTTGACTGGATCGATTTCTACCGGCCAGTGCTTCGCCAGCTTGGTAACCCTTTTGTAGACAGTCCGACCCACCCCATCCGTGCGCGGCAGATGCGAGAAGCCACGGAGGCGGCCTACCGGGAACGCAAACCCCTGGCGATCATCGTGGATGAAGCTCATCATCTGGCAGAAGCAACCAGGGGAAGCCGTCTTCAGAGCCAGTTAAATCATCTCAAAAATTTTGAGAATACCACAGGTGTGAGCCATATTTTGGTCGGGACGTATGAAATGAGACCCTTTCGCAAGGTCAATCCACAACTGGCTCTACGAAGCATCGATGTCCATTTTCCTCGTTACGATATGACAAAGGAGCAAGACTGCCTGATCTTCAAAAGCATCCTGTGGGCCTTGCAGCGGCAACTGCCGGTTGAGGAAGAGCCGCTGCTGGCCCAGAAGCATTGGGAGTTCTTGTACGCGCGGAGTATCGGATGTATTGGCCTGCTCAAGCTCCACCTCAACCGTGCCCTCAATTGCGCACTCAAAGAAGGGACACGCACGGTCACTCTTGACCATTTACGCCAGACCGCTTCGTCTGATGTACGCGTGAAGCTCGCGCTACGCAATGCCCTGGAAAGCGAGGCGGAATTTGTCGAGGCCGAAGACGCCGACGCGCAACTCCTTGCATTGTTACGAAAGCCGCTTCCTCGTCCTTCTCCAAAGACTGCTTCGGGACAAAACGGACAGGATCAGCCTCAATTTTCTCGAAATCAGAAACCAGGAAAGCGTGCGCCATGGCGTGATTCCACTGGCTTGAACCCTGGCACAGACTCCGCGCTTCCGCTAGGAGGAGAGGAGCAGGTCGCGGGATGAAGCCAGTAGAGCGCACAGGAATTACCGTTCGGATCGTAAAACCAGCGGTGGGAGAGGTGCCAGGGCAGACCAGATTCCAAACCCTCGATATCCCGCCTCGAAGCAGGCTCTACGGGGTGGAGCCACGGAGCATGGGAACGGTCTGGAGTGAATGCCTGACCAGCTACATCAATCGCCTGGGATGGCAACATGGAGTCTCTCCTCGAACACTCTCAGTTCAAGAAATTGGCCCTCTCCTTGTCGATGCTGAATGGTGGCGTTATCCATCTCCTCGACTGATGAGTGGCTTTTGTACAACAAACGCGATGAGCATCAATGGATCAGGCAATCTTGCCGCTACCTGGTCAGCTCTTCTGGAACAGGTAACTTTGCGCACAGATCTCCACCTCCTGACAGCTCCCTGGTGGATTGGAGATCTTCCAGTGGCAAGGAATCTCCGCTCTTCACCAGCTTGGTGTCCCGCCTGCTACACAGAATGGAAGCAGCAAGGGCTTCCTCTCTACCAACCGCTGCTCTGGATGTTGAGAGTCGTTACGGTCTGCCCAACCCACAACTGGCGATTAGTCGAGCGATGCCCCTTCTGCCAGGGAAAACAATCTGTGATTGTCTCTCACAAGGCACAATCAGGCGAGTGTACCAAATGCACTGCGTGGCTTGGCACAGAAGGACATATTTCTTTAGAACAGCCATTAGACGATGAGCTAGTGAATTGGCAGAGTTGGATCGTTTCCGTGCTGAAAGAACTACAAACCATGAGTTTGTCTTCTGGGATGGTTTCTTGGAAAACATTCTTCACAAGCCTGGCAAGAGCGATGGAGCAACAAAAAGGCTATTCTCAATTAGCACGATTAACCGGGATCGAGCGGAGTTCCCTGTATCAATGGGTAGGGGGTACCGTCACTCCTGCGCTGGAACTGATCCTCAGATTCTGTTATGTCTGTGGTACCACTCCGATGGAAATTATGACGAGTCGATGGACATCGCTTGAGCAAGCCATACAAGCTGATCCAGCATCACGCCCCTCCCCACATGAACATGCACCCTGGCAACGCGTCGATGTGGAAAGATGCCAGAACTTCATTCACGCTATTCTTGATGGGCATGAGCAAGTACTTTCAGTGCGCCAGGCGACACTACGCCTGAAATGTCCAGGACGCTTCCTCCAAGCCCACTTCCCTCTGGAATGCAAGCAGATGACTCAGCAGTACAAAGAACATCGAAGGCAACAAAGGGAAAAGTATTTAGACGGAGTGCGTGAAGAGGTACGAAATGCCACAATCACACTTCACACACAAGGAATACCTCCTACCCGACGGCGGGTAGCGGCTCTCCTCAAAGACCCTGATCAGATGCGCATGCCAGAAGCGAGAAAAACCTGGCAAGTGGTTCGTCAAGAACTTGCCCTCCAGCCATCGAGGGCTAATGACCAATGACGCTACGATGCGCAAAACTCAGGTACCGAATGCGCAAAACTCAGGTACAATCCCTCGCCCAAATTCAAAATTGGCTCATAACCTCGCCCAAAAAAGTTGAGCACAAAATCTGCTGTATTTCTTTCAGAAATCATGTCTGAAAGCCAAATTTAGGTGAGCATATGCGTCAAAGCGGCGGTGATATGATTCAATCTACCATTTTGCAACGAGTATGCCAGAGTAGCTCTGACACCAAGACAACACTTTTTCAACTAATCGCGTTAAAATTGGCCTGGAAACGGTCCATTTTTGGTAAGATTGACGCATATCTCCCCTTTTGGTGGATTTACGAGTCAAACGGCCATTATATTTATTCTTAATGCATAATTGTTGTAAAATATCAATGTAAGATGTAATGAAATATCTGAACCAATTTCACCCGCCTGATTAAATCTCTACTAATTTGCTTTCCTACTGGCGTAGCTTGGACTAGCCCCATCTGCAACCCGCCCACGCTAAAAGCTCCTCATCGTTTCCCATTTACACTTGCCAAGCGCATGTGCAGCAGGGGATAGGGTTTGCCGTTGCTGTCCAATTCAGAACGACCAACGACCTCAAAGCCCATCCGCATATAAAAGCCCAGTGCCTGATCGTTTTGTTCGTTCACATCAACTGTCGTCGCGCCGCGCTCATTAATCGCATAACTGAGCAGAGTTCGCCCAATGCCCTGCTCGCGATAATCGGGGTGAATGAACAGCATTTCAACTTTTCCCTCCGCGATGCCAATAAACCCAGCCACCATACCGTTTACATCGCGCACGCAAGCCAGATCGGTGTGGGGCAGCTCATCGAACACCAGAGGTCTGAAAATCTCAATGTCTGATTCCGCGACAAAATGATGGGTTGCGCGTACTGATGCTTCCCACACCTCAACTACGCGCGGATAATCTTCGGGAGCAACAGGAGAAATATCGGCTAATAGAGACATACTTACCTTCCTTTATCTAATATACCATTCTATTATAGAATATCCGTGGATATTCTTCCATTGGGCCTGTCAGTGGTTTCCTAAGTGGTAATTGCGCCACATCCTCCACGAAAATCGCGGTCAGTGCGCAATGTCACCCGTTGGACGGAACAAGGAACGGAGTGGGTACTCGTTCGGAAAAAGGAGTAGTCCGTTGCTCTCGACTGAGAGCGTGTTTGGCAATGTGCAGCAGGCGCCCTGCGTGGCAAAAAGAGCAAGTTGGGAGAAGTTTTTTGGGTCTGCATGCTATACTTCTCAAGAGACGCTGCTCGGTTTCTCACAGACAGATAACCAGAACCACTTCCTTGATGCACAAGAGAGAAACAGCAGACAGATGAAGCAGGATGCGAAAGGCGGCAAGCGATCTTTGCCGGTAGATTTGGCTCGGCCTAAAAGACCCGGCGTTCCCGCTTTCCCCCCATCCCCCAACGATCGAAAGGAGTGCTTTTGATGAACGAACCAGTTACGAAAATCGACCCGCGCTTCAGCGACCCTGACGCCGTTGCCACGGGATGGGACGAGACGCGTCGAGCGCTGGAGGAGCCGAGCTGTTCTGGATCTCGACGGTCCGAGCCGACGGTCGCCCCCACGTCACGCCACTGGTTGCCGTGTGGCTTGATGGCGCTCTCCACTTTTCCACCGGCGCTACTGAACAGAAGGCCATGAACCTGCGTGGGAACCCGCACGTGATTCTGACGACCGGATGCAACCACTGGGAAGAAGGACTCGACGTCGTGGTCGAGGGCGACGCGATCCAGGTCACTGATGATGACGTGCTCGAACGCCTCGCCGTGGCATGGGCCACTAAGTGGAACGGGCAATGGCAATTCCAGGTGCACGACGGCAGCTTTCAGCACCCAAGTGGGGGGACGGCCCTCGTGTTCTCGGTCACGCCCACCAAGGTCTTCGCGTTCGCCAAGGGCCACTTCAGTCACACGCGTCACCAATTCTGACTTCCGGCCCGAGAAGTCACGCGACGTTCCTATGGAACGCTATCACCGAAAGTGATGGCGTTCCTCTTTGGAACGAGGATCAAAATGTGATGCATATCTTCGCCATTTCCCTCTTCTGACACATCTCTCCCCTTTTTGGCGAGTTTATGTGTCAAACTACAGATATCATTCTGATGGATATTAAGATGCCAAGCATCAATGGCATTGAGGCCACGCGCCGCATCCTGCAAACAAGCCCGCACATCCGCATTCTGATCCTCACGATGTTTGAGGATGACGAGTCCGTCTTCGCCGCCATTCGCGCTGGAGCGCGCGGCTACCTCCTCAAGGGCGCCGTGCAGGAGGAGACTCTGCGCGCCATCCGTGCTGTGGCGAGCGGTGAGGCCATCTTTGGTCCGACCATCGCCGAGCGCCTGATGCACTACTTCGGCAGCACTCGACCAACCGCGAAGAGTGGCCCCGCACAGTTCTTCCCGGAGCTGACGGACCGCGAATACGAGATTCTCACCCTGATTGCCCAGCGCAAATCCAATGCTGACATCGCCGCCCACCTGGTCTTGAGCCCGAAAACGGTGCGCAACCACGTCTCCAACATCCTCTCGAAGCTCCAGGTTGCCGACCGGACTGAGGCGATGCATGCTGCGTGGACAGCGGGACTGGGACAGGGAGATGGGGAGCGCACGCCTACAAATAAATGAGTT
>WNFY01001383.1_pt1 | contig 22868 bp, 18 predicted proteins | sample 5400091 | NCBI WGS metagenome assembly WNFY01 (sample SAMN13153364, study PRJNA577476) | soil metagenome | isolation source: 60 cm soil or saprolite under grassland replicate 1 | place: USA:California | collected 2016-06-15 | reverse complement strand
ACTTCCATGCCGTGAATGTCTTCCGGCGTGGTCTCGGCGCGAACCAGGATGACCGGATTCTTCTTGGCGCCGTGGCCGGCCTTCTGAACAGCTTCATCGGCGGTAAAGACAATCTGGCCCACAGCTGCTCCAGGCGATGCCGGGAGGCCCGTGGCCAGCACTTCAACCTTGGTCTTCTTTTCATCGAGGCGCGGAACCAGAAAGTCGTACAACTGGTTGGGCTCAACGCGGAAGATCGCTTCTTCCTTGGTGATCAGGCCTTCTTCCACCATATGGATGGCCACCCGCACTGCCGCGAGTCCTGTACGCTTTCCATTACGGGTTTGCAGCATGTAGAGCTTGCCGTCCTGGATGGTGAACTCGAAGTCCTGCATGTCGCGGTAGTGTTTTTCCATACGGCCGGTGATCTCGCGCAGCTGGCTGTAGACGCTGGGCATGATCTTGTTCAGTTCGGAGATGTGGACCGGAGTGCGAACGCCGGAGACTACGTCTTCGCCCTGAGCATTGAGCAGGAACTCTCCGTAGAACTCCTTATCGCCGGTAGCAGGATTGCGGGTGAAGCCGACGCCGGTGCCGCTGGTGTCGCCCAGGTTGCCGAACACCATGGCCTGCACGTTGACCGCGGTGCCCAGCATGTCGTCAATGTTGTTGATGCGGCGATAGTGCTTGGCGCGATCGTTCTGCCAGGAGCGGAACACCGCGTCCCGCGCCATTTCCAGCTGCTTGTGCGGATCCTGCGGGAAATCGTCTTTCGTGGCCTTCTTTACGACCTTCTTGTACTCGGCAATGACTTCTTTCAGGGCCTTGGCGTCGAGTTCGGTGTCGAGCTTGGCTTTCTTCTGCTTCTTCTTGCCGTCGAAAACTTCATCGAACGCGTGCTTGGGAATGTCGAGCACCACGTTACCGAACATCTGGATCAGGCGGCGATAGGAGTCATAGGCAAAGCGCGGATTGTTAGTTCGCTTGGCCAGTGCCTCAACGCTCTCATCGTTCAAGCCAAGGTTGAGAATGGTGTCCATCATGCCGGGCATGGAGAACTTCGCGCCGGAACGGACGCTCACCAGCAGCGGATTTTCACCCTTACCCAGCTTCTGCCCTTGTAGGGATTCCAGTTTGGCCAGCGCTGCGTCCATCTGGCGATTGATTTCTGCCGACGTGGTGTCCGTGCGCATGTACTCACGACAGGCTTCGGTCTGAATGGTGAATCCGGGAGGAACGGGGAGGCCCGCGTTGGTCATCTCAGCGAGGCCGGCGCCTTTGCCGCCGAGCACGTCTTTCATCTTGCCATCGCCGTCGGCTTTGCCGCCGCCGAAGAAATAAACATATTTAGTGCCGCTGGATTTCGTTTCTTTCACTTCTGTTTCGGGAAGAGTCATTGTGGCCATATTTGTCCTTTATTTAGGAGGTTCTTTGGAGCCTTCAGTCACTATCTCGGAAAAGTCGGCAATGGTGGAAAACTCTTTAAGCAAGGTTTGCAGCAGCGCGAGCCGGTTGGCGCGCACGTTTTCGTCCTCCACCATGACCATCACTTTGTCGAAAAACTTATCCACGGCAGGGCGGAGCCTGGAAACTTCCAGCAATGCCTGCTCATAGTTCTTTTGCGTGCGAAGGGATTCCACCGCCTTCGCGATGAGCGGAATTTGAGCTGCCAACTCTTTCTCGGCATCTTCTTTCAGCACAGAAACATCCAGCGATGACGCGACCTGCTTCTTGGCTTCGCTTGCCTGCCGCAAGATGTTCTTGATCCGTTTGAACGCGGTGGAAATCGATTCGAAATCGGCCGATGGCCGGACCTTGGTGACCGCTTCGGCGCGGGCGAGCGCATCGACTACATCGTCGGAATCCGCCGCGAGCACTGCATTCACCACATCGTACTTGAAGCCGCGCGCTTCCCTCAGGTAGAACTCAACGCGCTCACGATAGAAGGCGCGAACCGGCCCCACATATTCTGCGGCGGTGAATTTCTTCTCCGCAGGCGAACCGCGATAGGCATCATGCGCGTCCTGAAACAACAGCTTCAAATTCACCGGTAGCTTGTGTTCCGCAATGGTCTTCACGATGCCGTTGGCCTGCCGCCGCAAGGCAAAGGGATCTTTGGAGCCGGTTGGCTGAAGTCCCAGCGAGAACATTCCCGCGATGCTGTCCGCCTTGTCGACAATCGAGACCACGGCGCCCTCGACGGTACGGGGAACTGAGTCTTCCATCGATTGCGGTTTGTATTGATCGTAGACGACGGTGGCAATGGCCTGACGGTTGGCATCCGGCATGCCCTCATCCAGTTCCTGCACGCACGTGTAGAGGCCGCCTACGATGCCTTGCAGTTCGGTAAATTCTTTGACCAGCTCCGTCGTAAGGTCCGCTTTCGCCAGACTGAGGGCCTTGTGAACAATCCCCGCCCGGACTTCGGCCCCATTTTGTTTCAGGCATTCGCAGAACCAGCTTGCCAGGCGCTGCATGCGCAGCGTTTTTTCGTGATAGCTTCCCAGGTCTTTCTGGAAGGTGACGTTCTTGAGCCACTGGAGCCGCTCGCGCAGCGGATGCTTCTGGTCTGTGTTCCAGAAAAAACGAGCGTCGTTAAAACGCGCGCGTAGTACGCGTTCATGTCCGTGGCGAATGATGCCTTGCGGATCCCCATCGGTATTCAGAACCGCGAGGAAATACGGCAACAGTTTGCCTGCGGAATCTTCAAGCGCGAAATATTTCTGATGATCGCGCATGACCGTGACCAGGACTTCCTCCGGCAGAACCAGGAATTCAGGATCGAAACTGCCAAGAATTACCGATGGCCATTCCGTCAGGTTGACCACCGTGTCGAGCAGCAACTTGTCTTCGCGCCAGCGTGCGCCGGGAATGGCCCGGGTGGCGGCGTCGAGGGCCTTGCGCGTCTGCTGCTCCCGCGCCGCCCGGCCAAGGACCTTCGCCTGCTCCAGCGCGCTCACGTAAGTAGACCCAGCGCGGGAAACTTTCACCGGCCCGTCATTCAACAATCGATGTCCGCGAGATTGGTTTCCAGCAACAATGCCGTCGAACTCCAGAGGAACGACTTCCCCATCCAACAGGGCGACCAGCCAGCGCACCGGGCGGACAAAAACTTCTCCAGGCTTGCGCCAGTACATATTCTTTGGCCAGGCAATGGAGTTGATTTCCTTGGGCAGAAACTCAGCCAGGATTTCCGCAGTTTTACGGCCCTTCTTCGTGACTTTGGCGGAGAGATACTCGCCCTTGGGCGTAGTCACTCTTTCGAGTTGAGATAAGTCCACCCCAGCCTTTTTCGCGAAGTGCTGAGCGGCCGGGGTCGGCTGCCCGTCTTTGTAGGCAACTTTGACTGCCGGACCGGTGATCCGTTCGGTGAGATCGGGCTGGCCGGTGGGGATTCCCGACGCCATGACCGCAAGACGCCGGGGGGTATCAAGATTCTCTACCGCTCCCGAAGGCGCAAGCCGCTCACGTTCCAGAAGCTTCTGCACGCGGTCACGCAATTCAAACGATGCGGCATCAATCATCCGCGCAGGAATTTCTTCGCAACCGATTTCGAGCAAAAAATCTGGCATCTTCAGGACCGACTACTTTCGCATTTCCCCTATTTCCGTGCTGTGAGCGTAATCACAATCAGATGTTTGACCAGATCTTCCAAGCCTTAGGTTCCCACCGGCGACAGCTTTTCCGGCTGCGCTGTTTCATTCTTCCCTTCCGGCTTCCTGACAGGTCCATCTTCAGTCTTGAGGTCGCTCTGCTGGTCTACCCAGGCTTTCGCGATGCCCACCGCCAGCGCTCGCACCCGCGCAATTACGCCGACTCGCTCAGTCACCGAAATCGCGCCACGCGCGTCGAGAATATTAAAAAGATGAGAGCACTTCAGGCACAGATCGTAGGCGCCCAGCAGCGGGAATCTTTTCTTTTCGGCAAAGGAAGCGTTCTTGTCTTTACCGAGGGCCGTATACTTATCGAGCAGCCCCTTACACTCTGCCTCGTACAACTCGAAGTGCTTCCATGTCTTTTCCACATCGGCGGCTTCAAAATTGTAGCCGGAGAACTGCAACTCATCCGCCAAGCGGACTTCGCCATAAGTCATGATCCGTCCGGTGTCCGGATCGCGTGACCACACGATGTCGTAGATCGAATCCACATCCTGCAAGAATGCGCAGATACGCTCTAAACCATAGGTCAGTTCGGCGCAGATAGGATCAAGATCTACCCCTCCGCACTGCTGGAAGTAGGTGAATTGTGTGATTTCCAGGCCGTCAAGCATCACCTGCCAGCCGATACCCCACGCGCCCAGGGTGGGAGATTCCCAGTTATCCTCTTCGAACTTGATGTCGTGCTGGCGCAGGTCAATGCCGATGGCGCCGAGCGATTCCAGGTAAAGCTCCTGTACGTTCTCAGGCGGCGGCTTCAAGATGACTTGAAGCTGCATGTGCTTAAACAGGCGATTGGGGTTCTCCCCGTAACGGCCGTCGGCGGGGCGGCGCGAGGGTTGGACGTACGCAACCTTGTATGGCTTCGGCCCAAGAACCCGGAGAAACGTTTCCGGGGCCATGGTACCCGCGCCGACTTCAACGTCGTACGGCTGTTGCAGCACGCATCCACGCTGCGCCCAGAAGGTTTGCAGGCGCAGGATGAGTTCCTGGAAAGTCAGCGAATTGGATTTCGGTGAGGTCAAGGAAGTCAAAGGCCGACCACAGAGAGCACCCTTCGCTCAAGGCAGGCTCCGTTCCATAGAGGAAAGCCACGGAAGCAACCTCTGTGTCTTTCTCCGTGGAATTCCGTGTCCGCTATGGTTAAGGGTTTATGCATCTAGCTTATCCAGCATTCCCGCGGTCACAAATTTCTTCTCAATGTGACGCTGGAGGATCTGCATCAGAAACTTCCGCAAGTCCGCCCCCTGCGCCTTGGGCCAAGCCGCGAAGCTCTCCAGCGGCGCCCGAAATATTCTTGCCGCCAGCGCTCTCGACGCCTCTGTCAACTCTGACGACGCCAGCCGCTTATCGTCCGCGCACATCAGCCCATCCGCCAGCGCGTGAAAATAGGCTCGACTTCCGTTTAACTCCCGCCCACAAACCACGCACTCGGAAAACTCGGGCAGATACCCCATCAGACGGGTCATCCAAAGCTCAAAGTAGGTAACCGGCATCCAGATGTCCGGCCCGCGCAACCCGGCAATCACCGATACGGCCAGCCGGAACACCGCATCGTTGGCCTCGCGGTCAGGCAACAATTCATCCAGCACCTCGGCCACGTGCCCTAACGCCACCGCTCGCGGATAGCCAACTTCGGTTGCCAGCGGAGACTCCAGCACCTCGCAGGAATCCAGTTGCGCGAGTTCCTGACGCTCCTTATCCGAGTAATAGGCTCGGACGTAGGTCAGCGGCTCCAGAGCCCCGCCAAAGCGCCGCTTCGACTTCTTGGCCGAGCGTGCGACTCCACGCACCTTCCCTTCCAACCGGGTGAACAGGGTGACCAGAAGATCGGCCTCACGCAGCGGATAGGTGCGCAAGATGATTGCTTCCGACTCCTTGATTGGCATGGAAGCCCAGCAGGCTAAGGGATGATTGTAATAGAAGATGCCGCGGACGTCAGCTATTTGCCTTTAGCGGGTTGTCTCAACAGTGAGCCTTAGACCGATTGCCTTCGTCACCGCGAATAACGTGGACAATCTGGGGTTCCCGCGGGTGGATAGCGCACGATAGAGGCTTTCGCGCTCGATGCCCGCCGCCTTGGCCACCTTTGAAATCCCTCCTCGGGCTTCAGCAATTCGACGCAGGGCGATCAGGAGCACACCAGGCTCGTCATCGTCCTCAAGAGCGGCTTTGAGATATTCCGCTGCGAACTCCGGGCTCTCACGAAGCTCTTGAACTAGCGCCTCATTGTGAGAAATGGTTAGCTTTCGCTTCATTGGCTCTTCTCCCGGTAATCCTTGAGGTATTCCACCGCCCGCCTAATATCAGATGATTGCTTGCGCTTGTCCCCACCACAAAGCAACAACACACAGGTCCTGCCCAACAGCGCGTAGTAAATCCGATATCCCGGCCCCCAATCAATCCGCAGCTCGAACAAACCCCCGCGAAGTGACCTGCAATCTCCGAAATTTCCCAGGGCCAGGCGATCAAGCCGGGTTACAATCTTGGCCCGCGCTTTGATGTCCTTCAATCCAGCTAACCACTCCCCAACCACATCATGGCCGGTGCGGCTAACGTAACGGCGGATTTCTACGGCGGATTTCTACGGCGGATTTCTACGGCGGATTTCTACGGCGGATTTCTACGGCGGATTTCTACGGCGGATTTCTACGGCGGATTTTATTGTAACTTATAAGTTACAACTAAGCAAGATGCAAAAGCAAAAGGCGCACTCGCGGAAAAACACAAGTGCGCCCTCGTAAGAATTCTCGTCTACGCGTTATTCGCGGCCGTAGTACTGCGCGTTGCGCGCGGTAAACGCATTCCACTTTTCCGGCAGATCATCCAGCGCGAAAATCGCCGACACCGGACATACCGGCACGCAGGCGCCACAATCGATGCATTCCACCGGATCGATATAGAGCAATTCCTCAGTCGCGTAACCTTCTTCGTCCTTCTTCGGATGGATGCAATCCACCGGGCAGGCGTCCACACACGCGGTGTCCTTGGTCCCGATGCACGGTTCTGCAATCACATATGCCATATAACCTGGGTCTCCCTCATGCGGTTCTTTAAGACCGCACATTTTAGCAAGAATGCTGCCCTGGGTACAGGATAACGCATCCAGAACCTGAAATGCAGCCGTGGACGGGCGAATCCCAAGCTTTCGAATTACTTGGCCAGGACCCCGGAGCTTACCAGGAAAGCCCGGGTAACTTCCCAGGCTTTGAGCTCCTGCTCGTCGGTGAAATTGCCGTGCCCGGCGCCGGGGATGGTATAGAGCTGATTCTTCACCCCCGCTTTGGTCAGGGCTTCGTGGAGCCGAACCGCGTGAGAATAGGGAACCAGTTTGTCATTATCCCCATGGATGGTAAGAATCGGCGGAAGACCTGGGCGCACGTAGGTCAACGGCGAAACGCGTTTTGCCAGGTCTTCCCGATTGGGCAGGCTCCCCAGCCACGAAACCGCGTAGCCGTGCTTGTTCGGTCCCTCCAGCATGTCGTTGACATCGGTAATTCCGAACCAGTTCACGACTGCGGCGACCTGCGGGCGGGTATCGATGAACTTTCCGGTCCAGCCGGCGTCATCCTCCGCCAGGCACTCGTTCTCGAACCCCGCCGAGGGAGGAATCATGGCGGTGGTCAGAGCCAAATGGCCTCCTGCTGAACCGCCGGTGACCACCACCTTGCTCAGGTCGAAGTGATACTTCTTGGCATTTCGGCCAATCCAATGCAGCGCGCAAAGGCAGTCTTCCACCGCAGCCGGAGCAAGCGCCACCGGCCCCATCCGGTACTCCACGTTCACCACCGCAAAGCCCATTTGCAGGAACGGCACGATGTAGAGGACGCCCTGCTCTTTGGTGCCGGCAATCCAGCCGCCACCGTGAATCATCATGACGACTGGGGTATTGGCGCCTTCTTTCGGTGAATAGTAGACGTCGAGCTTCGCCTCATAATTACTGGCGGTTTTATAGACGACATTCGTGCCTACATAGAAATGGTTGCCCACCAGCACGCTGGCTTTTTCGACATCCGACAACTGGGCGTTCGCGAGCAAGCAAAAACACAGGACCAACAGCAGCGCGGTTATGAATCGAAATCTTTGCATCGATCCTCCAATAGAAAGGCCGGGATTTGAACGCCCTACTTCTAACACACTCGCAGGCCCGAGGGGCTTTTTTGATAGAAAGAGGTTTGCCACGATCTCTTCTGGCATACTGTGACGACACACTTTAAAACATGCCAATGCTCGCGAAAATACTTGTTCCTTATCGCTTTGACAATCTGGTTTGCATGGATTTTGTGCGGCGCGCTACTGCCAGCCGAGGCTTGTCCAGCCTTCTTGCGATTGCGCTGCTCGCATCCAGCGTGCTCGGACAGCAGGACGCAACCAACTCGATTGCCCCCTTGCCGCAAGATGTCGGCGTCAGTGGGTTGAAACTTGAGCTCCGCAAGCTGGGCACGACTGGCCGTTTGCTCCAGATCGTGGCCCACCCGGACGACGAGGACGGCGGCATGCTGACTTTGGAAGCGCGCGGCAAGGGAGTATCCACCATTCTGATGACCCTAAATCGGGGCGAGGGTGGACAGAACAAGGTCGGCAGCAGCCTGTTTGACGTCCTAGGTGTATTGCGGACATTGGAGCTCACGGCATCGGATCGCTACTACGGTGTGGAACAACGGTTCTCGCGGGTCGCGGATTTTGGTTTCTCCAAAAGCCCGGAGGAGACTTTTCAAAAGTGGGGTGGGCACGATACTGCGCTCGCCGACATTGTGCGCGTGATTCGCACATTCCGCCCCGACGTGATCACCACTCGATTCTCGGGCACCGGCCGCGACGGGCACGGGCATCATCAGGCCTCAGCGATTCTTACCCAGGAAGCCTTCAAGGCGGCCGCCGACCCCAACCGTTTTCCCGAGCAAATCAAAGAAGGGTTACAGCCGTGGCAGGCCAGAAAGGTCTACATCGGCAATGTTTGCGGCTTCGGCGCCAACTCCTGTCCGGACGAAAACTACACCCTCAAGTTGAATACGGGACAGGTGGATCCTGTGCTCGGCAAATCATACATACAGTTCGCCATGGATGGATTGCGGCACCAGCTTTCGCAGGGCGCAGGCGGGTGGTCGGTGGAACCGGGTGACCGATGGACATTCTACAAGCTGGCGGATTCGATGCTCCCCAAGCCAACCGGGCACGAAAACGACTTTTTCGACGGCCTGGATACCAGCTTGCCGGGATTAACCGGGCGGTTTGGCCCGGATAAGAACAACTTTCCATTTTTGCGGCAATCGCTGACGCAAATTGCAGAGAAGATTCACGATGCTGAAGCGGAAAGCGATCATCCAGAGAAGGCTGCAATCCCCCTGTTGCAGGCCCTCGATCTCTTAGACCGATTGGTGGATCGGGTTTCGCAGACTGACCTCGGGCTGGAAAAATCGCAAATCCTTTCCGTCCTTCAAGAAAAACAGGAGCAATGCGAGCGGGCGGCGAATTTGGCGTTGAATGTTTCGCTGCTCGCTGCGGTCGCCAGACCCAAAGGGCCGGAATCCCAGATTCCCAGTGAACCTGACGCGCTAACGATGATTTCGCCGGGCCAGACCGTTCCCCTGATCGCCAAGTTTCATAACGGCTCCAAGCTCTACCTGGAAGTTAAAGATGCGCAGTTGAAAGCGCCCCCGGGCTTTGTGGTAAGGAGTTACAGGAGCAACATTCGAGCTGTGGCGCCGGGTGAGGATTACTACGCCAACTTTCAATTGAGAGTGGAAGATAGCGCTGAATACACGCGCCCACAGTGGCACCGGAATAATCCCGCAACCGATAGCCTCAATGTCATCGACGATCCAAGATTTCAGACACTCCCGTTTCCGCCTCCCGCATTGTGGGCACAACTTGAGTATTCCGCAGAATCGCCCGGCTCAAAGCTATCCCAGCTTGCGCCGAAGCATCGTGACAAGGAATTGGAGGGGCGCATTTCCGTTCCGGTAGTCGCTGAATTTCTCAACGGGGACGGCAAACCCGGCAAACGGCCGCTTGCCATTGTGCCTGCATACTCTGTCATGCTGGAGCCGGGGGAGTTGGTCATTCCGGTGGGTGGAAGCGAAACGAAAGTCAAAGTTTCGGTGGCTTGCAACGTCGCAGGATCGAGCGCGGGAAAGCTTCACCTGGACCTGCCTGCCGGGTGGCGCTCGGAACCGGTTGAGCTTCCGGTTGAGTTCAAGCAGCGAGGCGAAAAACAACATTTTGAATTTAGGGTATTTCCTGCGGCCGCGAAGGAAAGCGTGTCCGAGATACGCGCGATATTCGCAGCTCGTGGCACCACCTTCAGCGAAGGCTATTCCCTGGTCAGCCGCGAAGACCTGGCCAGCTTTTACTACTACCAGCCAGCCGTGCTGCGGGTGAGCAGCGTTGATGTGAAGATTCCGAAGGACTTGAAAATCGGCTACATCATGGGCGCAGGCGACGATATTCCCGCCGTGCTGCAACAGATCGGAATGGACCTAACCCTCATACCCGCCGAGACACTCGGCACCGAAGATTTGAGCAAATACGGAACCATCGTGCTCGGCATCCGCGCCTACGACACGCAGAAAGACATCGCCACAAGCAATAAGAAGCTGCTCGACTATGTTTCCGCCGGGGGCACTCTAGTTGTGCAGTACAACGCCAGCGTGGGCGACTTCAACAGCGGACACTTCGCTCCCTTCCCTCTTCAACTGGGACGGTCGCGGGTCTCGGTCGAGGAAGCGCCGGTGGAGATCCTCGCTCCAGAAGATCGTGTCTTTCATTTTCCCAATGAGATTTCGCAAGCTGATTTTTCTGGCTGGGTGCAGGAGCGCGGACTCTACTTTGGCGATCAGTGGGACGATCATTTCAAACCGCTGCTTTCCTCGCATGATCCCGGAGAAGAGCCGCTCAAAGGCGGCCTGTTGCGTGCGCAGTCCGGAAAAGGCACTTACATCTACACTGGCTATGCTTTCTTCCGGGAATTGCCAGCAGGAGTTCCCGGAGCCACGAGGTTGTTTGTGAATCTGCTGAGTGCAGGACATGAAAGTGGGCACTAGCTTTGTTCGAGCCTGGTAGTCACGTCGCTCCATTCCGTTTCAGAAATAAAACTTAATGGCCACCGACCAACGACCAGCGACCGACGGCCAACTCATCCGCGGTGTTGGCCTTGGCACCGCCACTGCGCTGAACATGATCGACATGATCGGCGTGGGGCCGTTCATCACCATTCCTCTCATCGTCAGTGCCATGGGTGGACCACAGGCCATGCTGGGCTGGATTCTGGGGGCGTTCTTCGCCATCTGCGATGGACTGGTATGGGCCGAACTTGGCGCAGCCATGCCTGGTTCCGGAGGATCCTATCGCTACCTGCGCGAAATTTATGGGCCGAAGCGGCTTGGCAAACTGATTTCGTTTTTGTTCATTTGGCAGCTGTCGTTTACCGCGCCGCTTTCCATCGCTTCCGGCGCCATCGGTCTGGCGGGCTATGTCTCATTTTTCTGGCCAGGCCTCGAACAGCCGTATCTCTCCCACACCTGGGCAGTGAATCTTGCCCACATGGGATCCCTCGAAGTTCGTTGGCTGGTTTCCGGCGCAACGTTTGTCGCCATCGGCGTAATTCTTATTGCGCTGGCGCTGCTCTATCGAAAGATCACCAGCATCAGTTGGATGTCGAAGGTGTTGCTGGGCGGGGTGGTGGGCACGATCACCTGGATCATCATTGCTGGCCTCACGCACTTCAATCTGTCTCGCGCACTGAATTTTCCGTCAGATGCATTCCAACTTTCCCCCCAATTCTTTCTGGGATTAGGCTCGGCGATGCTGATTGCCACTTATGACTACTGGGGCTACTACAACGTCTGTTTCCTGGGAGATGAAATACAGAATCCCACCAAGAACATTCCGCGGGCATTGCTGCTCTCCATCGTGCTGGTGGCCTGCCTGTACATCGTCATGAACCTCAGCATCCTGGGAGTCGTGCCGTGGCAGGACATGCTGCAATCCGGGGCGGGGACTAACAAACTCTACGTGGTCTCCATTTTCATGCAGAGGATTTACGGTTCCTGGGCCGCGAACCTGGTCACGGGCCTGGTCATGTGGACCGCGTTTGCCTCCGTATTTTCGCTCATGCTGGGCTATTCCCGCGTTCCCTTCGCGGCCGCCCGGGATGGAAACTACTTTCGCGCCTTCGCCAAGGTGCACCCGGAGCATCGTTTTCCCTATATTTCCCTGCTGGCCTTGGCGGGTGTTGCCGTTCTGTGCTGCTTTCTCTCGCTGGCCGACGTCATTGCCGCCTTGGTCGTCATCCGTATTACGCTTCAGTTCCTGGTGCAGGCTATTGGACTGATTGTGCTGCGCATACGCCGGCCCGATTTGCCTCGCCCATTCCGCATGTGGCTCTATCCGCTTCCCGCCATACTCGCGTCGTTGGGATTTATCTACGTCCTGGTCTCGCGGACCAATTCCCGTAAGCAGATCAATTACGCGTTGGTGGTGTTGATCACCGGAGTCGTTCTGTACTTCATTCGGGCCTGGCGCAACCACGAATGGCCTTTCCAGCCGAAATCGCCAAGCGGCGCTTGCTGATATAGAATCCGTGGCAGAATCACGAATCAGAGGGATGAGGAGAAAGCCATGAAAGACAGAATCGGAATGTTGTTGGGGTTCGCACTGCTGGCAATGAGCAGCGTGGCGTTCGCCCAGGACGCGAAGCCAGCCGAGACCATGACCCAGGTGTTGGACAAATCCCTGGGCGGCATGGAAAGCGAATTCGTTCCCGCGGCAGAAGCCATGCCGGAAGATAAGTACTCCTTCTTGCCCGCTACGGGCGAGTTCAAAGGCGTCCGCAATTTTGCTCAGCAGGTAAAACACGTGGCCGCGGTGAATTACCTCGTCGCAGCGTCCATTCTGGGTGAGAAACCTCCGGTTGACACCGGCGGCGAAAACGGTCCGGATTCGATTCAGAGTAAAGCCGACATCGTGAAGTTCTTGAAGGAGTCGTTCGCCTACGCACACAAGGCAGCGGCTACCATCAACCAATCCAACTCTGTGGGATCGATCAAGTCTCCGTTTGGCGATGGAACAACGAACCGGCTCAGGATGGCCGTGGTTCTGGTGGGACATGGCTTCGACCACTACGGCCAGTTGGTCGAGTACCTGCGGCTGAATGGGATCATCCCGCCAGCCAGCCGGCAGTAACCGAATTGAGGTAACCAGGAGATTTCCTCAAATTGGCGGGGCTGTCTTCCACAGTTCCGCCTGTTCTTTCTGCGCAACCGCCCGAATCTGGCACCGCCGTGCTATTCACGCCTTCTTCATTTGGTCGTAATGTCTAGCTTCCCCCTCTGCTGATTACTGGATTCGCCGGGATAATCTTGCAGACAAGAATGCGATTTGGCGAAGTTCTTCTGGGGGATGATGATGCGCAACAGTAGAATTCAGGCCACCAATCCGAGCCTGACGGAAGTGAAGCTGCAATTCAAGGCAGAGCAGGAAATTCAGAACTTCCTCAAGGCCATCCATTCCTATCCGGAGAGGTTTGCGCTGGATCCTCAACTCAGCTTTGAAGACCACTTGTTTACTATCACAGCGCAGGGCGAGCAAGTACACTTCGCTTAATCGATGTCGGGCTGAGGTTTACCCTGGAATCCTTGCCTGTTATTTCCCGAGAATCCTTCCGCGCAGATCGATCGTAGTTGAAATCAATTCCGCCGCAAGCCCACAAGCCCGAAGATGCGACCCAATGCGCGATTTCACTGGGTTGACCTTCGCCTTGGGATCAAGAAAGACCAGAACCGATGGGCCAGCCCCGCTGAGAACAGCACCCAGAATTCCTGGCGATCCGGCCAACTTTTGCAGCGCGGGCAGCAACGGACACAACGCGGCACGATAGGGCTGATGGATTCGATCCTCCAGGGCCGAAGCCAGCAAATCGGGACGTCCTTGAACCAAGGCCGCCAGCAGCAACATGGAGTTCTGGATATTGATGACCACATCCGCGCGGGAATATTGCTCAGGCAGCACCCGGCGCGCCTCTTCCGTAGAAAGCGCGTGATCAGGGACGGCAAACAGCAGAGGCCACTTCCCTTTCGGCACGATGCGCGCGGTCCGGGCATCACCGTCGCCCAACATTTTGGCCACCGCCACGCCTCCCATCCAGCAGGCAGCGGCGTTGTCCGGGTGATGCTCACGGCGCGAGGCTTCGCCCACAATCTTGCTGTCGGTCCAGCGCAGCCTTCCGAAGTGATTGGCGAGCGCAATGCCCGCCAGCCGGGCAGAAGCGGAAGAGCCGCATCCTTTGCCGATGGGGGCACGATTCTCAATACGGAGGGCGAGTGGAATCACCGGCAGGTTCGAAGACTGGAGAACTTCGCGGTAGGTACTGACAATCAAGTTGTTTTCGAGCGTGCCGCAAACGACTGAGTCTCGCCCGCTGGCGGATAGGGAAAATTCATTTGCCGGCCGGGCGCTTACTTTAAGACGAAGATCGAACGCCAGGGCCGCCGCGTCGAAGCCTGGCCCGAGATTCGCAGAAGTTGCCGGCAGGCTCACGGAGAACTCAGGGGAGCGGCGGATAGCCTTGCCCATTGCCTTAGTTTTGCTTTTCCGCGTGTTCGAGCGCATTGAGAACGGCATCCACACTGGCCTCAAGAACGATCGGCGCCCGTTGACGGGGCTTCAGGATTTGGGCATCTTTCTCGTAAGCCGTTCCTGTGAACAGATCGCCGCGATGGAATTTTAGGGTGAAATCCGGGTCCTTCAACACATGTCCGGTCAGTACTAACACGACCGATTCATCCGGCTTCACAAAACCCTGCTTCACCAGCTTTTTCAAGCCCGCCAAGGTGACCGCCGAGGCGGGTTCACAGCCGATGCCATCCGCGCCGATTTCAGCCTTGGCCAGCGCGATTTCGACTTCGCTCACTTGTTCCACCGTACCCCCGGTGGCCTCGAGTATACGTAAGGCTTTCTTCCACGATGCGGGACTCCCGATGCGGATGGCGGTCGCCATGGTCTCGGCTTTTACCGAGACCAGTTCCTTGCCTCCCTTTTCCCGGATGGTGCGCACCAGGGGATTCGCGCCTTCCGCCTGAATGATGGAGATCTTCGGGAAGCGCGTGATCAGGCCCAGGTCTTTCATCTCCTGAAACGCTTTTCCCAGCGCGGAGGAATTTCCCAGGTTCCCGCCCGGAACCACGATGTGGTCCGGGGGCTGCCAGTCGAACTGTTCCATCAATTCAAACGCAACCGTCTTCTGGCCTTCCAGCCGGAAGGGATTGATCGAGTTCAACACATAAATCGGCATGCGCTTCACTATTCCGTTGAGTACTCTCATGCAGCCATCGAAATCGGTCTTCACCTGGCAGGTCACGGCGCCGTAGTCGAGCGATTGCGAGAGCTTTCCCCAGGAAATTTTCCCTTCGGGGATTAGCACCAGGCTGTACATGCCACCTCGCGCGGCATAGGCCGCCATGGAGGCGGATGTATTTCCCGTGGAAGCGCAAGCCACCCAGCGGAATCCATCTTTACGCGCGAACGACGAAGCCACGGTCATGCCGGTATCTTTGAACGATCCGGTGGGATTCATCCCCTGATGCTTGGCATAGAGTTGGCGCACGCCGGTTATCCGCGAACACAACGAAAGTTCATACAGAGGAGTATTGCCTTCGCGCAGAGTGATGGGTAGTTCCTTCCCTAGCGACGGCAACATTTCCCGAAAGCGCCAGACGCCGCTTTGGTCCTGAGGCAGGCGCGAGGATCGCCGCTCTTTCCAGAGTGCCTTAAGCGATCCAGGATCAAGCTTTCCGCTTGCCATGCCCGGATGCGGGAAAACGACTTCCAACAGGTCCCCACATTTGTCGCAATTCAGCCCAGACTCCGCGACCGGAGTAACCGCTCCGCAGCCAATACAGCGCAGCAGCGTATCGTCGAGTTGGGAAGTCGGAGCCATAGATCAGGCTAGATTTTAGAAGAGCGCTCCTCAGAATAGCAGACCATCGTGGATTTCCTGTAGGTTGTCCTCCAAGACAAGCCCTTACTCCGACGGTAGTGTCATTTGATTTCTCTGCGACTCAGCGGAAGTTCTCCGCGACCTCAGCGGTTAAAGGCGTCTATCTTTTGCTTGCGAAAGATTCAAAACTCTGACTCGCCGAGCGAGAAGGAACCCGCATTGCGAGCCAATTCAACCTCCAACCCGGTGTGTGAGTTATAGTGGACGCGCGAAAATGAAGCCGCTTAGAGGAACCGCACGATGAAAATTGTGGACGCAAAAGTAATTGTCTGCTGTCCGGGCCGGAATTTCGTAACCCTGAAGCTGGTTGGCGAAGACGGAATTTATGGATTGGGCGACGCCACGCTGAATGGACGCGAGCTCGCAGTGGCGAGCTATCTGACGGACCACGTGGTCCCGCTGCTGATCGGGCGCGACGCGCGGCGGATCGAAGACATCTGGCAGTACTTATACAAAGGCGCCTATTGGCGTCGCGGGCCCGTGACCATGTCCGCGATCTCCGCCGTGGATACTGCGTTGTGGGACATGAAGGCCAAAAGCCTGAACACGCCACTCTATCAATTGCTGGGAGGCGCATCCCGCGACAACGTCTTGGTGTATGGCCATGCCAGCGGCACGGACATCGAAGACACGGTCAAGGCGGTGGCGCATTACGTCGAACTGGGTTACAAGGCAATTCGCGCGCAGTCGGGAATACCCGGCCTGGCCAGCACCTATGGCGTGGGTCGAGGTTCGCTTTTCTATGAGCCTGCGGAGAAGAATGCCCCGCCGGAAAACCTGTGGTCCACAGAAAAATATATGAACTTTGTGCCACAGCTGTTCTTACGACTGCGCAAGGAATTTGGACCGGAGCTGCACCTGCTGCACGACGCGCATCACCGGCTGACTCCCATTGAAGCGGCGCGCGTAGGGAAGGAACTTGAACCCTATCACTTATTTTGGCTCGAAGATCCGACCCCGGCCGAGTTGCAGGAGAGCTTCCGCCTGATCCGGCGCCACACTACTACACCGCTTGCCGTGGGCGAGGTTTTCAATGTGGTCCATGATTGCCAGCAGCTAATCCAGGAGCAACTGATCGATTACATCCGCACCACGGTTGTGCACGCCGGGGGAATCACGCACTTGAAGAAAATTGCCAGCCTCGCCGAGGTCTACCAGGTGCGCACCGGCTCCCATGGCGCGACCGATCTGAGCCCGGTGTGTATGGCCGCCGCATTGCATTTCGATTTGAGTGTCCACAATTTTGGCATTCAGGAATACATGCGGCACACGCCTGAGACGGACCAGGTGTTTCCCCACTCATACTCGTTTGAAAATGGGTTCATGTATCCGGGAGATGCACCGGGGCTCGGAGTGGACATCGACGAAGCGGTGGCGGCAAAGCACCCTTACCAGCGCGCTTATCTGCCGGTGAACCGGAAGCTCGATGGCACCATGCACAACTGGTAGGAGCAGCACACTACGCTTTGATAACCGGTTCGGGGGTGCTTTGGGGAGCGGGAGCTAACTCCAGCCCGAAGTACTGGCGAGCGTTTTCAAAGCAGATATTCCGCACCATACCTCCGACTAATTTCTCATCGTCCGGCAACTCGCCGTTTTCCATTTCATTCCCCAACAGATTGCACAGTACTCTCCGGAAATATTCATGACGGGGAAATGACATGAACGATCGCGAATCGGTAAGCATACCCACGAAGCGCGAAAGCAACCCGGTATTCGAGAGAGCATTCAATTGCATCTCGATTCCCTCTTTTTGATCGAGGAACCACCAGCCACTACCAAATTGGATCTTCCCCGCTGTTTCTCCGTCCTGAAAATTTCCGGCAGCCGTCGCCATGCTATAGTTGTCGGCCGGGTTCAGGTTATAGATCACAACCTTGGGCAGAGCGCTTTCTTGCTCGAGCTGGTCCAGATAGGCACAGAGACGCGTTGCCTGGGGCCAGTCGCCGATACTGTCAAAACCGGTATTGAGCCCAATCTCAACTGTGCGGCGTGTGTTCACACCGCGGATCGCTCCTAGGTGTAACTGTTTCGTCCATCCCTTGTCCGCATCCAGGCGACCAAAGAACAGCATGAGAAACGAGGCGAACTGCTCTTGCTCGTCCAGCGTGGGAACCGCGCCCTTCCTTACCTTGTCAAAGATCGTCGCAGCTTGCCGCTCGAGGCACGGAGTTGCATGACAATAGGCAAGACCGTGGTCGGAGAGCCTGCCGCCCAACCCATGAAAATAGTCGTGACGCCGGGTTAACGCTTCTGTCAGCCCGGAGAACAGCGTGATGCTCACGTTGCTGGCGGACTCCAACTGCGCAATCCAGGCATTGAATGCGGCGGGATCGTGGATGGCTAGCGCTTTGTCGGGCCGGAATGTGGGGTAAATCCGAAAATCATGCTGCGCGGAATTGACCGTTCGATGGGCGCTCAGATCATCGCAGGGATCGTCACTAGTACAAACCGCGCGTACCTGAAACTTCTTGAGGATGCCCTGGGCGCTTAGATCACTGGAACGCAGCATGGAATTCGCCCGCTCCCAGACAGAGTTGGCGTTGGTCTCATGCAGGAGTTCGCCGATGCCAAAATACCTTTGCAACTCGAGGTGGGTCCAGTGGTAGAGCGGATTGCGCAGGCAAAACGGAACCGCGCGCGCCCACGCGAGATACTTCTCCTTGTTCGAAGCCTCCCCTGTACAAAAACGTTCCGGGACACCATTGGCGCGCATGGCGCGCCATTTGTAATGATCGCCTTCCAGCCATATCTCAAATAGATCGTGGAATCGCCGGTCGGCGGCAATTTCTGCTGCGGGCAGGTGGGAGTGGTAATCGAGAATCGGTTCGTCTGCCGCATATCCGTGATAGAGACGGCGCGCGGCTGCGCTGTGCAGCAGGAAATCCTCGTGAATGAAGGTGTTCACCATTTCTCCAAAGAACTGCGGTACTCGCCTACTGCATGCCGTACTTATTATCACAGATGTTGTTAAGCAAATGTTTTCCACGGAAATAAAACGCCACATCGATACTCATCGAACATTTCAACTCGCGCCAGTCCTTGTGTAAGATCGCCAGCATGGGAAAACTACCTGCACAGCGCCGTCTCATCCCTCTGGCGATGTTCCTGTCCATCGGCCTTTCTTTCATTCATTCGCAGACTCCCCCGAGGACTGAGACGATTACGATCGATGCCAAAGCCCCGTCCCATCCCTTCCCTCATTTCTGGGAGAAGATGTTCGGATCAGGCCGGGCCATTCTGAGCTTACGCGAAAGTTATCGCGATGATTTGCGGCTGGTCAAGCAGGCGACTGGCTTTGAATATGTCCGCTTCCATGCCATTTTCCACGATGAGGTCGGAATCTACAGCGAGGATAAGGACGGACATCCTCAATACAACTTTTCCTACGTAGACCAGATCTACGATGGCCTGCTGGCCAATGGCGTCAAGCCCTTGGTGGAAATCAGCTTCACGCCGAAAGACCTGGCGGCGCGGGCTGCCCTGCATCCGTTCTGGTACAAGCAGAATGTGTCTCCCCCAAAAGATTGGGGTAAATGGGACGACCTGGTTGCCGCCTTCACGCAACATCTAGTGGATCGCTATGGAATCGATGAAGTCGCCAGTTGGTACTTTGAGGTTTGGAACGAGCCGAATATTGACTTCTGGGCAGGCGATCCCAAACAGGCTACTTATTGGGAGCTCTACGATCACACTGCCCGTGCGGTCAAGAAGGTGAGCTCACGCTTACGGGTGGGGGGGCCCGCAACCGCCGCGGCCGCATGGGTCGACGCATTCATCAGGCATTGCGCCGACAATCATGTTCCCGTGGACTTTGTCTCCAGCCACGCCTATGGAAATGACAGCTCTCAGGACGTATTTGGCACCAACGAAACAATTCCCCGCGACCAAATGGTGTGCCGCGCCGTGGGAAAGGTCCACGATCAAATTCGGGCTTCCGCGAAGCCGGACCTGCCCCTGATTTGGAGTGAATTCAACGCTAGCTACAAGAATGAATCCGAAATCATGGATTCGGTATACATGGGTCCGTGGCTGGCAAATACGATCCGGCTATGCGATGGGCTCGCGGACATCATGTCGTACTGGTCGTTCTCGGATGTGTTTGAGGAGCAAGGGGTGGTCAAGACTCCTTTCTACGGCGGGTATGGTCTTATCGCGGCGGGTGGCATTCCCAAACCGGCCTTTCAGGCGCTCGCAATGCTGCACAAGCTTGGAGATCAGCGCATTTCTGTGGCGTCAGATTCTGCAATGCTTACTCGCCGAAGCGATGGTTCTCTAGTTTTAGCGTTATGGAACTATGCAACGCCCGACGAGCCGGGTGTCACGAAAGTTTTGACCGTGAATTTCAAAAATGTAGAAATTCGAAACATCACCATCACCCGGCTGGATGGTGATCACGGAGACGTTTTGCGCGAATATGCGCGTCTGGGGTCGCCGCGCTATCCCTCGCGGGCAGAACTGGAGAAACTGCGGGCAGTGGACAAGGTTGCTGCGACCGAAACCGTTCATGTCAGGAATAACGAGCTGAAGCTTGATATCCCGGCCAAGGGTTTGGTGATTATGGAACTGCACTAGCTTCATCAATGGTTTTAGCAGGTCGAGTGGGGTCCTACGCCTGCACGACGGTCAGAGTCGAAGCCCAGTGCCTAAAGGCAGATTCAATTTGATTGTTTTGCGGCAGGCCTGATACGAATCCTTCGTAAACTGTGGAGATGTGGCAAAAGCAAAAGGGTTCGTATCAGGATAGTGGCTTCAGCCCTATCGCAATGACATAAACTCTGAGGGACCTTGCGGTTGACGTGCGAATCAGACCTTTCATTCAACGGTTGCGCTAGCAACTGTGACCGCCTTAACCTGGACCGCTTGCAGCCAGGATTGAAGAAAATCCAGGAGCTGTTCCGGAGGTTTCAGCCAATGATCCGCTTCGGTCTCGCGCCATTCGGATCTCACCAGCACCCGCAGTCCTCGATTTCCAAGCGCCTGAAAAGCATGTTCGTCGGTTTCATCGTCCCCCAGATAAGCGACCGGCGCTCCCGGAGGCAATTGCTCTAATATCTGCCGGACGGCGTCGCCCTTGTCCAGTTCCGGGGTGCGTAATTCAACGCCACCATCAAAATGCAGAAGTTCAATCCCTGAGCGCTGTGCGATGCGAGACCAACCTGCCATAACACGTTGCTCGATGTCGGCTGCATTATCCTCGGGGAGTCCCCTCCAATGCACGGCGATACTACCCGGCTTGAATTCAGCGGTTCGGCGAAGGTTTTCTAATTGAAGCCAGCGGTCGGCTTCAATCAGCGCCTGTACCAGAGACTCGCTCACACAAGCCATTTCCACGGTGCCTTCCTTTTTGCGGCGCTGCATCCCGTGCAATCCCCAGATCTCGGGAGAAGGGTAGAGACCGAGCAGAGCAACGATGTCGTCGGTCGGACGCCCGGTTACGACATAGATGCGAGTACGGCCGGTTGCTTCGATCGCCTGCAACAGATCAGGCACACCCGGATAGGGAACGGCCTGGTCGCGCTGGACACGGAATGGCGCCAGAGTCCCGTCATAATCCAGCAGCAATGCCGATTCCGGGGCGCATGCCAGGCTCTCCAAAAATGGTTCTACATCGCTATGAGCTATATGGTCTGTCGATTGCTTTCCCAAATCCAGATTCATGCAGGGACCCCCGTATGAAGTTTCTCTTGGACTGCTGCGTCGGCCGAATCTAACCGCAACTCACATAGTTCCGCAACCAGGTTCGCCGCCCAGCGATAGACGTTGTTTTCTCTTACCGTCTTTCGCAGGCGCTGCATGCGCAAAACTCTGTCTTCCGGTTCCATTTCCATGGCCATCCGAAGAGCGTCCGCAGTTTCATCGATATCATAGGGATTCACCAGCAAGGCATCGCGCAGTTCCCGCGCCGCGCCGGTGAATTGGCTAAGAATCAATACCCCCTGTTCATCGCCCCGGGCGGCGATGAATTCCTTCGCCACCAGATTCATACCATCATGCAGGGAGGTCACCAGGCAAAGATCAGCCGCCCGGTAGAATTTGTTGATTTCCTCGTGGCTGTGCTGCTTCTTGAGAAACACAATCGGTTTCCATTTGCCAGTTTGCCACCGCCAGTTGATCCGCTCCGCTTCCAATTCAGTCTCGGCCAAAAGATCATGGTAGCGTTTGATGTGGGTACGGCTGGGTGCGGCGATTTGCACGAAAGTGAACTGCCCCCGGTAGGTGGGCCACTTCTCCAGAAAACGCTCAATCGCCAGAAAACGCTCGAGGATTCCCTTGGTGTAGTCGACCCGGTCCACACCGACTCCCAGTAATTTCGCCTCTACGCCCAGGCTCTTCAATAGAGTGGAACGGTCCAGGTAGGCGGAAGAGCCTTTTGCTGCGGCATGTCCGTTCGTCAGGTCAACGCTGATGGGAAAGGGCCGCACGATGGTGTTGTGGTCCGAGCGGCTGACCGAGAAGTGCTCCCGGTCAATGCGTGATTCAAGGACGCGATCCACAGTTTCCAGAAAATTATTGCAGTGCGATTGAATGTGAAAGCCGATCAGGTCCGCCCCCAGGAGGCCATCCAACAACTCACGCCGCCACGGGCAAATGGCAAAGGCTTCCGGATTCGGCCATGGAATATGCCAGAAGATGGCGACACGCGCATCTGGGCGCTGCAGTTTGACCAGTCTCGGCAACAAGGCAAAGTGATAATCCTGGATCAGAATGACCGGCCTAGGCGTATCGGCGATCTCCTCGAGAATGGCATCCGCAAATTTGGTGTTTACTTCCCAATAGCGCTGCCAATCGGAAGCGCGGAAGATGGGCCGGGTGTGGGCAATGTGGCAAAGCGGCCATAAGCCCTCGTTAGCGAATCCATAGTAGTAGCCCTCTTCCTCTTCCCTTGTCAGCCAGACGCGCCGCAGAGTGTACTGGGGATTTTCGGGAGGAACTGCCAGGTGATCATGGCGGTCAACCGTCTCCTGATCGGCGTCTCCACTGCCGTGCGCCACCCAGGTCCCCGAGCAGGCGCGCAGGATCGGCTCAAGCGCGGTCACCAAACCGCTGGCCGGCACGATGCATTCAATGCTTTTCCCATTGCGCACATGCATGTACGGCTCTCGATTTGCCACCACCACCAGCTTGCCGCCTTCCAGCTTTCCCTGAATGTGGATGGCCAACCGCTCCGCCGTCCATTGCGATTCGCCCGCCTCGCGAAGCCGCGCTTCGTTTTCTGCGGCGTTGCGGGCCTCGGA
>WNFY01004881.1_pt1 | contig 22869 bp, 21 predicted proteins | sample 5400091 | NCBI WGS metagenome assembly WNFY01 (sample SAMN13153364, study PRJNA577476) | soil metagenome | isolation source: 60 cm soil or saprolite under grassland replicate 1 | place: USA:California | collected 2016-06-15 | reverse complement strand
GACGCCTTCAGAGCCGCGGGCGCGGGCGCCCTTCGCGGCATTCTCGACACTACCGACGAGGAGCTTGTTTCGGTGGACTTCAACGGCAATGCGCACTCGTCCATCGTGGACCTCGGGTCCACCGCGGTCATCGACGGCGCCATGGTCAAGGTCCTTGCCTGGTACGACAACGAGTGGGGATACTCGAACCGGGTGAAGGACCTGATCAAGTACATGGCCAAAAGCCTGTAGCGTTGGCCACGCTGACTATCGAGCAGCTGGACCTCTCGGGGAAGCGTGTCTTCCTCCGGGTGGACCTCAATGTCCCCCTCGAAGACGGGCGGGTCACCGAGGACACGCGTATCCGCGCCGTCCTTCCCACCATCGATCGGTGCCTCAAAGAAGGCGCGGGCGTTCTTCTCGCCTCACACCTGGGGCGACCGAAGGGTAAGCCTGATCCGCGCTACTCGCTCAAGCCGGTGGCCGTCCGGCTCGAGGAGCTGCTCAGCCGCCCCGTGCCCCTTCTCCCGGACTGTGTCGGGCCCGAGGTCGAGGCCGCGGCGGCGGCCCTCAAGCCCGGCGAGGTCATGCTCCTCGAGAATCTTCGCTTTCATGCCGAAGAGGAAGCCAACGATCCCGGGTTCGCCCGCGCCCTGGCGGCTCTGGCCGACGTCTACGTCGACGACGCCTTCGCCGCCGCCCATCGCGCCCACGCCTCGATCGAAGGCATCACGCGCTACTTGAAGCCCGCGGCCGCTGGTCTGCTCATGCAGCGCGAACTCGAGGCCTTGGGGCGCATCTTCGAGCGGCCCGAGCGCCCCGTGGCCGCGGTGCTGGGCGGGGCCAAGGTCTCCGACAAGCTGGCGCTCGTCGAGCATCTGCTCTCCCGCGTGGAGATGCTGCTCATTGGCGGCGGCATGGCCTTCACGTTCCTGTCCGCGCTGGGTTACGGGGTCGGCCGCTCGCTGCTCGAGTCCGAGCGCCTCGAGGCGGCCCGCGCCATTCTCTCTCGGGCGAGGAGCCTCGGGGTGACGGTGCGGCTGCCCGTGGACGTGGTGGCGGCCCCGGGCCTCGACAGCGTGGAAGGTATTCGCACGGTGGGGGTGAGGGAGATCCCGGGCGACCTCATGGGGCTCGATCTTGGTCCGTTGACAGTGGGCCAGTTCAGCTCGGCGCTCAAAGGCGCCCGGACCATCTTGTGGAACGGGCCCATGGGCGTTTTCGAGAAGCCGCCCTTCGCCGCGGGCACGGTGGGGGTCGCGCGCGCCGTGGCCGCTTCCGGGGCCTTCTCGGTGATCGGCGGCGGAGACACGATTGCCGCCGTCCAGCACGCGGGCGTGACCGAGCGCATCGGCTACATCTCGACGGCGGGAGGCGCCTTCCTCGAGTTCCTCGAGGGGCGCGTGCTGCCGGGGGTGGCCGCCCTCGACGAGGCGCCGTGATGCGCACGCCCCTCGTCGTCGGCAACTGGAAGATGCACGGCGGGATCGCGGAAGCCCGCGCCCTCGCCACCGCGATACGTGACGGGCTCAAGCGTCCGCGCGGCGTGGAGGTGGCGGTGTGCCCGCCCTACACGTCGTTGCCCGTGGTCGCGGAGGCGCTCTCCGGCTCGCCCATCGCGTGGGGCGGCCAGAATTGCCACTGGGAGGACAAGGGGAAATCGCTCCGGGCATGCTCGCCGAGCTGGGTTGTCGCTACGTACTGCTCGGGCACTCCGAGCGCCGCCACACCTTCCGCGAGACCGACGAAGAGATCAACCGCAAGGTCATGGCGGCACTTCGACATCACCTCGTGCCGCTCCTGTGCGTGGGCGAGACGGAGGAAGAGCGCCGTCAGGGCCTGACCTTCACGGTGGTGGAGGGACAGCTCCGCGCGGGATGGGCGGGATTGGGGGCCGATGACATTGCCCGCGGGATCCTCGCCTATGAGCCGGTGTGGGCGATCGGGACGGGCGTGAACGCCACTCCGGCCCAGGCCGCGGAAGTACACGGTTACCTTCGCGGGCTCGTCTCCGAGCTCGCCTCGAAGGAGGTCGCCCAATCGCTTCGAATCCTCTACGGCGGCAGCGTCAAGCCCGACAATGCCGCCGAGCTGACGCAGGAACCGGACATCGACGGATCGCTCGTTGGCGGCGCCTCCCTCCAGCCTCAGAGCTTCATCACCATCGCGAAGAAGTCCGCCTCGAAGGGCGGCTCGTCAAAGGAGTGAACCGCGCATGTTCATCCTGATCGTCATCATCCACGTCCTCGTGAGTCTCGTCATCATCGGCCTCGTGCTGCTCCAGTCCGGCAAGGGCGCGGATATTGGTTCCGCCTTTGGGGGGGCGGGCAGCCAGGCGGTGTTCGGCTCGATGGGCACACCCACGGTGCTGGGAAAGATCACGACGGTGGCCGCGACCGCCTTCCTGATCACCTCCTTCTCCCTCGCCGTGCTCTCCCACAAACGCGCCGAAACCATCATGCCCGCCTCCGCCCCTGCCGCGGCTCCCGCTTCGGGCGGCGCGGCGCCGGCCAAGCCGGCGCCCGCACCCACCACCCCCGCGCCCGCGCCGGAGAAGAAGTAGCATGCGGCCCGCGCGCGTCGTCTCTTTGCTCGCGCTGGCTCTGCTCACCCTCGCGGGCCTCCTCGCGGTCGGGGGTGGCGGACGCAGAATCGCCGTGGCCGCGGACGAGCCCGCGGCGAATGAAAAGCCCGCCCACGGCGACACCTTCGTGCAGGCCTCCATCGGCGACATCACCGGCCTCATCCCGAACATCACTTCCGACGGGCCTTCGCACGCGGTGTCCGGCCTGATCTACGACGGGCTGGTTCAGACCGACAAGGACTTGAATTGGGTGCCCTCGATGGCCGAGTCCTGGCAGTTCAGCAAGGACTGTCTCACCCTGACTTTCAAGCTGCGGAAGGACGTGAAGTGGCACGACGGCAAGCCCTTCACCGCCGAAGATGTCCACTTCACGTACAAAACCATGATGAACCCGAAGACTCCCACCGCGTACCGGGACGACTTCGAGCTCGTGCGGGACGTGCAGGTGCTCGATCCGTACACGGTGCGTGTCATCTACTCGCAGCCCTATGCCAAGGCTCTCGGCAGCTGGGGCACGGCCATGCTCCCGAAGCACCTGCTCTCCAAGTACGCGGAGGAGGGCAAGCTCCGGGAAGCTCCCCAGAACACCACGACCCCCATCGGCACGGGACCGTACAAGTTCCAGGAGTGGAAGAGCGGCGAAAAGGTCGTGCTCGTGGCCAACAAGGACTACTACGTCCAGGGACGGCCGTATGTTGGTCGCATCGTGTACCGGGTCATCCCGAGCCAGGCCACCATCTTTCTCGAGCTCAAGGCCAAGGGCGTGGACATGGCGGATCTCACGGCCATCCAGTACGCGCGCCAGACCGACTACGCGGCGTTCAAGCAGGACTACAACAAGTACCGCTACTCCGCCAATCGCTACACGTATTTCGGCTTCAACCTGAAGGATCCACGCTTCGCGGACAAGCGGGTGAGACAGGCGTTCGCGTATGCCATCAACAAGCCCGAGCTGATCGAAGGTGTGGTCATGGGGCTGGCCCGCGAGGCGACGGGGCCGTACCGCCCGGGCACCTGGGCCTACACGGACAAGGTGAAGCGCTACCCGTACGATCCGGCCAAGGCCAGGCAGCTCCTCGCCGCCGCCGGCTGGACAGACCGAAACGGTGACGGGATCCTTCGCAACAAGGACGGCCAGCCTTTCAGCTTCACCATCCGGACGAATCAGGGCAACGAAGAGCGCAAGAAGCTCGCGGAGCTGATCCAGCAGCGGCTCAAAGAGATCGGGGTCCAGACGGATATCCAGACCATCGAGTGGGCCGCGTTTCTCAAGGAATACATCAAGCAGAAGCGCTTCGAGGTGATCATCCTCGGCTGGGGCACGGGCATCGATCCGGATCAGTACGCGATCTGGCACTCATCGCAGATGGGTCCCGATCAGCTCAACCAGATCTCCTACGCGAATCCCGAGGTGGACGCGCTCCTCGAAAAGGGCCGCACCTCCTGCAATCAGAAGGATCGCGTGGCGACCTACCAGCGAATCCAGGAGATTCTCGCCGAGGACCAGCCGCTCATCTTCCTGTACTTCAACGACGCGCTCCCCGCGGTATCCTCCCGCGTGCGCGGGATCAAGCCGGAGCCGTCGGGCATCAGCTACAACTTCATCGACTGGTTCGTGCCGAAGGCTCTGCAGCGTTATACGTCCGGCTAGATGGCGCTTTTTGCTCTGCGCCGGCTGGTGCTGGCGATCCCGCTCCTCATCGGGATCACCTTCATCTCTTTCCTGGTCATTCAGCTGGCGCCGGGCGGGCCGTTCGACTACATCCGCGGGGAGGAGTCGGGACAAGACTCCAAGCTCATCGAGCGGCTGAACAAGGAATACGGGCTCGACCAGCCGATTTACGTCCAGTACTGGCGCTGGCTCATCCGTATCGGCCGGCTCGACTTCGGCCGGTCCTTCCAGCCCGACGCCAAGCCCGTGCTCACCAAGATCGGCGAGCGGCTTCCCATTACCCTCTTCCTCAACCTGATCCAGATGATCATCATCGTGGCCTTCGCCATTCCCATCGGCGTCGCCTCGGCCACGCGTCAGTACTCGATCTTCGACAAAGTCACCACCGTGTTCGTCTTCATCGGTTTCGCCACCCCCGATTTCTGGCTGGCCCTCCTCCTCATGATCCTCTTCGGAGTGCAGCTCGACTGGCTGCCCATCTCCGGGCTGCGCTCCCTGAACTACGAATACATGAGCTTCTGGCGGCAGCAGATCGATTTCCTGTCCCACCTGATCCTGCCCGTGACCGTCGTCGCCTTCGGAGGATTGGCCGGGCTCTCGCGCTACATGAGGCAGAGCATGCTGGAGGTCGTTCGCCAGGACTACGTGCAGACCGCCCGCGCCAAGGGATTGCCCGAGCCCGTGGTCATCGGCAAGCATGCGCTCCGGAATGCCCTGCTCCCCGTAGTGACCATCCTCGGCCTCTCCCTGCCCGGACTCATCGGGGGCAGCGTCATCATCGAGAGCATCTTCGCCATCCCGGGCATGGGCCAGCTCATGGTCCAGTCTGTCTTCTCGCGCGACTATCCGGTCATCATGGGCAATCTCGTCATCGTGGCCACCCTGACCCTCCTCGCCAACCTCTTCGCCGATCTCGCCTACGGGATGGTGGATCCGCGCATCCGCTTCGCGGGACGGCGGGGGCGGCGACGGCGCTAGGATGCCGCCGACGTGGGGAGCACGGCGGGGGGAGCTGAGCCAGTTCTGGCGGACGTTCAAGCGTAATCAGCTCGCCTGCGTGGGGGCGGTCGTGGTCGGTGTTCTCGTGGCCGTGGCCATTCTCGCCCCGGCCCTCGCCCCATGGGACCCGAACAAGCCTGACATGAAGAGGATCCTCGAGTCGCCGTCCGGCAAGCATTGGTTCGGCACCGATCAGATCGGTCGCGACGTATTCTCGAGGCTGCTCTACGGCTCGCGTATCTCGCTGGCCGTGGGCTTCGTCTCCGTGGGCATTGCCACCCTCATCGGTGTCCTCCTCGGCGCCTCCGCCGGCTATCACGGCGGTATCGTCGACGGCGCCATCATGCGGCTGGTGGACCTCATGCTGGTGTTTCCGCGCTTCTTCCTGCTCTTGGCCGTGCTGGCCTTCCTGAAGCCCTCCATCTGGACCATCATGACCGTGATCGGCATGACGGGCTGGATGGGCGTGACCCGTCTCGTGCGCGCCGAGTTCCTCGCCCTTCGCGAGCGCGAATTCGTCATCTGGTCGGAGTCCATCGGGGCGGGCGCTCTCCGGGTCATCTTCAAGCACATCCTGCCCAATGCGCTGGCCCCGGTGCTCGTGGCCATGACGCTCGGCATTCCCGCCGCCATCCTCACCGAGTCCGGCCTGTCCTTCCTGGGCCTGGGTGTCCAGCCACCCTACGCGACCTGGGGCAATATCCTGAACGACGGCAAGGACCTCATCACGTATGCGTGGTGGTTGACGCTCTATCCCGGCCTGGCCATCCTGGTCACCGTGCTCTCCTACAATCTTCTCGGCGAGGGGATACGCGACGCGCTCGACCCGCGGCTGCGCCAATCCGCAGTCGGACGCGTGCTTCGGCTCGGCCGCTGATTGACAAGCCGCTCGCGGCCACGGCATACTCTGCCTTCGCGGGGCCGAAGTGGCGGAATTGGCAGACGCGCACGTTTGAGGGGCGTGTGGGGCAACCCGTGGGGGTTCGAGTCCCCCCTTCGGCACCATTCCTTCCTGACGATATCCAGCTTGCTCAGACGCCGGGCATCGAATCGTTCGCCGAGGCCTGTTGCGCTTGTGAAAGCTGTGCCATAATGACCACAGCCCAACGGGAAAAAGGACAAGTCTCCATGGGATTTCCGCTTCCCCTCCTCGAGTCGACGAGGCCCGCGACCGCGCCCAAGCCGGCATGGCTCAAAGTGCGCGCACCCGGCGGCCCAAACTACATCCGTCTCAAGGGTCTCATGCGGGAGTGGAACCTTCACTCCGTGTGCGAGGAAGCGCACTGTCCGAATATCGGCGAGTGCTGGGAAGACTCGACGGCCACCTTCATGATCCTGGGTGATACCTGCACGAGGAACTGCGGCTATTGCGCGGTGTCGCACGGCAAGCCCGTGTGGGAGGATCGCGAGGAGCCGGAGCGCGTGGGCCGCGCCGTGGGCGAGCTCCGGCTCGAGCACGTGGTCATCACTTCCGTCAATCGCGACGATCTGGCCGACGGCGGTGCGGGCGCGTTCGCGGCGACGGTGCGTGCCATCCGGCGCTCCGCGACGGGCTGCCGCGTCGAGCTGCTGATCCCGGACTTTCAGGGCAAGGCGGAGGCGCTCCAGAGGGTGATCGACGCCGTCCCCGATGTCCTCAACCACAATACCGAGACGGTGCCACGCCTCTACAAGCTGGCCCGTCACGGCGGGCGTTACGAGCGCACCCTCGAGCTCTTCCGGCGCGCGCGCCGGGCGGCGCCGCGCCTCCTCACGAAGTCTGGGATCATTCTCGGCCTGGGCGAGGAGCGGGCGGAGCTGCTCGAGACCATGCGCGATCTCCGGGCCGCCGACGTCAATATCCTCACCCTCGGCCAGTATCTTCGCCCCTCCCCGCAGCACCTCCCGGTCGCCCGCTACTACACGCCGGACGAATTCGCGGAGCTCGGGGAGGCCGGTCGCGCCATGGGTTTCGCTCACGTCGAGTCGGGGCCCCTCGTGCGCTCCTCGTATCACGCCAAGCGCCACCTCGACGGCGTTCCTGCAGGCAACGGATCATGAGCAAGCTCGTGATTGCTCGGCGTCGGTGGGGGGGTCTGGGGGAGGAGCGGCGCTCCTGCCGGCCGCAACGGACCATGACCCGCCTCGTGATTGCTCGGCGTCGGTGGGGGGGTCTGGGGGAGGAGCGGCGCTCGCTCCCCCCCAGGACCTAATGGAATACATCCCCATCCTGATGGTGTTCGCGGTGTCCGCCCTCGTGGCGGCCGCGCTTCTCGGCATCCCCGCCTTGATCGCCCCGCGGCGCTACTCGCGGATCAAGATGGAGCCTTTCGAGTGCGGCAAGGATCCCGTCGCCCTGCCCGAGGGGCGCTTCGCCATCAAGTTCTCGACCATCGCCATCTTCTTCATCATCTTCGACATCGAGCTGCTCTTCGTCTGGCCGTGGGCCACGGTATTCAAGAGCCTCGGCTGGTTCGGCTACTCGGTCATGCTGGTTTTCCTGGGCGTGCTCATGCTCGGGTTTCTCTACATATGGCAGAAACGGGGGCTCGAATGGGAGTAGGTAGCTTCTTCACCTCCAGGCTCGACGAGGCCATCGGGTGGGCGCGAAAATTCTCCATCTTCCAGTATCCGTTCGTGACGGCGTGCTGCGGCATGGAGTACATGGCCACCGCCTGCTCCCACTACGACGTCGACCGGTTCGGCGCCGGCCTGCCTCGCTTCTCCCCCCGCCAGGCCGACGTTCTCTTTGTGGTGGGCACGATCAGCCACAAGATGGCACCCGTGCTCAAGCGGATCTACGACCAGATGTGCGAGCCCAAGTGGGTGGTCGCCTTCGGTGTCTGCACCTGCACCGGCGGCTTCTACAATAACTACGCGACGGTTCAGGGGATCGACACCATCATCCCCGTGGACGTCTACATTCCCGGCTGCCCGCCTCGTCCGGAGAGCGTCATCGACGGCCTGATGAAGCTCCAGGACAAGATCGCCGCGGGCGCGCAGCGCTACTAGGACCAGCCATGGAGGGATCGGCCATCCTCGCGCGGCTGCGCGGGCGCCTCGGCGCGCGGGTGCTCGACACGCACGAGCGTCACGGGGACCACACGGCCGTGATCGCTCCTGAAGGCATCGTCGACGCGCTCCGCTTCTGCCGCGACGAAGCGGACCTCCGCTTCGACATGCTCATGGACCTCACGGCGGTGGACTATCTCAAGTATCCGGGGCGCGAGGACGGGCCGCGCTTCGACGTCGTCTATCATCTGTATTCCGTGGGCCACCATCACCGGGTGCGGCTCAAGGTCCCCGTCGAACAGGACGCGCCCTCCGTGCCGACGGCCAGCGGGCTCTGGCCTATCGCCAATTGGCTCGAGCGCGAAGTGTGGGACATGTACGGTATCCGCTTCGACGGCCACCCTGATCTGCGACGCCTCCTCCTGTACGAAGAGTTCGTCGGCCATCCCCTGCGCAAGGACTACCCCATGGAGCGCCGCCAGCCTCTCATAGGGCCGAACGTCTAGCCGTGCCAGAGCGAACTGCGCGCGAGCTGTTTTTGGGACAAGGACCCGGGGCAGGAGCGGGCAGCCAGAACCTCTACGTCAACATGGGCCCGGCGCATCCGGCCATGCACGGCATCATCCGCATCTTCGCCGAGCTCGACGGCGAGATGGTGGTCAAGGCCGACATGGAGATCGGCTATCTCCACCGCGCCTTCGAGAAGGATTGTGAGGCCGGCCCCTACAACAATGCCATACCCTATACGGACCGGCTGAACTACGTCTCGCCCCTCATCAACAACTTCGCCTACGCCTCGGCGGTGGAGAAGCTCCTCGGTATCGAGATCACCGACCGCTGCAAGTACATCCGCGTGGTCATGAGCGAGATTTCGCGGATCTGCGATCACCTCACGTGCGTGGGGGCCTCCGCCATGGAGCTGGGCGCCTTCACGGTGTTCCTCTACATGATCAAGGCGCGCGAATTCCTGTGGGAGCTCGTGGAAGACGTCACGGGCGCGCGCCTGACCATCTCCTACGGCCGCGTGGGCGGGGTCAAGGCCGATCTTCCCGACGCCTTCGGCATCAAGGTGCGCAAGGCCTTCGCGGAGACGCGGGAGGTCTTGAACGAGGTCCACACGCTCGTCACCGGCAACCGCATCTTCATGGATCGCATGGTCGGGGTGGGGGCGCTCTCCGCGCAAGAGAGCATCGCGTGGGGGATCACGGGCCCCCTCCTTCGCGCCACCGGGGTGCCCTTCGACCTTCGCCGCGTGCAGCCCTACTGGGCGTACGACCGCGTCGAGTTCGAGGTGCCGCTCGGCAAGAATGGTGACAACTTCGACCGCTACCTGGTCCGCATGGCCGAGATGGAGCAGTCCATGCGCATGGTCGAGCAGGCGCTGGAGGGCATGCCCGGCGGTGCCATCAACGTGGACTACGAGGGGCGCGAGATCCCGGTGGATGCCTACGTGGATCGGGGAAAGCAGGGCAAGACCGAGGGGCTCCTCCTCCTGCCCATTGCGCTGTCGCCCAACCTCCAGGGCCAGGGGCGCGACGCTCAGTCGCGGGTCAATGTCCATGACAAGAGGGTGGTGCTACCCCCCAAGGAGACGGCCTACGGTTCCATCGAAGGCTTGATGAACCATTTCATGCTCGTCATGGACGGTTACGGCATCCGGCCCCCGGCCGGCGAGGCCTATTTCTCGGCCGAGGGCGCCAATGGTGAGCTCGGCTTCTACGTCGTTTCGGACGGGAGCGACCGCCCGTACCGCGTGCGTTGCCGTCCGCCCTGTCTGCCGCCCGTGGCCGCGCTGCCGCGGATGATCGAGGGGCAGATGATCGCCGACATCATTCCGACCTTCGGCTCCGTCAACATGATCGGGGGAGAGCTCGATAGATGACGCGCATCGTTTCCCGGCCGAGGGGCTTCGCATGAGCGATGCGCGGAATCCGGAGTTCACGCCGGAGCAGCTGGCCGAGGTGCGGCGGCTCCAGGGACTCTACCCCGACAAGCGTGGCGCCCTTCTTCCCGTGCTCCATCTGGCCCAGGACACCTTCGGGTACATCTCCCTCGAGATCGAGGAGTACGTGGCGGGGCTGTTCGAGCTCTACCCCGCCCACGTCCACGAGGTGGTCACGTTCTACACGCTTTTCTTTCAGAAGCCCAAGGGCCGGCATGTGGTCTCCGTCTGCCACAACATTTCCTGCTACCTGATGAACTCGAAGGGCATCATCCAGCACGTGGAAGAGCGACTGGGCATCGATCCGGGGGAGACGACCCCGGATGGGCGCGTGACGTTCCTGACCGTCGAATGCCTGTGCGCCTGTGAGCAGGCCCCCATGATGCAGGTGGACGACCGCTACGAGGGCAATCTGACGAACGAGAAGGTCGATCGCATCCTGGACGGGCTTCGCTGATGGCCGAGAAAATCTTCACCCGCAACGGCCGCCATCACGGAAGAAGTCAAGAAGGCGAACCTCCGCGGCCTGGGCGGCGCGGCCTTCCCCACGGGCGTCAAGTGGGGTTTCATTCCCAAGGCGTCGACGGCGCCCCGGTATCTCGTCATCAATGCCGACGAGGGCGAGCCGGGAACCTTCAAGGACCGCTATCTGATGGAGCGTGACCCCCACGCCCTCATCGAGGGCATGGTCATCGCCGCCCGCGCCATCGGCTCGCAGCTGGGCTTCGTCTACATCCGCGGCGAATACGTGCAGCCGTGGCGGGTGCTCGACGGCGCCGTCCGCGAGGCCTACGCGGCGGGGCTCCTCGGGAAGAACATCCAGGGCTCGGGTACCGATTTCGACGTGGTGCTCCACCGGGGCGCCGGCGCCTATATCTGCGGTGAGGAGACGGGTCTCCTTTCCTCTCTCGAGGGGAAGAAGGGATGGCCCAAGATCAAGCCGCCTTTCCCCGCGGTCAAGGGCGCCTTCGGCAACCCTACCATCGTCAACAATGTCGAGACCATCATGGCCGTGCCCCATATCATCAACCGGGGCGCGGAGTGGTTCGCGGGCCTCGGCACCAAGGGGCAGGGCGGCACGCGCCTCTACTCCGTGTCCGGCCACGTCGAGAAGCCCGGTATCGTCGAAGCGCCGGTGACGGTCACCCTCCGCCAGCTGATCTACGATCACTGCGGGGGGATTCGCGGCGGACGCCGGCTCAAGGGCGTGGTGCCGGGCGGCTCCTCCGCGGCCATCCTCACCCCCGACGAGATCGACATCCCCATGGACGCGGACGGGCCCAAGAGCAAGGGTTCCATGATCGGCTCCGCCGGGGTCATCGTGATGGACGAGACGGTGTCCATCCCCGAGGCGCTCATGGTGGTGGCACGCTTCTACGCCCACGAAAGCTGTGGCCAGTGCACTCCGTGCCGCGAGTCGACGGGCTGGATCTACAAGATGACCCACCGCCTCGTCGAGGGCAAAGGGCGCAAGGAAGATCTCGATACCATTCTCGACGTGGCGAAACGGGGAGCGGGGACGACCATTTGCGCCTTCTACGACGGCGCGGTCGGTCCCTACATCAGCTACATCGAGAAATTCCGCTCGGAGTTCGAGGACCTGATTCGGAGCGAAGCCCATGCCTAGCCGGCTCCCGAGCCCGCGGAGCTGAACCTCTATGCCTAAGCTCACCATCAATGGTCAGGTGCTCGAGGTGCCCGAGGGGACCAACCTCATCGAGGCGGCCAAAGCCATCGGGGTCGAAGTGCCTCACTACTGCTATCACCCGTCACTGTCCATCGCCGGCCAGTGCCGTCTCTGCATGGTGGACATCGAGAAGGTGCCGCGCCCGCAGATTGCCTGCAACACTCAGGCGGCCGAGGGCATGGTGGTGGATACGGAGACGGACCGCGTGAAGGACACGCGGCGCTCCATGATGGAATTTCACCTCATCAACCACCCCCTGGACTGCCCAGTGTGCGACCAGGCAGGTGAGTGCTTCCTGCAGATCTACTACATGAAGCACGGCCTCTACGACCCGCGTATGACCGACGAGAAGGTCCACAAGCCCAAGGCGGTGCCCCTCGGCCCCCACGTCATTCTGGACGCCGAGCGCTGCATCCTCTGCTCCCGCTGTGTCCGCTACTGCGACGAGGTGACGCACACGGGAGAGCTCGGCATCTTCCAGCGCGGCGACCACTCCGAGATCGGTCTCTTCCCGGGCCAGGCGCTCGAGAACAAGTATTCGGGCAACGTGATCGACATCTGCCCGGTGGGCGCGCTCACGGATCGGGACTTCCGCTTCAAGGTGCGCGTGTGGTATCTCGACACGGCCAAGAGCGTCTGCAACGGCTGCGCCCGCGGCTGCAACATCGAGGTCCACACCAACAAGGATCGCCACCACCACAACGAGGGCCGGCGGGTGGCGCGGCTCAAGCCGCGCTTCAACGCGGACGTCAACAAGTGGTGGGTGTGTGACGCCGGGCGCTACGGCTTCCGATGGATCGACGACAAGAGCCGGCTCCTCCAGCCCCTCCATCGCGTGGGCGCGCAGGGAACCGACGTCTCATGGGATCGCGCTCTCCAGGAAGTGGTGGCGTCGCTCGGACGCTATCGACCCGAGGAGATCGGGCTCCTCGCTTCCCCGCAGATGTCCAATGAAGACCTGTGGACGCTCAGGCGGCTTGCCGACCAGCTCGGCGTGAAGAATCTCGATTTCCAGGTGCCTCCGGCCGCCCCGGGCGACCAAGACGACTTCCTCATCCGGGCCGACAAGAATCCCAATACCCGCGGGGCCGTGCTCTGCGGCATCGCCCCGGGCCCGGGTGGGCTCGATGCGCCGGGCATGCTTCGCGCGGCACGCGAGAAGCGGATCAAGCTCCTGTGGATCTTCCATCACGATCTGGCCGCCTCCGCTTGGCCCGAAGCCGAAGTGCGGGCCGCCCTCGAGGGGGCGGACACCGTGATCTTCCAGGGCACCAAGGCCAACGACGCATCGGCACGGGCGCACCTCGTCCTGCCCAGCGCCGCCTACGTGGAGCGCGAGGGTACCTTCACCAATTTCCAGGGCCGCGTCCAGCGCTTCCGCACCGCCGTCCCGCCCCTCGGCTCCGCGTGGCCCGACTGGATGATCCTGTCCTTCGTAGGCAAGGCGCTGGGCTTCACCGACCCGGTGTTCACCGCCGAGCGCTCCGAGCAGATCTTCACGGCCCTCGCGGCCGCGGCCCCGCCGTTCACCGGCATGACGTACCGCGCGATTGGCGATACAGGTGCCATGGTGAAAGCATGAGCAATCTGGCCCTCGATCTCCTGCTCCAGGCCATTCCCGTGGCCTTCACCATGTTCGTGGTGCTGAACTTCGGCGGGCTCTTGACCTGGGTCGAGCGCAAGCAGTCGGCCATCATGCAGGACCGGCTGGGGGCCAACCGCGCGAGCATCTTCGGGATTCGCATCCTCGGCCTCCTGCATCCGCTGGCCGACGCCATCAAGATGCTGACCAAAGAAGACTTCATGCCGGCCCGGGCGGACCGGCTGATGTTCAAGCTCGCCCCCTTCGTGTCCGTCTTCTTCGCCCTCTCCGCCTTCGCGTCGATACCCTTCGGTGACACCCTGAGGATCGCGGGGCGAGAGATCCAGCTCCAGGCGGTGACGCTCAACGTGGGCATCCTCTACGTGCTCGCCATGCTCTCCCTCGGCGTGTACGGCCTCATGATGGCGGGCTGGGCCTCCGCCAATAATTACGCGCTTCTCGGCGGTCAGCGGGCCGCCGCCCTCATGATCTCGGCGGAGGTGGCCATCGGCGCCTCGATCATGGGCGTGGTCATGGTCTACGGTTCGCTCAACATGCAGGACATCGCGCGCGCCCAGGGGCTTCCCCTCCTCCCCCAGTACTTCGGGCCGTGGATTCCCGCCTGGGGCATCCTCACCCAGCCCCTGGCCTTTGTCCTGTTTCTGACCGCGGGAATCGCCGCCACCAAGCGCATCCCCTTCGACATGCCGGAAGGCGAGTCGGAGATCATCGGCTATTTCGTGGAATACAGCGGGATGAAGTTCGGCATGTTCGCCATGGCGGACTTCCTCGAGACGGTGGTGATCGCGGGCATGACCACCGCGCTCTTCCTGGGCGGCTGGCAGATACCGTACCTCGCCTCGGCCGGATTCTCCTTCCCGTGGGGGATGGAGGTGCCCCTGCCGCACCTCCTCGTCACCGGGATGCAGGTGGTCGCCTTCCTCACCAAGGTCGTGGTGCTGATCTGGTTCCTCATGCTCATTCGCTGGACGCTGCCGCGCTTTCGCTACGATCAGGCCATGCGTCTCGGCTGGCTCGGTCTCTTCCCCCTCTCCATCCTCAATATCGTGATCACCGGGCTCGTCCTCCTCCTGCTCGGGAAGGCCTGACCATGACTTCCCCCTACCAGAGCAGCAATACGCCGGCGGATCCGCGGCACTCAAGCCGGCTGGGCTTGGCCCAGCGCTTCTATCTCCTCGAGGTGCTGTCCGGACTCAAGCTCACGGGCCTCCGCTTCTTCGCCAACATGGCGCGGCACACGCTCCACACCGTGTTCCGCGTGAAGAGCGCCCACGGCGCGGTGACCATTCAATACCCAGACGAGCGGCGGCCCTATTCGCCACGGCTCCGGAGCCTGCACCGGCTCGTGCGGCGGGACGACGGCTCGCCGCGCTGTGTCGCCTGCATGATGTGCGAGACGGTCTGCCCCGCCCACTGCATCTACATCGTGGCCACCGAGCATCCGAACCCCGAGATCGAGAAAGTGCCCGAGCGCTTCGACATCGACCTGGGCAAGTGCGTATTCTGCGGCTACTGTGTCGAGGCCTGCCCCGAGGACGCCATCCGCATGGACACGGGGATACTGGAGTTCTCGTCCTTCAGCCGCGGCGGGATGATCTACACCAAGGAGACATTGCTGGCCCTCGAGCCGGCGGGGCCCCACGGGGTGCCCACCTCGCCCGTGCCCATTCCCGCGGATCGGCCCATGCCGGTGATCCGGAGCACGCCGTCATGACGGCCGGGCTGCTCACCTTCTGGATCCTCGCGGTGATGGCGGTGGCCTCGGCCGCGGGCGTGGTGCTCAAGCGAAACCCCATCCACAGCGCGCTCTTCCTCGTCGTGCACCTGGCGACCCTCGCCGCGTTCTTCCTCAAGATGCGCGCGGAGTTCCTCGCCACCGCGCAGGTCATCGTCTATGCGGGCGCCATCGCCATCCTCTTCGTCTTCGCCATCATGGTGCTCATCCCTGGCCGGGAGGAAACGGGCCCCGATCCGCTGCGCGCGCAGCGCCTCCTCGCCGTTCCCGTGGCCGGTCTCCTCCTCGTCCTGCTCGCCGTGATGCTGCGCTCGACGCTGTTCGCGGGGGCCGAACCGGCAGGGCCCGTGGCGGGCGGGGTGGCCACGATCGGGCGCGCCCTCTTCACCGACTACCTCTTTCCGTTCGAAGTGACATCGGTTCTCCTCCTCGTCGCCCTCGTGGGCGTGATCGCGCTCGCCAAGCGCCGGGTGGCCTGATCGTGGTGCCCGCCTCGTATTACGTGGGAGTGTCGGCGGTGCTCTTCGTCATTGGGGCCCTCGGCGTGCTCGTCCGGCGCAATCCGCTCGTCATCTTCATGTCCATTGAGATCATGCTCAACGCCGCCAATCTGGCGTTCGTGGCCTTCGGCCAGCGCCACGGCTCGATCGACGGGCAGGCGCTCGTCTTCTTCGTCCTGTGCGTGGCGGCCGCCGAGGTCGCCGTCGGCCTCGCCATCATCGTGGCCATATTCCGGCTCCGCCGCCGCCTCTCGGTGGACGAGCTGTCTCTCATGCGGGGGTAGCATTATGGCGCAAACGAAAGTCGCGCTTCCCAGCGCCCGGCTCGACACAGAGCTGGCCCGTCGCCTTCTCACCCAGATGCAGCTGATCCGACGCTTCGAGGAGAAAGCCGCCGAGATGTATGCCATGGGGAAGATCGGCGGCTTCCTGCATCTCTATATCGGCCAGGAGGCGGTGGCGGTGGGCGCCACCTCGGCGACGCGGCTCGACGACTATGCGGTGTCGTCATACCGGGAGCACGGCCACTGCCTCGCCAAGGGCTCAGACCCCAAGCGGATCATGGCCGAGCTGTTCGGCCGCGCCGACGGACTTTCGAAGGGGAAGGGCGGCTCGATGCATCTCTTCGACAAGAGCGTCAACTTCCTGGGCGGCCACGGCATCGTGGGCGCCCATCTGCCCCTGGCGGCCGGGGCGGGCTTCGGGATCAAGTACCAGGGGGGCGACCAGGTCGTGTTGTGTTACTTCGGCGACGGTGCCGTGCCGGAGGGGGAGTTCCACGAGTCGCTGAACCTGGCCGCCCTGTGGAAGCTGCCCGTCATCTTCATCTGCGAGAACAATCGCTATGCCATGGGCACGGCCATCCACCGGGCTCTGGCCCAGACCGAGATCTGGCGCTTCGCCGAGACCTACGGCATCCACGGGGAGGCGGTGGACGGCATGGACGTGCTGGCCATACGCGAATGCGTGGGGCGGGCGGTGGAGCGCGCGCGTCGCGACAAGGTGCCCGCCCTCATAGAAGCCCGCACCTACCGCTTCCGTGGGCACTCGATGCGCGACCCGGCGGGCGCGGTGTACCGGACGAAAGAGGAGGTCGAGCGCGAGAAGCTGCGCGACCCCATCGCCATGTTCGGCGAGCGCTGCGTGAAGGACGGTGCCCTCACCGAAGCCGATCTCAAGCTGATCGAGAAGGCCGTGTACGACCAGGTGGACGAGGCGGTGGCCTTCGCCGAGGCCTCGCCGGAGCCCGCGCCCGAGGAACTGTTCACCGACGTGTACAAGGACTGATGCCGTGGCGGTTATGACCTATCGGGAGGCGCTCAATCTGGCCCTGCGGGAGGAGATGCGCCGCGATCCGCGCGTATTCGTCATGGGCGAGGAGGTCGGGCTCTACGAGGGCGCCTACAAGGTGACGCAGGGGCTGCTCAAGGAGTTCGGGGAGAAGCGCATCATCGACACCCCCATCTGCGAGTCGGGCTTCACCGGCATCGGAGTGGGCGCGGCCATGCTGGGGCTCCGTCCCGTGGTCGAGATGATGACCTTCAACTTCTCCATCCTCGCCCTCGACCAGATCGTCAACTCCGCGGCCAAGCTCTGCTACATGTCGGGCGGCCAGTACAACATCCCCCTCGTGGTGAGGGGACCGGGCGGGCCCGCCTCGCAGCTGGCCGCCCAGCATTCTCAGAGCATGGAGACGTACTTCTACCATGTCCCCGGGCTCAAGGTCGTGCGCCCGTCCACGCCCGGGGACGCCAAGGGACTTCTCAAGTCGTCCATTCGCGACGAGAACCCGGTCATCTTCATCGAGTCGGAGACGCTCTACGCGATCAAGGGTGAGGTGCCGGAGGATCCCGAGTACCTGATTCCCCTCGGCCAGGCCGCCATCCGCCGGGAAGGCACCGACGTCACCGTCATCGCGTACATGGGCATGCTCTATCGCGCCCTCGAGATCGCCGAGGAGCTCGCCCAGGAGGGCATCTCCATAGAGATCGTCGACCCGCGGACCCTCCGTCCCATGGACACGGAGACCATCGTGGGCTCGGTGCGCAAGACCCACCGCTGTGTGGTGATCGAAGCGGGCGCGGGCTTTGCCGGCATGGGCTCGGAGATCGCGGCGGAGGTGCAGGAGGAGGCCTTCGACGATCTCGACGCGCCGGTGGCCCGCATCACCGGTGAAAACGCTCCGATGCCCTATGCGCGGAATCTCGAGCTGCTCAAGACCCCGTCAAAGGCCAAGATCGCCGCGGCGATCCGAAAGGTCTGCGCATGATCACCAAGGTCCTGATGCCCAAGCTCAGCGACGCGATGGAGACAGGGAAGGTCATCAAGTGGCTCAAGAAGGAAGGCGATGCCGTCAAGGGCGGCGATGTCATCGCGGAGATAGAGACCGACAAGGCCAATGTGGAGATCGAGGCCTTTGGCGGAGGGGTCCTGCGCAAGATTGTGGTCGGCGAGGGCGGGCAGGTGCCGGTGGGCGACATGATCGGTGTCATCGCCGATCCCGCCGACGATATCGGCTCCGTGGCCACGGCCCCTCCTCCTCGACCCGCCCCGGCGGCGCCTGCTCCGGCCCAGAGCGCGGCTCCGTCAACGGCCCAGCCGGGTCCGCTGCCCGCTATGGAATCGTACAAATCCGCACCGGCCACGAACATGGTCGTCCCCATGTCAGCAGGGCAGCCCGCCCAGGCGCCGGGACGCGACGGCAGGATCAAGGCCTCGCCCCTCGCCCGCAAAGTCGCCGCCCAGTCCGGCGTCGACCTTCGGCTGCTCCAGGGGACGGGCCCCGGCGGCCGCATCGTGAGGCGCGATGTCGAGACCGCGACGGCCGCCCCGCGTCCGGCGGCTGCGCCCGTGGTTCCCGCCGCCCCCGCCGCTCCCAAGCGAGAGTTCGTTATTCCTCAGAGAGGCGAAGCGGAGTTCGAGGACAAGCCGCTCTCCGCGATGCGCGCGGTCATCGCCAAGCGCATGCCGCTGTCCAAGGCTCCCGTGCCCCACTTCTACGTCACGTCGGAAGTGTCCATGGACCGCGCGTGGGCGCTCCGCACCGAGCTCAACGGGCTCGAGGGGCAGCCCAAGGTCTCCCTCACCGACATGGTCATCAAGGCCTGTGCCCTCGCCCTTCTCAAGAACCCGGGCGTGAACGCGCAGCTCCAGGGGCAGAACCTCCGCGTCTTCAATCGCGCGCACATCGGCATCGCCGTCGCGCTGGACGAGGGGTTGATCACGCCCGTTCTGCGCGACTGCGACGTCAAGCCGCTCGCCCAGATCGCCGTGGAGGCCCGTGACCTGGCCGAGCGCGCCCGGGGAGGCAAGCTCCGCGCCCAGGAATTCTCCGGGGCCACCTTCTCCGTATCCAATCTCGGCATGTACGACGTTGAGGAGTTCTCGGCGATCATCAACCCGCCGGAGGGCGCCATTCTCGCCGTGGGCGCAGTCCTGGAGAAGCCGGTGGCCGAGGGAGGCCAGATCCGCGTGGGGCGGCGCATGAAGATGACCATCTCCTGCGACCACCGCGTGATGGACGGCGCCATGGGTGCCCGCTTTCTGCAGGACGTCAAGCGTCTCCTGGAAGAGCCCCTGCGCCTCCTCGTCTAGTCCCGTGGCGAACCAGGCTTTCGACGTGGTGGTGGTAGGCACAGGGCCGGGCGGCTATGTCGCGGCCATCCGGTGCGCGCAGCTTGGCCTCTCCGTGGCCGCGGTCGAGGACGACCGGCCCGGCGGAGTGTGCCTCAACTGGGGCTGCATCCCCACCAAGGCACTCCTGCGTAATGCCGAAGTGGTAGGGCTGTTCCACCGCGCCGAGGAGTTCGGCATCACGGTGGGAGAGTGGAAGGCCGACTACGCCCAAGCCATTCAGCGATCGCGCCGGGTCGCCGACCGCATGGCCAAGGGGGTCGAGTTCCTCTTTCGCAAGAACAAGATCACCCTCCTGGCCGGCTCGGGCACCCTCAAGGCCAAGAACCTGGTCGAGGTGAAGGGGAAAGACGGCGCGCAGACCCTCGAGGCGCGCCGGGCCGTGATCCTCGCCACGGGCTCCGAGCCCAAGTCGTTGCCGGGCACCACCATCGACGAGACCCAGGTGATCTCCTCGAACGGCGCGGTGAGGGCGGAGTCGCGGCCGGCTTCGCTCATGGTCATCGGCGCGGGCGCCGTGGGCATGGAATTCGCCGACGTTTACCGCGCCTACGGCGTCGAGGTGACGGTGCTGGAGGCGCTACCGCGCGTGCTGCCCGTGGAGGACGAGGAAGCCTCCGCGCAGATCGCGCGCCTCTTCACGAGGCGGGGCGTAACCATTCGCACCGGCGTGACGGTCGTCAAGGTCACGCCGGGCAAGGGGCAAGTCGCGGTGGAGATCGAGGCCGAGGGCAAGCGCGAAACGCTGGTCGCCGCCCAGGTCTTGATGGCCGTGGGGCGCGCGGCGCGCACCAAAGGCCTGGGTCTCGAAGCGCTCGGTGTCGCGACGGAGCGTGGGCTGGTGACGGTGGGACCGACCATGGAGACCAGCATGAAGGGCGTCTTCGCGGTGGGTGACATGGCGGGGCGGCAGATGCTCGCGCACAAGGCCATGGCCGAAGGGGTAGTGGCGGCGGAGACCATCGCGGGACGCTCACCGCGTCCGGTGGACTACGGCAATGTTCCCTCCTGCACCTACTGCCGTCCCCAGGTCGCCTCGATTGGGCTGTCGGAAGCGGCGGCCAAGACCGATGGACGCGAGGTCAGCGTCGGGCGATTTCCCTTCACGGCCAATGGCAAGGCGGTCGCGTTGGGAGAGACGGAAGGCTTTCTGAAGGTCGTAGCCGACAAGCGCACGGGGGAAATCCTCGGCGTCCACATCGTGGGCCCCGAGGCGACGGAACTGATCCACGAATTCGCGGTGGGGCGCACGCTCGAGGCGACGCTCGAAGAGATCATCCACACGATACATGCGCATCCGACTCTGTCGGAGGCATCGCTCGAAGCGACCCTCGCCGCGCTGGGGCAGGCCATACATATTTAACTGCGGGGGCCTCGAAATGGCCCCCGCACTCCCCCCGTTTTGCGTCTCGGCTCGCCCTTGGGGCGAGCCGCCTCCGCGGTCCATGACGTACGACCCGCCCATTCTTCCTCGTGCCCTGCACCGGGAAGGTGATTCGGCCGGCAGGTTTTCTTCGGCTGCGTTTTGCTATCGCGGCTTGGGCGCGCCCGGTCTGGATCGAGCGGTCGCGTCGTCGAGATTCACCTGAGCCTCCCGGAGCCTGGGGTCTATCGTCAGGGCCTCGCGGAACTGAATTACGGCGTCGTCGTAGCGACCGACCCGGACCAGCATGACACCCAGGTTGTTGCGGATTCCCGCGTTTCCGGGATCGAGCTCGACGGCCTTGCCGAGGTGTCGGAGGGCCTCCGCGGCCCGACCTTGCCGGGCGAGAACGAGGCCGAGGTTGCTGTAAATCCCCGGGGACTCCGGGTCCAGCTTCAAGGCTTCCCGAAGGTGCTGTATCCCTTCGTCCAGCCGACCCTGCTCGGCGAGGGCCATGCCGAGGTTGTTGTGGGCATTCACGTAGCCCGGCACGAGCTTCACCGCTTCCCGGTAGCGCTCGATGGCCTCCGCGGTCCGATGCTGTGCGATGAGGGCCAGGCCCATATTGTAGTGAGGCACCGCGGAGGTCGGCATGAGCCGCGCCGCCTCTTCGTACTCTCTCATTGCCTCGTCCGGGCGGCCCTGCTGGGCGCGCACGGCGCCCAGGTAGAGATGGCCTGGGCCGTATCGCGGTCTGATGCGTACCAGCCGCTCGAAATGCGCGCCGGCTTCGGCCAGTTGCCCTCGATCCTGGAACACCTCGCCGAGATTCTCGTGCGCCCGGCCCGAGGGCGAGGCGGCCGCGGCATGGGTCCACAGCGTTTCCGTGTCATGCCACACCTCGACCTGTTTCCAGGTGAGCGCGGCGAGCCCGAGCACGATGAGCGCGCCCGCCCCCATGACGAGCGACCGGGCCCGTGTCGACTCACCATGCGGGCCCGCTGTTTTCCGCCAGGCCCAGGAGAACCCGGCGCCGCAGAGCACGGCCCAACTGAGACAGGGCAGGTAGGTATACCGATCGGCAGCCATCTGCCGGCCCGCCTGTACCAGACCTGACACGGGAGCGAGCATGACGAGGTACGCGAGCCACACCACGGCGAGGGCGATCAGGCGATGCCTGAAGACGAGACAGGCGGCGGTGATCGCGAGCACGAACACCCACGCCGCCACGAAAGGCCAGGTCGCCCGATCCAGCCGCTCGGGGAGCTCGTACATGACGGCGAGGTTGACCGGAGCCATCGTCTTCCAGAGATAGAAGGCGACGGAGTGCACGGATAGCGAGACGCGATCGAGCACGCTCACGTCACTGAGCGAGGACATGGCGTCGTTGTCTCTCGCCGCGGCCAGCGTGAGCGCGACGCAGGCGAGACTCAGGACGGCGAAAGGAGTCTTCTCCATGAGCAGATTGCGGGCGATGGCCCGCCATCGGCCCGGGGAAGACAGGCGGAGCCGCCGCAACGGATAGATGTCGAGGAGCACGAGCACGACGGGGAGCGTGATGGCCATGGACTTGGAGAGAAGGGCACAGGCGAAGACACCAAGTGACGCGAGATACCACTTCCATCCCAGCCTCTCGCCGTCCCTCGTATCCCAGGCGCGGAGGTAGGCGAGCACCGTGAGGAGGCAAAAGAGTCCTGACAGCACGTCCCTCCGCTCGGTGACCCAGGCCACGGATTCGACACGAAGAGGATGCACGGAGAAGATCAAAGCCCCGAAGAGAGCGCCCAGGGGCAAGGCGGTCGGGTCGGGATGGCTCGAGTCGCCGGCCTCTCTCAGGAGGCGGAGGAGGAGGAAGTAGAAGACGAGAGCGCCCAGGGCGTGCAGAACGAGACTGGTGAGGTGGTAGCCGGCCGGATCCATGCCCCAGATCACGTAGTCGAAGCCGAGAGTCATCCACGTCAGCGGTATGAGGCCGCCCAGATTCACTGTGGTGAACATCCACCGGAGCTGGGTGAGGCCGAGTCCCCGGTACGACTTGTTGTTGAGGAAGTTCTCGATGTCGTCGAAATTCACGAAGCCGTTCTCGAGGGCGGGGAGGAACGCCACGGCCGTCGCGAGCACCAGCACGACGGGCGCGATCCACGGCAGGATGCGGCGGCTCCGCCTGTCTTCCCCGGGCCG